>JAESFL010000232.1_pt1 | contig 47688 bp, 32 predicted proteins | sample 9269401 | NCBI WGS metagenome assembly JAESFL01 (sample SAMN14506025, study PRJNA617098) | algae metagenome | isolation source: Gloeocapsa sp. UFS-A4-WI-NPMV-4B04 and co-occurring heterotrophs from desert... | place: USA: Utah | collected 2006-10-01 | reverse complement strand
TCAGGAGGATGCGGGCCAGAGCCACGCGCATCTTCCAGCCGCCCGAGAGCCGGCCGACATCGCCGTCCATCATCTCCTGCGAGAAGCCGAGACCGGCCAGCACCTCGTAGGCGCGCCCCTCCAGAGCGTAGCCGTCGAGTTCCTCGAAGCGGGCCTGCACCTCGCCGTAGCGCTCGACCAGGGCGTCCATCTCGTCGGCCCGGTCAGGGTCGGCGAGCCCCGCCTCCAACTCCTTCAGCTCGGCCGCGACGACGCTGACGGGGCCGGCCCCGTCCATCACCTCGGCGACGACCGTGCGTCCGGCCATCTCCCCGACATCCTGGCTGAAATAGCCGATGGTGATGCCGCGCTCCGACGAGACTTGGCCCTCGTCGGGCTGCTCCTGGCCGGTCAACAGGCGGAAGAGCGTGGTCTTGCCGGCGCCGTTCGGACCGACGAGACCGGCTTTCTCACCCTTCTGCAGGGCAGCCGACGCTTCGATGAAGACGATCTGCCGACCGTTCTGCTTGCCGATCTTGTCGAGGCGAATCATGCGTCCGCGAGGCCTGATGAGAATGGGGTGGCGGGCTGCCGAGGAGGTTGCGACGGGCCTTACGCCATGCTCGACCCGATCGGAAGGCGACGCGGCCGCAGGGCAGAAGAGCGGCGCGGTCGGTGATCGCTCCAGTCCGCTCACAGTCCGCGATGGCGCTTGTCGTCAGCGATTGTAAAAATATCTTTTCCAAAAATTCTAACACCTCGAAACATGTCTAGATGACGGTGTTTCACCGACAACATAAGTTATGAACTAATATAGTTCATTCACATGCTAACAGTTGCTTCTTGTTAACCGTCCCTGGCTCACATAATCGTGATCCGAAGCGGCCGGGGCGGCCGGCGGATGCTTCTCTCAAAGTCCCGCGACGCAGACAGATGCGCTGGTTTACCAATCTCAAGCTCCTCGGAAAGCTTGCCATTCCCGCCGCCCTGGTCGCGCTCGTCGCTACCGGAATCGTCGTTCTCGCGCGTGATACGCTCGAGCGCCTGGAGCACACGACTCAGGAGGTCGTGGATGTCCGCGCGGCGCGGGTCATCACCGCGCTGCAAACCGCACTCGCTATCGACGAGGCGGTCATCAGCGAGAAGAACATCATCATCGAGACCGATGGACCGGCCCTGGCCGCGCATCGCAAGCGCTTCGAGGAGGCGCGCGACCGGGCCGTCGGCGGCATGGATCGCCTGATCGCCATGGCGGAATCCGATGCGCGCCGTACGATGCTCGGCGAGGTTAAGGCCACGGTCTCCGTCTTCTTCACGACGGTGGAGCACTCGATTGAGTTGGGCATGAAGAACCAGAACGCGGAGGCGGCGAAGCTCTCTTTCGAGGTGGTCCGCCCGGTTCGCACGAAGGCGATCGAAGCGATCGAGAAGCGCGTCACCGCCAATATCAGCGACCTCGAAGCGGCAAAGCGCCAGGCCAGCGAGGTCGGTCGGTCCGCGACGCTCGCCCTGACCGTGATCGCGGCGGTCGGCCTGCTCCTCGCCTTCGCCCTGCTCGGTCTGATCGCCATCGTCGGCGTCGCCCGGCCGATCAACCGCTTGGTCCGCGTGCTTCAGCGGATGGCCGACGGCGAGATCGAGGCCGAGATCACCGAGGCGCGCCGCGGCGACGAGATCGGTGCCGTCGCCCGTGCGGTCGAGGGGATCAAGGCCCTGGTCGCGCGCAAGGCCGCCGAGCAGGCCGAACTCAAGCGCGTGGCGGACGAGGCGGCTGCGATCGAGCGCCGCCGCACCATGATCGAGCTGGCCGACGGCTTCGAGCGCGCCGTGGGCGGCGTCGTCGGGATGGTGTCCTCTTCGGCCACCGAATTGCAGGCCACCGCGCAGCAAATGACCGCCACGGCCACGGAAACGGCGAGCCAATCGACCACCGTCGCGGCGGCGGCCGAAGAGGCTGCCTCCAACGTCAGCACCGTCGCCGCTGCGGCCGAGGAACTGGGTGCCTCCGTGCACGAGATCGGACGACAGGTCGGCAGCTCGGCCGACATGGCGCAACTCGCGGTCGGCGAGGCGGATCAGAGCGCCAGCCTCGTCCACGAACTGAGCCAGGCTGCGTCCCGGATCGGCGATGTGGTCAACCTCATCGCCAACATTGCGAGCCAGACCAACCTGCTGGCGCTCAACGCGACGATCGAGGCGGCCCGCGCCGGAGACGCCGGCCGCGGCTTCGCCGTGGTGGCAAACGAGGTGAAGGAACTGGCCGCGCAAACCTCGCGGGCCACGGAGGAGATCTCCGGCCAGATCGCGCAGATCCAGGGTGCCACCGGGCAGGCGGTGACGGCGATCGGCGGCATCACCGGACGCATCCGCGAGATCAACGCCGTCACCGCGACGATCGCGGCGGCGGTGGAGGAGCAGGGCGCGGCGACCCAGGAGATCGTCCGGAACGTCTCCCAGGCGGCGGTCGGCGCGGGCGAGGTGACGAGCAACATCGCGGGCGTGGCCCAGGCTTCGGAGGAGACTGGCGCGGCCGCCACCCAGGTGCTGGCATCCGCCTCCGAGCTGTCGCGGCAATCCGAGCATCTGCGCGCGGAGGTCGCCCGCTTCCTCTCGACGGTGCGCGCCGCCTGAGCCATTCATCACCCGGCAAGAAAAAAGGGGGCGCCGCGAGCGCCCCCTTTTTTAGTCACCGAGCATGCGCGGTGATGCTCCAGGTTCAGGATTTCGCCCTGTTTCGAAAGCCGGAAACCGTCTTTCGGGACGAGGTTCTAACCCGGCACCTTCTTATGGGTCACGGCGGTCGCGACCTCGTCCGGCCGCACCTCGTCCCCGGCGACGGCACCGGAGAGCGCGGCCGCGTGAAGGGCCAGGACGGGTACGAAGACGAGGGCCATCATCAGCGCGACGACGAGCACGACGCTGCTGTTGCGGCCAGACTTCGCCGCGCGAGAGCGAGCACGCCGGGAAATGGTGGTGGAGTCAGTCATGGCTCACCTCTTGTCGGACCAGCCGCCAAAGGCCGGTCGCGGGTGAGCCGGATCAGACGATCAGGCGCAGATCACGCGGTTGGCCGAAGGCGGCGTGGTCGATCGACTACTGTCGTCGGGCATGGGGGTCGGAAGTTCCTGTGGAGCCGCACATCACGCGCGCGGCGGCGATGGGCAGACAACGCGCGCTTGCCGGAAGAGTTCGATTCGGTCAAGCCCGAACCGGGATGCGCGCTGTGAATGGACGCAGGCGTCGCATCGCGATCTCACCCTCGAGCCCGCTACCGATCGGGCGGCTCGTTGACCGTTAAGAAACCATGTCGGAATCCATGTCAGACGTTACACCGAACGGCAGGATCGCCTGGACCCAGGACGGGATCTCCGAGGTGCCCCTGCAGCGCTTCACCGGCCAGGTCGGCGCGATCGAGGTGGCCACCGTCGAGTTCGACGGATCGAACCGCCTCTGGACATGGTGGAGCCCACTCTCCGAGGACATCTGGGGCCATGCCCAGGATGCTGACGGGGCCAAGCAGGCCGCCGGCCTGTGGCTTCGCGAATGGCTGGAAAACTTCCGGACCTTCTTCGAAGCCAGCCGCTGACGCAATCACGTGGCGGCGGAGGCGGCATCTCGGCTGCGCCACATGTAGCGGGCCAGGATCGAGCGGTAGGGCGCGAAACGGGTGGCCGTCTCGACCGTATCGTCGCGCCCGGTGAGACGCCGCAGGACACCGACGGCGGCCACGTCGCCGACGGGCCAGATGTCGGGGTCGAGAAAATGGAAGATGCCGGCCATGTCGGCGGTCCAGGGCCCGACGCCGCGGATGCGGCACAGGACGGCCGAGCGCTCGGCATGCTGGAGCGCAGCGAGATCCGCACCGAGACGTCCGGCCTCCTCCGCTTCGCGGATGGCCTGCAGCGCGCGCACTTTGTTTGCTGACACACCGCAGCCGCGCAGCAGATCCTCGTAGCCCGTCACGAAAAGATCGCGCGGCGCGACGGCCTGCGCGGCGGCTGCCGCCTCGACGCGCGTCCAGATCGAGAGAGCGGCCTTCGTCGAGAGCTGCTGGTTGACGACCTCGACGAACAGGCGCTCGGCCAGGCTCGCGTGGGATGGCGGCGCGATCTCGATCAGGCCCACAGCCGCGATCGCGGCCCGCAGCGGCTCCGAGATTGTGGCGGCCGTGCCGATCAGCCGGTCGTAGATCGCAGCGTCGAGCATCCGTCCTCCGGTCGTGACGACAGGGTGGGAAACACCCGGACGCGCTTTCCGGTGCCAAATCCGTTCATGGTTCGGCTCCCGCCCGATCATGAGACATTCTGGGCGAAGCGTCGGCAGTATGCTGCAATGCGGCGGCGAATTTTGCTTGACGCACGTTTGAAACGGCAGGATATTTCTCGAAAGGAAGCCAGAATTCCTTTCAAGAACGATTCTCCGGGAGGAGATGTGCCATGCAGGATGCGCGCGTCGCAGCCATGTTCGGTCGGGATCGAGCGGCGGCCATCTTCGCGGTTGGGATGGTCTGGCTCGTCTACGCCTTCACCTTCTGGACGATGCGGCAGGCCTGCGATGCCTGCGGGGTGACGTTTCTCGTCCTCGGCGTCGGCGCCTGCGTCGTGCTGCTCAACACGGCGGCGATCGCCGCGATGATCCGGCATTACCGCGAGGATCGCGACGCGATCTACGGCACGGACCTCTACTACCTCGATCGCCTCCGGGAGATGCGCCGGGCGGGGGAGGCCTGAGATGGCCGGCCGCACGCCCTACGAACCACCGGTCCAGTCCGTGGTCGGCCAGATCGTCGACGCCGTCCTGATGCTGGTTCTGGTCTTCATCACCCTCTACCTGCCGCTCCTGTTCAAGCTCGCCGGCGGCGGCACAACGACAACCACGACGCCGAACCCGACCTGGGAGTCGCTCGGCCAGAACCCGACCATGGCGGGCCAGTGGGAGAAGCTCGGCTTCACGCCGGAGAAGGCGGCCGGGATCATCGGCACCCGCTTCGACTACGCCTTCAACTGGGGTCTCGTGGCGCTCACCGCCGCGATCATCGTCGGCTACTTCATCTTCATGTTCCGGTACTCGGATCGCGAGTACCGCGAAGTCATCGCCGAGCGTTTCGACGGCGCGCCGAAGGCCTAACGCGAACGGTCCGCCGCTCGATCCGCCTTCCTAAGCCGCCGAGGTCGTCGGCCCCATCGTCCTGCAGATCGGGGGAAACACGTCATGGTGTCCGTGATGAATTGGGGCGCCTGGGCGGCCGCGACCGCCCTCGCCCTCTGGATGGGGTTCGACCTCCTTCGCACCAATCGAACCTACGACGAGAGCTTCCTCCTCTCCTCGGAGGAGGGTGAGATCGTCGATTCCGAGGTCGGCGAGACGGCGGCGAGGTCGTGATGACGACGGGTCAACCGATCGCGGAGCGGGTCGCCGCTCAGCCGCCCGCCGAAGCGAGCACGGCCCCGGCGCCGACCGCCCCCCGGAAGGTCGCGCTGCTGCGCGTGCTCGGGCCCGGCCATGTCTGGGCGCTCGGCGTCGGCATCGTCCTCGTCGGCGAGTTCATGGGCTGGAACTTCGCGGTGGGGAAAGGTGGGGCGGTCGCGGCGCTGGCCGCCTGCTGGCTCGCCGGCATCCTCTACACCTGCGTCGCGATGATCGATTCCGAGATCACCTCGACGGTCGCCGCCGCCGGCGGACAGTATGCCCAGGCCAAGCACATCATCGGGCCGCTGGCGGCCTTCAATGTCGGCCTCTACCTCGTCATGGCCTACACCATGCTGGAGGTGTCGAACGCCATCGTCACGGGCGACCTGATCGAGGCCTTCGCCCAGAGCCTTGGGCTTGAGGGGACGGTCGACAAGCGCGCCTTCATGGTGCTCACCGTCGTGGCGCTCGCCTTCCTCAACTATCGCGGCGTGCTCGCCACGCTGACGCTCAACCTCGTCATCACCTCCGCCGCCTTCGCCGCGATCGTGGTGCTGTTCGTCGCGACCCAGCCCTGGGCCCCCGGCGCGGTGCTGAAACACGAGGCGCTGCTGGGCGCCCTGCCCTACGGCTCTCTCGGCATCCTCGCGGCGATGCATTTCGGGCTGTGGTTCTATCTCGGCATCGAGGGCACGACCCAGGCCGCCGAGGAGGTCCGCTCCCCGGCCCGCGCCCTGCCGCTCGGCACCATGACCGGCATGATGACCCTGCTGATCGCCGCGACGCTGACGTGGTACGTCTGCTCCGGCCTGATGCCGTGGGAATATCTCGGCCAGGCGGTGACGCCGCTCTACGACGCGGCCCGGCTCACGGGCAGCCGTTGGCTGGAGCTCTTCCTGTTCCTCGGCACGCTGTTCGCCACGGTCGCCTCAGCCAACGGCTGCATCAACGACGCCTCGCGGGCGTGGTTCGCCATGGGCCGGGACCGCTACATGCCGGTCTGGTTCGGCGCGGTTCATCCGACCTATCGCACGCCTTACCGCGCCATCGTCTTCTTCGTGCCGATCGCGATCCTGTTCGCCGTCTCGACCCCGCTCGACCAGACCATCACCTTCTCGATCCTGTCGGGGCTGCTCGGCTACACGCTGATGGCGCTGTCGATCGTGCTATTCCGCCGCAAATGGCCGCTCGGCTCGATCCAGCGCGGCTACGTGCATCCGCTCCATCCGCTGCCGGCCGTGCTGCTGCTCGTCCTGTGCGTGGTCACCTACCTCGCGGTCTTCCTCGGCTACGGCACGCAGCTTCTGGCGATGATGGCCTTCTACATCACCGCCTCGGCTTGGTTCGTGCTGCACCGCTACAAGTATGTCCGCCGCGGCGACCAATTCACGATGCCCTGGCCGAAGCCCCGCGGATACTGAAGGCGCGGCGATGCTGATCGGCCTGAGCCTTCTGATCCTCCTGTCGAGCGCGGTGGTCTGCCTGCGCCAGCATCGGCGGGAGGCGGCGTGGCGGGGCAGTCTCCTCGACGACTGCGTCGGGCAGGTCGCAACGCCTTGCCTCGGGCGCGACCGGGCCGGCTTCGCGACGCTGCGCGGCCGCCTCGGGCCGGCCGCGGTCGATATTCGCTTCATCCCCGACACCCTGGTGCATCGGAGGCTGCCGCAGCTCTGGCTCCACGTTACCCTGCGGACGCCGCTCCCGACCGGGGCAACCCTCGATGTGCTGCGCCGTCCGGCCGGCGCGGAATTCTACGCCCCCGATCGGCTTCCGCTGCGCCTTCCCGTCCCCGAGGCATGGCCGGTCGATACCCTGGTGCGCGGGACGGCGGGCGCCGAGGCGCTGCTTGCCCGCATTGGCCCCGCGCTGAGCCGCCTTCTCACCGATCCGACGGTGAAGGAGGTTCTGGTGACGCCCGACGGCCTGCGGCTCACGGTGCAGGCAAGCCAGGGCTCCCGGGGCGCCTACCTGCTCCTGCGCGGCAGCCGCTTCCCCCTGTCGCGCCTCGCCCCGGATCAGCTCGGCGGCACGCTACGCGACGGCCTCGATCTCGCTCGGATCCTGTCCGAACCATCTTCGGAGACGTGGCATGCGCGCGCTGCCTGATCCCACCCGCGTCCTGCTCGTCGCGGCCCTCCTGCCAGGCATGGGCCATGTCTGGACGGGGCGCGCCGCGCGCGGGCTCGGCTTCGCCCTGTTCGCGCTCCTCGGCGGCTGGCTCACCGCCCGCTTCGCCGCGCCCGATGCGAGCCTCGTCGGGCGTCATGCCGGCGGCTTCTTCGTTTGGGCTTTGTCCATTCCGGACGCCTATCGCGGTGCCCGCCTCGATCGAGCTTGGGCGGAGCGGGCCCCACACTGACGCCGATTCGGGAAACAGATTCGGAGGTAGCCTTGGCGACCCGTCAGAAGCGGGTCGTGAGGGCCGTGAGCCAGTCCGGCGAGGCGTTCACCAGTGCCGTTTCCAGCGCCCGGTCATACCCTGAGAGGATCAATCCGCTCGAGACGACGAGGACGGCACCGAGAGCCGCCTTCAGCCCGCGGCCGAGGCCGAGCATCCGCTCGCGCCAGCGCATCAGGATCTCACGCGACAGCATCCCGAGGGCGACGAGCGGCAGGGCCGCTCCGAGCCCGAACAGCAGCATGGTCATTGCAACGCTGCCGAGATCGCGTCCCTGAGCGGCTAAGAGCGAGGCAGCCCCAAGGGTCGGGCCGACACAGGGGCTCCAGACGGCGCCGAGCAGTAGGCCGACGGCGAACTGGCCCGGCAGGCCGGCGGTGGAGACGCCGCCGAACCGCCGCTCCGCCCAATCGCTCACCGGCCCGCCCGCGGCGGCGAGCCGGGTCTGCGCCGCCGGCACGAGCAGGACGAGGCCGAGCACCATGAGCATCGCAGCCGCGGCTTTGCGGAACAGCTCGCCGTCGAGACCGATGGCGAAGCCGATCGTCGCCACGAACAGGCCGATCGCGACGAAGGCGAGCGCGAGGCCGGCGGCGAGCGCTACCGGCCCGAGGCGATGCTCCGTCGCAGCCGCGCCGAGCACGAGAGGCAGCAGCGGCAGGACGCAGGGCGAGAGTACCGAGAGCAGGCCGGCGAGGCTGGCGAGGCCGAGCTGCATGGCCATGATGCGCGCGAACCCCCTCCCCCGATTCGGCTCAGCCGTGCCCGTGGGCCGGCTGGGCGGCGTTGCCGCGGATCAGCTCGCGACCGGCATAAATGCCGCCGACGACCTGAAGGTCGAGACGCTCAGCGTCGCGCCGACGAACCTCTTCCATGATCTCCCCGGCCGCCTCCGGCTCCGAACCGATGGTCACGAGAGCCTGCTGGCCGAAGGCGAAGGCTGATTCGAGCGTCTCGCGAATCTGGTAGGCGACGCCCGCCTCGATCAGCTCGACCGCGTGCTCGCGGTCACGGGCGCGGGCCAGGACCGGCACCAGCGGGAATTCCGCCTTCGCCAGTTCGGCGATGCGGTTGGCCATCGCGCGGTCGTCGATGCAGATCAGGATCGCCCGCGCCGTCGCCGCACCGGCCGCGCGGAGAATGTCGAGACGGGCGCCGTCGCCGTAATAGACCTTGAAGCCGAACCCTTCCGCGAGGCGGATGTTGTCGGCATTCGTGTCGATGATCGAGACCGAGCACCCGCGCGAGATCAGCGGCTGGCTGACGATCTGCCCGAAGCGGCCGAAGCCGATGATCAGGGCGCTGCCGACGAGATCTTCCGGCGCCTCGACGCCGTCCGTGGAGGCGGACGCCTTCGGGCCGAAGCGATCAAGCGCGATGACGGTGAGCGGCGTCAGCGCCATCGACAGGATGACGGTGGCAGTCAGGACCGCGTTGGTCGTGCCGTCGATGATGCCGGCGCTCGCAGCCGCCGCATAGAGGACAAAGGCGAACTCGCCGCCCTGCGCCATCAAGGTGGTGCGCTCCAGCGCCTCGGCATGTCCCGCCCGAAGGAGGCGGGCGATGGCGTAGATCACCAGGCTCTTCACCGCCATGTAGGCGGCGACGCTCATCAGGATCAGGGCCCAGTTCGCGGCGATCACGGCGAGGTCGAGGGACATGCCGACGCCGAGGAAGAACAGGCCGAGCAGGATGCCGCGGAACGGCTCGATATCGGCCTCGAGCTGGTGACGGAAGCTCGATTCCGAGAGCAGGACGCCGGCCAAGAAGGCGCCCATCGCCATTGAGAGACCGCCGAGCTGCATTGCCAGCGCCGAGCCGAGCACGACAAGGAGCGCCGCCGCCGTCATGACCTCCCGCGCCTTGGCCGCGGCGAGGAGCCGGAACAGCGGGTTGAGCAACCAGCGGCCGGCTGCCACCAGCGCGGCGACGGAGACGAGCGCGATCACGATGGCGGTCGCGCGCTCCATCCCGCTCGTATCGGCACCGCCCGGCGCCAACAGGGCGACGGCGGCCAGAAGCGGCACGATGGCCAGATCCTCAAGCAGCAGGATGGCGACGATCCGCTGGCCCTTCGGGGTCGAGAGCGCACCGCGCTCATCGAGCAATTGCATGACGATGGCAGTCGAAGTGAGCACGAAGCCGGTGCCGGCGACGAAGGCGACGACGAGCGAGAATCCCATGGCGACGCCAACCAGCGTCAGGGCGGCGATGCAGGCGCCGACCTGCGCGAGGCCGAGCCCGAAGATCTCGCGCCGCATGCCCCAGAGCCGCGAGGGCTCCATCTCCAATCCGATGATGAACAGGAACATGACGACGCCGAGTTCGGCCACGTGGAGGATCGCGTGGGCGTCGGTGAACAGGCCCAGCCCGAACGGTCCGATGGCAAGCCCCGCCACGAGGTAGCCCAGGACCGAGCCGAGCCCCAACCGCTTGAATAGGGGCACGGCGACGACGCCGGCGGCGAGGAGGGCGACGACCTGAACAAGCTCGCTCGCGGCCCCGGTTGCTTCAACAGCCATGATCTGGACGAGCCTCTTGGTCGAACTTCGGACGTGGGGCACGGCGCCGCCGACCGGGGGCCGCCGTATTGGTCGTCAGCGGGTGCGCGGGTCTATGGCAGACCCGCGCGCTGTTGCTCAAGGATAGCGGACCGGCTGCGGCTCTTCCGGCAACGGGATGAACTCGGCATCGTTGGGCACCGTATCGAAGCGGCCCTGGCGCCAATCCTCTTTGGCCTGGGCGATCCGCTCCGGCCGCGACGATACGAAGTTCCACCAGAGATGACGCGGGCCGTCCATCGGCTCGCCGCCCAGAACCATGAATCGGGCGCTTTCCGTCGCACGAATACTGATGCGGTCGCCCGGCCGGAACACCAAGAGCTGGCCGGGACCGAAGCCGTCTCCGGCGATCTCGATCGCCCCCGCGACGGTGTAGATCGCGCGCTCGTCGTAGGTCGGATCGAGCGGCAGGACGGCGCCTGCCTCCAGCATCACGTCGGCGTAGACCATCGGGCTCGACGTGCGGACCGGCGAACGCGCCCCGAAGGCCTCGCCCGCGATCAGGCGGACGGTCTTGCCCTCGCCGGTGAGAACCGGAAGCGCTTCCGCCTCGTAGTGCTCGAAGGCCGGGGCGTTCTCCTCGTCCCGGGCCGTCAGGGCGACCCAGCTCTGGATTCCGAACAGCCGCGAGCCGGTCCGGCGCAGCATCGGGGCGGTGCGCTCCGAGTGGGTGATGCCGCGTCCGGCGGTCATCCAGTTCAACTCGCCCGGCCGGATCGGCAGCTCCGTGCCGAGGCTGTCACGGTGCATGATCTCGCCGTCGAACAGGTAGGTCACCGTCGAGAGGCCGATATGCGGGTGGGGGCGCACGTCCATGCCCTGGCCGAGCAGGAACTCGGAGGGGCCCATCTGATCGAAGAAGATGAACGGGCCCACCATCCGGCACTCGGTGGACGGAAGGGCGCGGCGCACGGCGAAGGACCCGAGGTCGCGCGATCGCGGCACGATCAGGGTCTGGATCGCATCGCAACTGAAATGGTCGCCGGGAACCGGATCGTCCGCACTGTGCCAGCTCATCGCTCTCCTCCCATCGTGTTCGCGGAACGGCGGGGCGCGGAGGCCTCCGCCATGAGGGACGGCGCCACCATACCGCGCGTCGCCGGGGAGACTTATGAGGCAAAGGAGATAGATCGAAAACAGAAACGAACGAAATGCATCGTTTCTTAAAATGCGACCCACCGAGGCCAGGCCGGCAGATCAGGCGCCTTCGATCGACTGTCTTGTCCACAACGCCTGCCGGCAATTGCGCAGGGGGCCAGCGCGACGGATCAGCCGATATTCCCAACCGATTGAGAGGCGCGGCATCCGCGGTATGCATTCCGGTCAGCTGCCGCTGGACGCCTTTCTCAATTCGCGTGCCAGGGGCCGGTCCTCGCCCGTCTCACACACGATGTTCCCCCGCCAGAAGTGACGGAGCTGGAATCCGGCCCGGCGAACAGCCCGACGCCCACGCTCTCCGGCCTGTGCTCGGTCTACATCAACCATTCCCCCGCCGCGCAATCCTTGATCGACAGCGGCAGACCGCGCGGCTTATTGCGTCCAGGTGAGAGATCGGCACTTCCGGTGAGACCCACACGGGGCTTGCCAATCTTGACGAATCCAGGCCGGTACGACGTGCCGAGTGGAACCGGACCTGCGAAGCGTAACGGCAGGTTGTCTCGCGGGGCGACAGCGCAAAACGGCAGCATGGCGCCGATCAACACCGCTGGCTCTGCCTTGCCAAGCTCTCGGTTCTGCCTTCAGGTGTCCCGCCGGTGCGCTGAACCTGAGCCGGATCGAACGGCGGGGAGCGCCCGGCAATGGTCGAGATGACCCCGGTCTGATGTTCGAGAGCGCGACGGCCACGGCTTTTCCCTTCCTCGCAGGAGGCGGGCAACTGGGCGCGATGATGCGCTCAAATGCGTGGTCGCGCTCGCCACTCGGCCATCCGGAGTCCTGGCCTCCCTGTCTGCGATCGACCGTCAGCCTGATGCTGGGCTCACGCTTCCCGATGTTCGTGGCGTTCGGAGCCGAACTCGGCTTCCTCTACAACGATGCCTACGGCGAGATCCTGGGCGACAAGCATCCGCAGGCGCTCGGCCGGCGATTCCGCGAGGTCTGGCCGGAGATCTGGCCCGATATCGTGCCGCTCGTCGAGCGGGCGCTGTCCGGCGAGTCGACCTGGTCCGAGGACATGCCGCTGACCATGAACCGGCGTGGCCACGACGAGCAGACGTGGTTCACCTTCTCCTACTCGCCGGTACGCGACGAGGAGGGCCGGGTCGCCGGCATGTTCTGCGCTTGCACCGAGACGACCGGGCGCGTCCGCGCCGAGCTCGGTCTGCGCGAGGCGGAGGCGCGCCAGCGCGCCCTCGCCGACCATCTGCCGGGCGGCTACGTCTACCAGATTGCCACGCCCCGCGACGGATCGGAGCGCCGGTTCCTCTACGTGTCGCAGGGTTTCGAGCGCATGACCGGCCTGCCGGCGGAGGCGGTGCTCGCCGATCCCGCCGCGGCCTACGACCTCTTCCTGCCGGAGCATCGCCACCGCCTCGCCGAGGCCGAGGCGGTGGCGATCCGCGACGTCGCACCCTTCGATGTCGAGGTGCCGATGCGCCGTCCCGACGGCGGCATCCGCTGGACGCGCATCGTCTCCGCGCCGCGCCCCGTCGGCGACCATCTGATCTGGGACGGGCTCCACCTCGACGACACGGCGAGACGGCAGATCGAGGAGCAACTGCGCGAGAGCGAGCGGCGCTTGCGGCTGGCGACCGAGGCGGCCGAGATCGGGCTCTGGGACGTTGACGAGGTCAAGGGAACCCTGTTCTGGCCGGCGCGGGTGAAGGCGATGTTCGGGATATCGCCGGACGTGCCTGTGACGATGGCCGACTACTATGCCGGCCTGCACCCGGAAGACCGCGAGTCCACCAGCGCCGCCTACGCCGCCGCGGCGGATCCGGACCGGCGCGCCGTCTACGACGTCGAGTACCGCACGGTCGGCAAGGAAGACGGCGTCGTGCGCTGGGTCGCCGCCAAAGGCCGGGGCATCTTCGAGGGCGGGCGCTGCTTGCGCATGGTCGGCACGGCCATCGACATCACGGCGCGCAAACAGGCGGAAGCCGCGCTGCTGGATCGCGAGGCACGCCTCAAGGCCGTCTTCGCGCAGGCCGGCGCGGGCCTCGCCCTGTCGGATCTGGAGGGCCGCTTCACGGACGTGAACGAGACCTATTGCAGCATCGTCGGGCGCTCGCGCGAACAGGTGCTCGGATCTCGCATGATCGAGATCACGCATCCGGCCGATCGCGGGCGCAATGCGTCCGCCTTCGCGGCAGCGGCTCGCGACGGGACGGCGTTCGACATCGAGAAGCGGTACATCCGTCCCGACGGCGAGATCGTCTGGGTGCGCAACAGCGTCTCCGCGGTGCGCCTCGGCGAGGGCACGATCGCCGCCATGCTGGCTGTCAGCGTGGACATCACCGACCGTGTCCGCGCCGAAGCGGCTCTGCGGGAGAGCGAGGAGCAGTTTCGAGTCCTCTCGCAGGTGATGCCCAACTTCGTATGGGCCACCGACGCGAACGGGCGGGCCACTTGGTTCAACGAGCGCGTCTACGCCTATGCCGGGCTCAGTCCGGGTGCGCTCGATGCCGAAGGCTGGCGGGCCATCGTCCATCCCGATGATCGCGACCGTGTGGCCCGCGAATGGCTCGCCGCGGTGGCCGCCGTCGTCAGCTACCAGAGCGAGTACCGACTGAGGCGGGCGGATGGGGTCTACCGCTGGTTCCTGGGCCGGGGACAGCCCGTGGTGGCGGCCGACGGTGCGGTGCTGCGCTGGGTCGGCACCAGCACCGATATCGACGACCAGAAGCAGGTGATGGCCGACCTCCTGCGCTTCAACGAGGCCCTGGAGCGGCGCGTCGCCGAGCGCACGGCCGAGCACGACCGGGTCTGGCGCAACTCGCGCGATCTGTTGGTGGTGGTCGGCGCCGACGGCATCTTCCGCGCCGCGAACCCGGCTTGGGAGGCCATCCTCGGTTATGGCCCCACGGAAATCGTGGGCCGCCACTTCGCGGATTTCATCTGGCTTGACGACGTCGAAGCGACCCATGCCGCTCTCGAGAGCGCCGTACGCACCGGTCCGCTCACCGATTTCGAGAACCGCTACCGCCACAAGGACGGGACCTCGCGCTGGATCTCCTGGCGCACCGCGATCGAAGGCGATCTGGTCTATGCCTACGGGCGCGACGTCACCGCCGAGAAGGCGCAGGGCGAGGCGCTGCGGCAAGCCGAAGAGGCTTTGCGCCAGTCGCAGAAGCTGGAGGCCATCGGCCAGTTGACCGGCGGCGTGGCCCACGACTTCAACAATCTGCTGACGATCATCCGCTCCTCGGTCGACTTTCTGTGCCGCCCCGATTTGCCCGAGGAGCGCAGGAACCGCTACCTCGCCGCGGTCTCGGAGACTGTGGACCGAGCGGCCAAGCTGACCGGTCAGCTCCTTGCTTTCGCGCGGCGGCAGGCCCTGAAGCCCGAGACGATCGATGTCGGCGCCCGCCTGCGCAGCGTGGCCGATCTGATCGATACGGTGACGGGCGCCCGCATTCGGGTCGTCACCGCGCTTCCGGACCGGCCCTGCTTCGTCAAGGTGGACCTCAGCCAGTTCGAGACCGCTCTGGTCAATATGGCGGTCAACGCCCGCGACGCGATGGAGGGCGAAGGCACCCTGACGCTGCGCCTCGATTGCGGACAGTCGCTGCCCACCATCCGGGGCCATGCCGGCGCGCCGGGGCCGTTCGCGGCGGTCTCGCTGCACGATACCGGCGCAGGCATCGCGCCGGAGGTGCTGGCCCATATCTTCGAGCCGTTCTTCACCACGAAGGATGTCGGCAAGGGAACCGGCCTCGGCCTCTCCCAGGTTTTCGGCTTCGCCAAGCAATCGGGCGGTGACGTCGCCGTCGACAGCGCGCCTGGCCGCGGCACCACCTTCACGCTCTACCTGCCCGAGGTCGAGCCCGAGGCGACGGCCGGCGAGGAGCGTGGCAGGCCGGGTTCGATCGAGCCCGGTGGCTTCGGGCAGCAGGTTCTCGTCGTCGAGGACAACATCGAGGTCGGACGCTTCGCCACGCAGATCCTGGAGGATCTCGGCTACGTCACGACCTGGGCGGCGAATGCCGATGCGGCGCTGGCCTGTCTGACCGAGCGGGGGCCTGCGTTCGACGCCGTGTTCTCGGATGTGGTGATGCCCGGCATGAACGGGGTCGCGCTGGCCCACGAGATCAGCAAGCGCTTCCCGGACCTGCCCGTCGTGTTGACCTCGGGCTACAGCCACGTGCTGGCCCAGGAAGGCAGTCACGGTTTCGAGCTTCTGCAGAAGCCGTACTCGGCTGAACAACTCTCGAGAATCCTGCAACGTGTGATGGCACGGCGCACCTGACAGCGCCTCCCCCCTCGCTTTGGGCGGGCTTCAGTGTGCGCCGCTGCGCCGGATGCGGCGCAATCCGAGACGTTTCCAGCCGATCACGACGCCCGACACGGAGATGATCAATCCGGCGGCGGAGAGGAGCCAGAGCACGGCGTCCCAGGCCGGGCGGTTCTGCACCAGCAGGCGGAAGTCGAGACTGTGCGGAGCGTTGAACAGCCAGCGATAGGTCCGCGCGGAACGGTCGGCTCGGTTGAGAACCTCACCCGTCTCCGGGTCGAGATGGAACCACGTCGCGTCCGCATCACTGAACTTCACCCGCAGGACCGGCAGGCGCCGCTGTTGGTGATGGGAATACCAATAGGCATCCTCCTCGGTCAGGAGCACCGCTTCGCGGATCGTGGCATCGGGCAGGAGCCGGCCGGCCGCCTTCACCAATCCGGCGATCGTCGGGGCCGCCCCTGCCGATGTCGAGCCATCCCGGCAGGCCAGGATGGCCCGCGGTTCGCCGCCGAGCCAGCCGAACCGCGCCTCGACGGCGTCGGGGCAGGCTGCGGCGCGGAGGACGGCGAGATCCTGCCCCCAGCGGGCCTCCGTCACGCCGGCATAGCGTTCAATCATGGCTTGGCTCGGCGTCCTCGCGCCGAACCAACGGTTCGGGTTCATCGACAGCCAGCCGCTGGCGACGAAGGTCAGTAGGGTCAGGCCGCCGACAAGACCGCCGACATGGTGCCACGCCGCCCAGCCGCGATAGGGCGAAACCGAGCCTGATGCGTAGCGCTGCCGCAGCCGGACACGCAGCAGCCCGACCCATAAACCGGTCACCGCACCGGCAACGGCGACGCCGGAAACCCAGAGAACGACATCCCGCCACAGAGCGGCCTGCGCCCGCAGGGGTGTCAGGTAGATCCAGTGCGGGATGGCGCCGAACCAGTTCCAGAACCGCTCCCGCCTCGTGGTGTCGAGAGCCACCTCGCCCGTGCGGGCGGAGACGTAGAGGCGGGTATCCTCAGGATCGCCGAGGGCGATGAGATGGAACGGCCGCAACGGGTCGTAGCGCGCCGTCACGGACCACTGATCGCGGTCGATCTCGCCGAGGAGCCGGGGCCGCGTCGCGCGCCGGTCGTGGCGGGCGATGGCGAGCGCCTGCCCAGGATCGATGCCGGTGATCAGGCGCCGTCCGCTTGCCAAGACCGTCGCATGCCCGCCATCCCAACCGACGATGCGGTAGACCGGATCCCCATCGAGCATGGCAAGGCGCAGGTCCCGCGGAAAGCGGGTCTGGCCGGCGGCTTCGAGTGCCTCGCTCGGCGTCACCACCACCCGGTCCCAGGCGAGGCGCGGCAGGCCGCCACGTCGCTCCGCCTCGGTCAAGCTGGGAAAGCCGACATACATCATGACGAGGCCGGACACGAACCACGTCACGAACAGGAGGCAGGTGAGGATGCCGAGCCAGCGATGGGCGAGATAGAGCCAGCGCTTGCCGCGCTTGAGGAGCGCACGCCTCATGATCGATCCACCGGCCGCCGGTCGTTGCGACTGCCGAGCCGGGGCCGCTCCCCTTTTGCGAAACACATCGACACGCGCCCTCAGAAGGCGATGTTATAGGCGACCTCGACCGAGCGAGGCCGACCCAGCAGCCACGCCGCCGAACTCCCCGTCACGGGGTAGACCTTGTCGAGCAGGTTGTAGGCGCGCAGGCTGAAATGCGAGGTCTCGCTCACACGGTAATCCACGCTCGCATTGACGACCTCATAGGCTGGCCGGCGGGCCGTGTTGGCGAAGTCGCTGAAGGTCTCGCCGACGAACTGCACGCCGGCGCGCGCCTCCCATCGCGGCGCGAACGCCCAGCTCAGCCAGAGATTGGCGACGCGCTCGGGCACGTTGACCGGCTGGTTGCCGGCGAAGTTGACGGCGACGCCGGCGACGGCCTGCTGGAAATCGTCGTACTGGGCATGCAGCAGGGCGATGTTGCCCTCCACCCGCCAATTCTCCCATAGGCCGAGCGAGGCGAACGCCTCGACGCCGTGCGAGGATTGGCTGCCGACCTGGACCGACACGGACGGGCGCAGCGGATCCACCGTCAGCAGGTTGTCCTTCTTGATCCGGTAGCCGGCCAAGGTGAACTCGCCGCGGCCTTCCCAGAACGACTGCTTGTAGCCGATCTCGATCTGCTCGCCGGTCGAGAGTTGGAAATCCTTCTGCGCCAGCGTCAGCGTGATGAGAGAGTTCACCGGATCGACGGCGGTGGCGTAGCTTGCGTAGAGCGCGCTGTCGGGCGTCGGGTTGTAGACCGCACCGAAGCGATAGCTCACCGCGCTGAAATCCTTGGTGAAGCCGGCCGAAGGATTGCGCGGATCCTCCCGGCGGACGGTGGGCGCATCGTAGCGCGCGCCGGCGATCAGCGAGAGCTGATCGGATAGGACGAGGCGATTCTCAGCAAACAGCGAGTACTGATTGGAACTCGTGAGATAGCCGAGCGTGGTCGGATCAAGGCTGGTGAAGACGCCCGGGCTGAAGACGAACGGATCGACGCTGCTCTCGCCGCGGTAGGGCGCGTTGTTGGTGTGCTTGAACCGGATGTGGTTGATGTCGAAGCCGGCGACAAATTCGTTGCGTAAGCCGAACAGCTCGCCCTTGAAGGCGGCGTCGAAGCGATTGCCGATCTGCTCCTGATCGTGGAAGATCTCGATCGGGCTGGTTCGGCGGATCAGGCCGGTATTCGGCACGAAGCCATAGGTCTCGACGTTGCGCCAGTGCCGATCCGACACGAGACGGTAGGCCGTGTTGCGGATCGTGATGTCGGCAGTCGGCGTCCACTCGGTCTTGAACTGTGTCCAGTTGTCCTTGAAGACGATGCGGCTGTCGTTGACGTTGTAGTTGTTGAATCGAGTTCGCGGATCGATCCGGCCACCGATCAGCGGCGTCCCGAAGTAGCGCAGGGGCTCCTGGTAGCCGTAATCGTGCGACAGGGTGAAGGCGAGGTCGGGCGTCGCCTGGAAGAGCACGGCCCCCGAGACCGCAAGATTGGCGAAATCGCCGTTCTGGCGCAGCCAGCCATCGGCCTGATTGGCGCTGACGTTGAGGCGGTAGAATACGCTCTCGCCGACTGGACCGCCGCTGTCGAAGGCGAGGCGCTTCACGCCATCCGATCCGAGAGCGGCGCGAGCCGCGTTGATCGGGACGGCCGTCGGCTTCTTGGGCACGACGTTGATGACGCCGCCGATGGCACCGTCCCCGTACAAGACCGAGGCCGGTCCGCGCAGCACCTCGATCCGATCGACGTTCCATGTGTCGAAGGGATAGGTGATCGTTCCGGCGCCGACATAGAGCCGGGTGCCGTCGTAGAGCTGCATCACCGAGTTGACACCGGCAAAGCCGCGGGAGGTGTAGGCGCCCAGACCGTTGCCGGGCGCGCCGATCGTCGTGATGCCGGCCGCGTTCTGGGTGATCGCCTCCTGCACGGTTTCCTGACCGCGCTCGCGGATCTTCTGGCCCGGTATCACCTCGATGCTGGCCGGCGTCTGCAGCGGCGAGAGATCGAGACGGCTGCCGCTGCGGTTCGGCGCGGTGAGATTGAGCCCGGTCGGCGCCGCCGTGTAGGGCGTCCGCGCCAGCAGCCGCGTGCCGGATCCGGCTCCCTGCACGGCAAGCTCCTCCAGAGCGACGGCGTGCGATTCGCTGGCAACATCCGTGCGGTCCTGAGCCGCCAGGGAGGTCGCATGCAGAATGAGGGCGCCGGCCGAGAGCAGCAGGGCGGCCGGCAGGTACTCGGCAGGCGAGTGGGGGCGATCAACGGACGACATGGGACGAGCGGCCTCGGGCAACGGCAGTGGCACGTCACCGCGAACGAGGCCTCGGGCCGCATCTCCCCACGGGAGTGGCGCGCCTTCGACACCCGTCAGGACACCCCGCCCGACGCGTTTCGCGTGTGACCACGACTGACGGCAGGTCTCCTGGCTCGCGGGTCGCTGCCCTCTCACCGTCTTCCCGGGCGAGGCTGCCCAGTGACATGGTGGCGGAAGGCTCGCCGCTTACAGTTGCGGGGGCAGCCGCGGCATCGGACTGACGTCCTCACCGCGTTCCCTTTTGATCCCCGAGGGGAACCGTCGAAGCCTAGCTATTCGGCGCCGGCAGGGAGTGTCAATTCCGATCATGGAACTCGGTGTTCGATCGATGTGGCTAACGGTGCAGCCGTCGCTGGGTCGGGCTTCGCCCGCAACGCCTCGACAGCGGGAGGCTGCGGATCGGTGACGTCGGTCACCGACTGCGGCCGGGCGGCAGGATCATCGCCGTGTCCGGGTCCGTGACGTCACCCTGCTGCTGCGGCTCGACCGTCAGCTTCGCAGCGAGTTCGGGCGTCTTGCCTCCCGCCCGCTCCTGGGTCGCCGCAACCTGCTGTTCGCGGGCCTGTTCCGGCGTCAGCTCGCCGCGCACCACAGCACGGGCGAGATTCAGGCTCAGCACGTTCTCGGCCTCGTCCGCGCCGTAGGCCGTAAGCGTGCCCCGCGTCCGATCCGGAATCACGCTGCCGTTGAAGGTCGCCACTGCGCTGAAGAGGTTGAGCGGCACCTTGTAGGGCAGGCTTTGTTCCACAACGTCGCTGTGCTTGGCCGGGAAGTCGTGCTCGGCCCCGACCTTGTGCACCACGGTTCGGATCCACGGCCCGTTTCGGTGCCAGATCAGCAGGGTCGCCGTCTGCTCCTGCGGCGGGCCGTACTTCTCCGCAATCGCTGCCGCGGCCTTGCGAGCGGGCTCCGGCCAGTCCGCCGCGATCGGTTCGGCGGCGCCGGCGCCGCCGGCTGTGAGGACGAGCGCGACGGCGAGGGCGAAGCGGCAGGAGCCGGACGGGGACATGGAACCTCCCTGATGACGCCGGGCCGGATCGGGATCGCACGCGGCGATGAGAGGGTTGCCGCAAAGGAGTCGCGTTGCCCCGGCCCTGCGCTGGGTATAGGCCCTCTCTATAAGAATGGTTCCAGGGAGACGCCCCATGGCGCAGCCGATGTCGCTGGACGTGAACGGGCGCGCGACGTCCGTGACCGTGGACGACCCCGAAACGCCGCTGCTCTACGTGCTGCGCGACGATCTCGGCTTGCACGGCCCGCGCTTCGGCTGCGGGCTGGGCCAGTGCGGTTCCTGCACGGTGCATATCGACGGGCAGGCCGTGCGCTCCTGCGTCACGCCGGTCTCCGGCCTGAAGCCGGGGGCGAAGATCGTGACGCTCGAAGGCCTCGGCGGGCCCGACAAGCTCCACCCGGTGCAGGCCGCCTTCATTGAGGAGCAGGCGGCGCAGTGTGGCTACTGCATCAACGGCATGATCATGCAGTCGGCCGCCCTTCTTAACAAGACACCGAAGCCCGACGAGGCGGCGATCCGGCAGGCGCTGGCGCAGAACCTCTGCCGATGCGGCACTCATCTGCGGATCGTGCGCGCTGTTCAGCGCGCCGCCGGCACGCTGTGAGGGAGGCTGACGCCATGAACGCGCCCACCCTCTCCCGCCGCAATCTGCTTCTCCAGGGCGGCGCCCTGGTCGTCGGCTTCTCGCTCTCCGGAGGCAGAGCCGTCGCGCAGACGGTCTTCGCGCCGGTGACCACCAACGGCTTCTCGAAGCCGGTCGCGCCGGACCAAGTCGACAGCTTCCTGGCGCTCGGCGCCGACGGCCGCGCCACGATCTTCTCCGGCAAGGTCGATCTCGGCACCGGCATCAGGACCGCGATGGCCCAGATCGCCGCGGAGGAGCTCGACCTGCTCCTCGACCGCGTGACGGTCGTGCAGGGCGACACCGCGCTCACCCCCGACCAGGGCCCGACCTACGGCAGCCTCTCGATCCAGAAGGGCGGCGTCGAGATCCGACAAGCGGCCGCGACCGCCCGCGCCCGGCTCCTTCAGCTTGCCGGCGAACGGCTCGGCCTATCCGCCGACGCGCTGGTGAGCGAGAACGGCACCGTGCGGCCGAAGGCGGGCGGAGCGGGCGTCACCTACGGCGAACTCGTCAAGGACGGACGCCTCGACCTCAAGGTCGATCCCGCTATCAAAACCAAGGACCCGTCGGCCTTCGCCCTCGTGGGCACCTCGGTGGCGCGGATCGACATCCCCGACAAGATCACCGGCCGCTTCACCTACATGCAGGATTATCGCGTGCCCGGCATGGTGCATGCCCGCGTGGTCCGCCCGCCCGCCATCGGCGCGGAACTGCAGGGCGTGGACGAGGCTTCGGTCGCGGGAATTCCCGGCCTGATCCGCGTCGTCCGGCAGGGCAACTTCCTCGCGGTCGTCGCCGAGCGGGAATGGGCGGCGGTGAAGGCGGCCGGACAGCTCAAGGCGACATGGTCGCGATGGGAGGGCCTGCCCGAACAGGACAAGCTCTGGCAGCACGTGCGCGCCACGAAGGTGACGAAGGACGACGTCACCAGCAGCACCGGCGATGCCGAGGCGGCTCTGGGGCGGGCCGCCCGCGTTCTGGAAGCGAGCTACGACTTCGCCATCCACACCCATGGCTCGATCGGGCCCTCCTGCGCCATCGCCGAGTTCAAGGACGGGCTGCTCACCTGCTGGACCGCCTCGCAAATGACGCACGCGCTGCGCAAGCAGCTTGCGGCGATGACCGGTCTCGCGCCGGAGGCGGTGCGCTGCATCTACATCGAGGGGTCGGGCTGCTATGGCCGCAACGGCCACGAGGACGCGGCGGGCGACGCGGCGCTGCTCGCCCGCGCGGTCGGCCGGCCGGTGCGGGTGCAATGGTCGCGCGCCGACGAGCACGGCTGGGACCCGAAGGGACCGCCGACGCTGATCGACCTGAAGGCGGGGCTCGACGGCGAGGGCAACGTCGCCGCGTGGTCCTCGCAGTTCCATGTGCCGGAGGGCGCGGCCGGCAACGTGCCGCTGGTGGCGGCCGACCTCGCCGGCCTGCCGCACGAGACCGCGATGTCGCCGGGCAACATCATCCAGAACTCGGCCCTGCCCTATGCCTTCCCGAATGTGCGCACCGTCTGCCACCGGCTGGCCACGACGCCGTTCCGGCCATCGTGGATCCGGACGCCGGGGCGGATGCAGAATACCTATGCCAACGAGGCCTTCCTCGATGAGTGCGCGGCGGCCGCGGGGATCGATCCGCTGGACTATCGCCTGCGCGCGCTCAAGGATCCGCGCGGCATCGAGGTGCTGAAGCGAGCCGCCGAGATCGCGCAATGGGAGGCTCGCCCCTCGCCGGTCAGGGACGTCTCCGGCGACGTGCTGCGGGGCCGTGGCATCTCCTACGTGAAGTACGAGTTGAACCGGACCTACGTGGCCGGCGTGGCCGAGGTTGAAGTCGATCGCCGCACCGGGCGCGTACGCGTGCCGCGCTTCTTCGTGGTTCAGGATTGCGGACAGATCATCAACCCGGACGGCGTGCGCAACCAGCTCGACGGCAACGTCATCCAGACGGTGAGCCGCGTCCTGCTGGAGGAGGTCACCTTCGACCGCGGCGCGGTGACCAGCCTCGACTGGGCGAGCTACCCGATCCTGACCTTCCCCGACGTGCCCAACGTGGTAATCGACCTGATCGATCGACCGACCGAAAAGCCGTGGGGTGCGGGGGAGCCCTCGGCGGCCATCGTTCCGTCGGCGGTGTCGAACGCGATCTTCGATGCGTCGGGCGTCCGCCTGCGCTCGGTGCCGTTCACGCCGGCCAAGGTGAAGGCGGCCCTGCAGGCGAGCTGACGGGCCAGCGGCCGCCACCGCCGGCCCCGGAGCGCCTGTCGCCTCGCGCAGCAGGCGCTCGCCTCGACGTGATCCGTTCGGGGCCGGGACAAGACGGTGCCGCAGTTCACCTCGACCGGTCGGGACATCGGTATGAGGCGCCTCATAGACGGCCCGGATCGACGGGCTCCAAATCCTTCAGGAAGCGCTGGCCGTTGCGGACATACTGCTCGGCCGCCATGCGCGTCATCGCGGTGATGTCCATATCGCGGGTCGGCACGGCCTTGGCGGGCACCCCGACGATGAGGCTGCCGTCCGGGAATTCGGCGCCCTCGCGGACCAGGGCGTTCGCGCCGACGATGCAGCCTCGGCCGATGCGGGCGCCGTTGAGCACCGTGGCGCCCATGCCGATCAGGGTGTCGGCGCCGATGGTGCAGCCGTGGACAATGGCGCCGTGCCCGACGGTCACCCCCTCCCCGATCGTGAGCGGAAAGCCGGGATCGGCGTGCAGCACCGCTCCGTCCTGGATGTTGGTGCGGTCACCGATCTCGATCGGATCGTTGTCGCCGCGGATCACCGCTCCGAACCAGATGCCGACGTCGAGACCGATCCGTACCCGTCCGATGACGTGGGCGCCGGGCGCGACCCAGATTCGGGTCGCGTCCGCGACGTGCGGGGCGTGCTCGCCCAGGCGATAGAGCGCCATGCTCCGTCCTTTCCAACCGTGTTCGCCGCAACCTGACCGGTGCGGGCGGCGCAGGATATCACTATCAACCGGACGGAAGTCGCGGGTTCTGCCAACGCCCGTGCCCAAGCCAATCCCCTTGCGATGATGGCGAGGCGCGGGCGGACGCGGCGCTCGCTCGGCATCCGCGGTCTCGAACGGCGGCGCGACCGCCTCGGGGCACGTCCCGGTGCGAGCGTATGCCGCTATCCCGGAACGCTCGGTGGACGATTGGGTCTCGAACCTGATGGTAGTGTCGGCATCCGCGAGTCGTTGCCCGCGCGAAGCCGGGTCGTGATCGACTTGGGAGAAAACTTCTGCCTCGCGATCAAGCGAGAGAAGAAGTCTCTCGAAGGCGCCGGAAATACGAAAAACCTCACCATTGCTTCCGGGCTAGGCTCGACCAATCTTTCAAGGCATATCCTGGTCTATCCGCAAACCGCCGTCTGCCAATCCATTGGTTGCCATGCGTCCCGTCCAATTCGATTCTTTCGGCGAACCTGTCGCTCAAGCGGTCGACGAACAGCCCACCACGGCGTCGCGGATTGCCTTGCGGACCGGCGTCGGCCTGTTCTGGGCGGCGGTGGTAGCCATCGTCGCCGCGCGTGCGATCTATTTCGATCCGGCGCTGGCGGAGCGGTTCGGTAGCGTGGCCGCGCTTATCAAGACCGTCGTCGGGGTCTGACCAGCCTGCCGCAAACAGCTCTGATTGATCGGACATGAAGGCGCCGCGGGCTCTCCGCAGCGCCTTTTTCTGTGCGGCATCCCGCCGGTGATACGGTCTCCGCTCGATCGCTTCGGTGTCTCTTCGTCATTGCGAGGCGAAGCCGTGGCAATCCAGGGTTCCGTACTCTTCGGAGATGTCGCATCTTGGATCGCCTCGGCTTCGCCTCGCGATGACGGCGTCGAGCAAAAACCGAAGCGATCAACCAGACATGGCATAACACCGTCCAACGCGGTCCGGGCAGGAAGGGCTTGAGCCGCCGATCCGGGGCATCGGTCGCCCGGCCAAGCCGACGCCCGACATTTCGAGCGCAGGGCTTAAGGCCGCCCGCACACCCGTCTGCGGTGAGCGGCCGGCGTGCTGGTGCGGAAAAGGCTCAAGCCCGAACCTTCGATCGGGACATCTCAAAGAGCGCTCGGCGGCATCGATTGCGTGTAGGAGGTATCTCTTTACACCCCGCGCAGGACAGAGAAATTCTTCTATGAAGCCGGCGTGAAAGCGATGCCGAAATTCGGCATCAAGGGACGACGATGCTGCAGATGAACCGCCTCTCGAGGCCGCCGGAGCTCCGCTTTTCCGCGTCGCGCCTGAAGGAGCTGGCGCCCGGCATCGCGCTGTGTCTCGCGGTGACGCTGGTCTCGATCGGTTTGCAGAACCTCGAAGAGAGCGCCTTCGAGCACCCCTACATCGAGGCACTGGTGATCGCGATCCTGCTCGGCATGGCGATCCGAACCTTCTGGGCACCGAGCCCGCTGTGGCGCTCCGGCATCGCCTTCAGCGCCAAGCAGCTTCTCGAAGTCGCGGTGATGCTGCTCGGTGCCTCTATCAGCTTCGCGGCGATCGTCGCTTCCGGGCCGGTCCTGCTCGCGGCAGTCGTCGCCACCGTGGTCATGACGATCGCCGCCAGCTATGCGATCAGCCGTCTGCTCGGACTGGGCGAGCGGATCTCGATCCTCATCGCCTGCGGCAACGCGATCTGCGGAAATTCGGCCATCGCGGCGGTCGCCCCCGTGATCGGCGCCGACAGCGACGACGTTGCCTCCTCGATCTCCTTCACCGCCATCCTCGGCGTGCTGATGGTGCTCGGCTTGCCGCTGCTGATCCCACTGCTCGGCCTCGGCGCTGGCCAGTACGGAATCTTGGCCGGCCTCACGGTCTACGCGGTGCCGCAGGTTCTCGCCGCCACCGTGCCGGCCGGGCTCGCCGCGACGCAGATCGGCACGCTGGTCAAGCTCGTGCGCGTGCTCATGCTCGGCCCCGTCGTCGTCGGCCTCTCGCTCCTGGCTCCGCGCTTCGACGCGACCGCGGAAGCCGGCGGAACGCGCCGGATCGATCCGTTCAGGCTGGTGCCGTGGTTCATCGTCGGCTTCCTCGTGCTGGCCGCGTTCCGCTCGCTCGGGCTCGTGCCCGATGTCGCGCTCGGCCCGGTCACGCGGACCGCCGGCATCCTCACCGTGATCTCGATGGCCGCCCTCGGACTCGGCGTCGATGTGCGGGTGATCGGACGTGTCGGCGGGCGCGTCACGGCGGCGGTGACGTTGTCGCTCGCGCTGCTGCTGCTGGTGAGCCTCGGGCTGATCCATCTGCTCCGGCTCGGCTGAGCCCGGTCCGCAGACGCCGCTCTCAATCTCGACCTCCCCGACAATCCATCCCATAACCGCCCATCATGGCGCCCCATCCGACACTCTTCGACGAGGCATCGGCGCATCTGCCGCTCTTCGACGACCTGAGCGATGCGACCGTCGATCGTCTCGCTGTCGGCGGCTTCGGGCGCGGGCTGCTCACGGCCTCGCTGCGGGCCCGCCTCCGCAAAGGCGGCTTCGCGCATATGGGGGCGCTGGCGCTCGCGACGCCGGCTGGCCTGATGGCTTTGCGCAAGGTCGGTCCGGTCCGTGTCGGCGCGATCCGAGCCCATATCCTCGATGAATTGGCCCGGTTCCTCCCAGAGGCGCGAGCGATGCACGATCGAGACACGACGGATTGGCGCCGCCTGGACCGATTGCGCACCGTGCCCGTGGGCGCGCTTGGTCTCGTCCCGGCTCTTATCGAACGGTTCGGTTCAAACGGGCCCGGTTGGGCCGATCTCGCGGCGCTGCGGCGCATCGAGGTCGCGAGGGCGCTCGGCGTCTCGGGCGCGGATGTCGACGGAATCGTCTCCGCTCTCGTCCGCGCCGTTCGGCCAGATCCGCGAAGCATGCCGTCGCCCCGGACGCTGCGCGAGGGCGACACGCCGTGCGGGATGGACATTGCGAAGACAGAGGCCGAACTCGTGCGTGAGCGAGACCGCGAGTGGGACGAGGCGGCGCCTGAGAGGCGCGCGTTATCCCGTCGGGCACTATGAGACCAAGTCAGGCGGTGGGCGCGCTACCGGTTGTCGCGAAGCCGGGTGCGACGCGAGATGCCCCATCCTCATCGAGCGCACCGCCGGCCCGAGACGAGCCGACGATCCAGCGAGCGGTGATGCGGGTAGGCATCATACGGTATCCGCGTGATGACCGCGGTCTGTTCTCTCGTCATTGCGAGGCGAAGCCGTGGCGATCCAGGGCTCCGCACTCTCCGGAAAAGTCGCGATCAAGCATCGGCTCGCTGAGCCGCCGCGTCCGCGGCGGGTACGCGGCGAAACAGCAACATGCCGACGATCATGGCGGCCACGAAGGTCGCGGCTTGCGCCGGCAGCACCGTGAGGAGGGTCAGCGCCGGGCCGGGGCACAGCCCGACCAGCCCCCAGCCGAGGCCGAAGACCGCGGCGCCGGCGATGAGGCGCGGATCGATGTTGCGCCGGGTCGGAAGGTCGAGCCGAGTCGCGAGCCCCGGCCGGCCACGCCGCTGCGCGACGCGATAGCCGACAGCCGAGACGGCCACAGCGCCTGCCATGACGAAGGCGAGGCTCGGATCCCAGCGTCCGGTCACGTCGAGGAAGGCGAGGACCTTGGCGGGATTGGCCATGCCCGAGACGATCAGACCGAGCCCGAACAGCAGGCCGACGGCGAAGGCGGATGCGATCGCGGCCATGGCTCAGGCTCCGAGCAGACGATGTGTGACGAGGACGGTCAAGATCGCGGTGACCATGAACATGAGGGTCGCGACGAGTGAGCGGGGCGAACCGCGCCCGATGCCGCAAACCCCGTGGCCACTGGTGCAGCCCGCCCCGAGCCGGGCGCCGAAGCCGACAAGGAGGCCGGCGACCGCCAGGAGTGGGAACGAGGCTTCGACGGTCACCGGTGGCAGGCTTCCTCCCAGAACGGCATAGGCCGGCGGAGCCAGGATCAGGCCGGCCAGGAAAGCGATCCGCCAGCCGATCCCGCCCGCGGCAGGGGCAAGCAACCCATCGAGGATTCCGCTGATCCCGGCGATGCGCCCGTTGAGCAGCAGCAGCAGAGCGGCGGACGCGCCGATCATAAGGCCGCCGAGCGTGGCGCTGAGGGGTGTAAAGCCGTCCATCGGATCACTCCTGAATTGCGACCCCGCCGCATCCGTAGACACCATGCGCCCCTCGCTCGGCTTGGGCGGGCGATGGAGTACGCACTCGTTATCGTTGAATTAGATACTTCTCAATTAGAATTATCTAAATCGATCTTCAACGCAAGCGTGCCGGCTGTTCCCTGACGGGCGGAGCGAGATCGGCTTCGGCTCGCGCTTCGACCGCTGCATCAAGGCCGACCTCGCTCCGGGTCATCGCTCGTCGGGCGTTCTCCGAAGTCGATCTCGCTCCGAGCGAGTCGGTTCACCGCGGGCCACGGCCTCATCCGCCCCGTTGTCGTCGGGGCAGAAGATATCCTTCAAGGTGGCGAGAACACGCGCGGCCCTTGGGTCCGCCAATCGGTAGTACAGGGTCTGGCTCTCGCGTCGGAAAGCGACCAGATCGTCTTCGCGTAGCTTGGCGAGGTGCTGCGACAGGGCCGATTGGCTGAGCTCGACCGCCTCGGCCAGGCTCGAGACGTCCTTCTCACCATGGGCGACCAGCAGGCACAGGATGAGCAGGCGCTTTTCGTTCGCGAGGAGCCGCAGCAAGCGCGCCGCGTCGGCGGCCTTGTCCTCAAGGCGCAGAAGGTCGGTCGGCGTCAGGGCATCCATCGGACCGCATCCCAAAGTGGTCGGTCCCTCTTATTTAGGTAATTCTAATATGTTTCGAGAGGGCCGTCCCGCTGCGCCCGGTTCATGACGCGCGCTTCGGTTGCGGCCGGCCAGGATGTCCAGCCCCGGCAGACTTCCTGCTCGATGCCCTGGACCAAGCTTGGCACTCGTGAGGACAGTACGCGCTCGCTTTACTCAGCACTCGTCGACCGAAACGGCTTGAAGCGATCGCTGGAGTGGCCCTGTTTTAACATTATCTTGAGCGGCGAGCAATGATAACACAAGGTGAACGCAAAAAGTTCTGCAATAATTTATAAGCAATGTGATTTTGTATTTACTTATGAAATACTCTCCAGGAAACTGATCAGCAATTTATCTTAATGTTTGAGGGGAAAATAATACATAAACAATCGACCAAATATACCGATTTGCAAAGTATTGTAATAATTTGAATCTATTATTCTGTCTCCCCTCTGCGTGTGAAGGAAAAACCCTCACGCGAGAGTTTTTCCCGTCTCGTTAGGTATTTTTTAACTCCAGCCAATCCGCGCGGCTGGTGGAATGCTGTGGCCAGTTCCGAGCCGTCCCCGGTCACAAGGGGCGCTCGACCCTTCACCAGGCCGGCTGCTGCTCGCCGGTGTGCACATTCGGGAGGTGGCCATGGCCGTTAAGCTCAATCTCCAGGATCTGACCTTCATCCTCAAGCAGATCAAGATCGCCGAGGCGCATGCGAGCGGCATCAAGCTGACGGAGCTGCGCGTCGATGCCGCCGGCACGCTTCTCACGGATCGCGCGCTCTACGACGGGGCCGGAAACTGGCTCGGCGCGACCGCGGCGCCGAAGGCGATCCCGGATCCGCACGTGCCGTACGGGCTGCGGACGGTCGACGGCACCTTCAACAACATCGTGCCCGGCCGCGAGACCTGGGGCTCGTCCGGCCAGCCGATGCCGCAACTGTTCGATCCGACCTACCTCAACGACCCGGACGGGGACACGATGCCGCTCGGGCCGGGCGCGCCGGTCATCACGAACAACAACTATGGGACGCCCGGGTCCGTCGCCGATGCCGACCCGCGCATCATCTCGAACCTCGTGGTCGATGCGAGCCTCGACAACCCGGCCGCCATCGCCGCCGCGCTGCGGATCGCCGGTTCGGAGAACGTCATCGCCGATCAGCGCGCGATCACGGCCGCGCACGAGGCCCTGAAGGCCGCCAAGGCGGCGAACCCGGCGGGCGACCACACGACCCTGCAAGCGAACCTCGATACGCTGCTGGAGCAGACCGGCGTCACCGTCACCAACGGCTCCATTGACGTCCTCAACGTCTCGCCGGACGAGGGCCTGTCGAAGCCCTTCAACGCCTGGATGACCTTCTTCGGCCAGTTCTTCGACCATGGCCTCGACCTGATCTCCAAGGGCGGAAACGGCACCGTCTACGTCCCGCTCGCCGCCGACGATCCGCTCGTACTCGGACAGGAAGGCGTCGCCGGCACCGCCGACGATCTCGCGCCGCATCTGCGTTTCATGACGCTGACGCGCGCCACGACCGTCGAGGGCTCGCAGCGCAATGTGACGACGCCCTTCGTCGACCAGAACCAGACCTACACGTCGAACGCCTCGCACCAAGTGTTCCTGCGGGAATACGCGCTGGTGGATGGACGGCCGATCGCGACCGGACGGCTGCTCGGCGGCGCGGACGGGGGCCTCGCGACCTGGGCCGACGTCAAGCTTCAGGCGCGGACGAAGCTCGGCATCGAGCTGACCGACGCCGATGTCTCCGCCGTCCCGCAATTGTTGGTGGACGCCTATGGCGAGTTCGTCCGTGGTGCCAACGGCCTGCCGCAGGTGATGGTCGGCATCGGGCCCGGAGGGCAGGCCGTCTATGCCAGCGGCAGTCTGGCCGAGCCGCTCAAGCTCGCAGCGATCCAGCTTCCCGTCGGCACGGTGCTGTTGGGACCCAGCAATACCCAGAACGTCATCGAAGCGGGCGAGACGGTCGCGGCGGCCCGCACCCTCAACGCCTTCCTCGACGACATCGCCCACAACGCGGTGCCTGTTGTCGTCAACGGCGTGCTCCGGCCCGATGCCGACGCGCTTACCGGGAATGCGGTTCCGGTAGGCCAGACCGGGCGGAATCTCGAATACGACAACGAATTGCTAGACCGGCACTTCGTCACCGGCGACGGGCGCGGCAACGAGAACATCGGCCTCACGGCCGTCCACCACATCTTCCATTCCGAGCACAACCGCCAGGTCGATGCTCAGAAGCTGACGATCCTGCAGTCCGGCAATCTCGCCTTCATCAACGATTGGCTGGCGACCGACATCGCGGCTTTGCCGGCCAATTTCGCGCAGATGACGCCGCTGGCCCAGCTCGCCTACGCCAACACGCTGTCCTGGGACGGGGAACGGCTGTTCCAGGCGGCGCGCTTCGCCACCGAGATGCAGTACCAGCACCTTGTCTTCGAAGAATTCGCCCGCAAGATCCAACCGCTGGTCGATCCCTTCGTGTTCAATTCGGTGACCGAGATCGACCCGTCGATCTTCGCTGAGTTCGCCAACACGGTCTACCGCTTCGGTCACTCGATGCTGACCGAGAACATGCCGCGGCTCGGAGCCGACGGGCAGGCGCTCGACGCCGATCTCGGCCTGATCGAGGCCTTCCTCAACCCGGTGGCGTTCGACAACGACGGCGGGATGACCCACGACGAGAGCGCGGCCGCGATCATGCGCGGCATGACGATCGAGCGCGGCAGCGAGATCGACGAGTTCGTCGTCGGCGCCCTGCGCAACAATCTGCTCGGCCTGCCGCTCGATCTCGCCGCGATCAACATCGCCCGCGGCCGCGATACCGGCACGCCGACGCTCAACGAGGCGCGGACCCAGCTCTACGCGGCGACCGGTTCGACCTTCCTCACCCCCTACACGAGCTGGGTGGAGATGGCGGCCAACTTGAAGAACCCGCTCTCGGTGGTGAACTTCATCGCTGCCTACGGCACCCACGCCACCCTTGCCGCCGCGACGACGCTCGACGCCAAGCGCGACGCAGCCATGGCGCTGGTCTTCGGCGGCGCGGGCGCGCCGGCGGACCGCCTCGACTACCTCAATTCGCGCGGCAGCTGGGCCGGACGGGAGACGGGCTTCAACGCCGTCGATCTCTGGATCGGCGGCCTGGCCGAGAAGCAGATGCCGTTCGGCGGCATGCTGGGCTCGACCTTCAACGCCATCTTCGAAGCCCAGATGGAGAACCTGCAGGACGCTGACCGCTTCTACTATCTCACCCGCGTCCAGGGGCAGAACTTCCTCAACGAGCTGGAGCAGAACTCCTTTTCGAAGATCATGCTCGCCAATTCGAGCCTGTCGCTGCCGGGGCCAGACGGCATCCGCGGCACGGCCGACGACATCGTTCCGCGCCATATCGGCGTCGACGCCTTCGCCGATTACGATTTCGAGCTGGAGGTGAACGCCGCCAACCAGCTCGACCAGAACGGCACCGACCCCGGCCGTGACCCGACCGGAAACGATCCCGTGCTGGAGGCGATGGGCCTCGGCAAGGTCGTGCGCGACGACCCCGGCACCGCCGCCGACGAGGGCGCGAGCGGCTTCCATGCCTCGATCAACGCCCTGGTCCGGCGCTACGGCGCGGACGGCACCCCGACCGGCGCGCTCGTGGACGGCAGCGAGGACGGCGTCGGCGCCGCCGGCAGCCCGGTGACCTGGGCCGACCTCAAGGCGAACGCGGCGGGGCTCGGCATCGCCCTGACCCAGGCCGACATGCTGGACGCGCCGATGCTGCGGATCGGCGCCGATGGGCGCCTCGCCTTCGCGCCCGGCTCGTCCGTGCCCCAGGCGGTGGTGGTCGCCAACGGCAGCTTTGAGGGCTTGGCACTGGTGGCCGGCCAGGAGGGGGTGATCCTCGACGGCAACGGCAACTACACCACCACGAGCCCGGCCGGCTGGACCATCGCCGGGGGTATCGGCGGCCTCTACGCGCCGGCCGACACGATCATCGATCCGGCCGGCCGCGACGGCGCCAATGTCGTGTGGCTGCGCGGCGGCGCCACGCTCTCGCAGGAGGAGGGCCCCTCCCTCCAGGCCGGCGTCGGCTACACCTACAGCTTCAAGGTCGGGGACCGCACCGACTTCACTTGGCCGGGCGCCGAGGCGCGCCTGGTGGCGGTCGGCGGGGCGAACCCGGTGACCCTCGGCACGCTGACGCTCACGGAGCCGGCCGACGGGCAGTGGGGCACGTTCACCCTTGGCACGGGCGTCATCCCGGCGGCGCTCGCGGGCCTTCAGCTCCGGCTCGAGATCCGCAACACCGGCAGCGGCGACGCGCAGATCCTCGTGGACGATGTCGAGCTCGTGCGGACGGCGCCGGCCTACCGGTCCGATCTGACCCCGGCGCAGACGCCCGGCTACGATCCGGCCGCCGATCCGTTCGTGCGCGATGGGGCGGGCAACGTCCTGCGCACCGGGCAGTCCATCGCCAGCCCGGCCGCCGACCTCGACGCAACCGTCGTCGATCCGGCCGCGCTCAACCAGCCGTTCTCGACCGGGCACTATCTCCGCTTCACCGGCGGCGAGCACGTGCTGGTGGGCGGCACCGACGGCAACGACACCATCATCACCGATTTCGGCGATGACGGGATTTGGGGCGACGCGGGCGACGACCGCATCGAGGCGGGCGCGGGCGTCGATCTCGTGAACGGCGGCGCGGGCGACGACATCATCACCGATTCCGGCGACACCGGCGACTTCCTCAAGGGCGAGGACGGCAACGACGTCATCGCCAACTCCAACGGCATCGACATCCTGATGGGCGGGCGCGGCAAGGACGCGATCTTCGTCGGCGTCGATGCGACCGAAGTCTTCGCCGGCGAGGGCGACGACTTCGTGATCGGCGGTGACGACGCCGACCTTCTGATGGGTAACGAGGGCGACGACTGGATGGAGGGCGGCGGCGGCTTCGACACCACGGCCGGCGACAACTCGGAGCTGTTCTTCAACTCGGCCATCAAGGGCCACGACGTCATGTTCGCCGGCGGCGACGAGCATGATTTCGACGGCGAGTCCGGCGACGACATCATGGTCCAGGGCGAGAGCGTGATGCGCAACGAGGGCATGTTCGGCTTCGACTGGGCGATCTACAAGGGCAACCAGATCGCGGCCAATGCCGACATGCGGGTCCCGATCTTCACCACCGAAGAAGCCGACATCCTGCGTAACCGCTTCGACAAGACGGAGGGGCTCTCGGGCTGGCGGCTGAACGACACGCTCATCGGCGACGACCGGACGGCGGCCGCCAACGCGGATGCCGAGGAGCCCGCCGGCGCGCCGATCAACGCGACCAACGAGGGCGTGTTCTTCAACGACGGCCTCGACGCGGCCGGCATCGCCCGGATCGCCGGTCTCAACCAGATTGTGTCGCTCGCGCCGGGTCAGCAGTTCTTTGAAGCCGGTAACATCCTGCTCGGCGGTGCGGGCAGCGACACGCTCCAGGGCAACGGCGGCGACGACATCCTCGACGGTGACCGCTGGCTGAACGTGCGCATCAGCATCCGCAATCCCGCGGATGCCAATCAGGAAATCGCGACGGTCGACAGCCTGAAGCACGTCTTCGACGACAGCGCCGCCAATCAGGCGCGCGGCTGGGCCGGGAAGTCGCTGTTCGAGCTGATGATCGACCGGGTCATCAAACCGACCCAATTGAACATCGTCCGCGAGGTCATCACCACCGGCGCCTCGGCGGCGGACGTGGACACCGCCGTGTTCAACGATATCCGGGCCAATTACACGGTCACCCGTGCCGCGGACGGCACGCTGAGGGTCGCCCACACCACGCTCAGCAATCCGGCCGTCGATGACGGCACGGACACGCTGCGCAACATCGAGAAGCTGCGCTTCGCCGACGGCACGGTCGATGTCGGGCTGGTTCTCAACCAGCCCTTCGACAGCCTCACCATCACGCCGTTCGACTTGGACGGCGACGATTCCTCGACACTCGTCGCCAACCTAGTGAACCGCGTCAACGCGAACACCCGCCCCGTGACCCTGCAGTGGCAGGTCCTCGGCGACAACGGGCAGTGGCGCAACGTGACCGGCGCGGACGGTCAGGTCACGAACCAGGGCACGCGCTTCACCCCGACCGGCGCGACGGGCGTCGAGATCCGGGTGGTCGCGAACTGGACCAGCACGATTGCCGGCAGCACCGGCCCGCAGCAGACGGCCTCCGTCCAGACCGCCTTCGTCGGCAATGCGGCGGCCGAGGATATCTTGGGCTCCGCGAGCCCGAACGTCATTCTCGGACGCGACGGTGACGACGACATCGAGGGCGATGTCGGCAACGATGCCATCTACGCCGGCAGCGGCGACGACCGGGTCGATGGCGGCGAAGGCGACGACCTCCTCCTCGGCAATGACGGCGCCGACACCCTGATCGGCCGGACCGGCAACAACACGCTCGACGGCGGCAACGACGACGATCAGCTCTCCGGCGGACACGGCAACGACCGCCTGATCGGCGGTGCCGGCACCGACACCGCAATCTTCTCAGGTCCGATCGCGGCCTACAGCTTTGAACGGAACGCGGCAGGCGAGGTCATCGTCAGCGACAACCTCGGCGCGGAGGGCGACGGCATCGACACCCTCGTCACGATCGAGCAGATCCAGATGGGCAACGACGTCACGCCCTACGCGCTCGGCGCCAACGGCACGGCAGCCATCGACATCGTCGTCGGGACCACCGGCAACAACACGCTCAGCGGCGGGGCGGGCAACGATCTCGTCTTCGCGGGGGCGGGGAACGACAACGTCCTGTGGCGGACGGGCGACGGCCGCGACTTCGTCGATGGCGGCACCGGCACGGACAGCTTCCGGATCATGAACGGGACCGGTCCCGTCCAGCAGCTCACGTTGGCTCAGGCGAGGGCGCAGTTCACGAACCTCTCGTTCCGCGACGACACGCAGACCGTGGTCGTGCGCAACGGGGTCGTCATCGCCGAATTGAAGAACGTCGAGCAGGTCATCGTCAACAGCGTCGCGACCGGTGCTCCCGTGGTCACGGACGCGACGCCGACGAACGGCCTCGTCTCGCCGACGGAGGGCCAGCCGCTCGGCGCACTGGTCGCGGCGATCCAGGACGCCGACGGTCTCGGAACCTTCGCGCTCCGCTGGCAGCAATCGGGCGATAACGGCCAGACCTGGACGGACATCGCCGGGACAGCGGCCGGCACGCTCAACTACACGCCTGGCCAAGCACAGGTCGGGGACCTGCTGAGGCTGCGCGTGAGCTTCACCGACGGCGCGGGCAATCCGGAAGAGCTGTTCTCAAACCCGACCGGCGTCATCGGCGACACCTTCAACGGCAACGCGCTCAACCGGACCTTCAACGGAACGGCCGGCGACGACATCGCCAACGGCGCCGACACCGCCCTCTTCGGAATCCAGCCGAACGACACGATGAACGGCGGCGGCGGCAACGACATCCTGAACGGTCGCGGCGGCAACGATACCTTCATTCAGGTCAGCACCGACGGACGCGACCGCGTCGATGGCGGCACCGGCACCGATACGTATCAGTTGAACGGCGTCGCGGGGTCCGAACTCTTCCGCATCTACAGCCGGTCGGCCTGGCTGCAGGTCGCCGGCAACACGGATGCGCAGCTCGCCGCCGGCACCGAGATTGTGATCACCCGCAACGGCACGGGGGCCGCCGCGATCGTCGCCGAACTCGACAATATCGAGGAGATCCGCGTCAACGCGCTCCAAGTGACGTCGCCCGGCGGCCAGAACGGCGGTGCCAATGGCGGCGACACGATCCAGGTGATCGGCAGCTTCACCGGCACCAGCCTGAACTTCAACACCATCACCATCGACGGCTCAGCGGGTGACGACACCGTGGACATGGCCGCCCTCGCCTCGGCCCACCGCATCGTTTTCCGCTCCAACGGCGGGCACGACACCATCGTCGGCACGCTGCGGCCGCAGGACGTGATCGAGTTGCCGGCCGGCTCGAACCGGGCCGACTACGTCACGACCGCAGGCGCGAACGGCATGACGACCCTTACCAACGGGTCGCACACCATCACCTTCTCGGCCGCGGGCGGCATGCCGCGGATCGCGGTCGAGGCAGGCTCCGACGAAGGGGACGGCGAGGGCGTCACCGGTGCCTTCGCCTACACGCAGGCCGACATCGACGGGCTCGAGGCGCTGGTGCGCGGCCAGCGCCCGGCCAATGCGGGCGACGACGACGTGCCGACGGGCTACCGCGAACTCAGCGGGCACGGCAACAACCTGGACCACGCGACCTGGGGCAGCGCCGACCAGGCCTTCATCCGCCTGACGGAAGCCCGCTACGGCGCGCCCGACGCCAACGGAAACCGGGCCATCAACCCGATCTTCAACGGCCTCGACGCGCGCACCATCAGCAACATCCTCGGCACGCAGGAGGCCGGCCTGCCCAAGGCCGGCAACGACGCCAACATCTTCTTCATGGCGATGGGCCAGTACATCGACCACGGATTGGACTTCCTGCCCAAGGGCGGCAACGGCTCGATCGTGATCGGCGCGCCCGGCGGCGGGGCGCCGGGCTCCAACAACCCGGCCGACCTCACCCGCGGCACCGTCATGGCCGTCGACGCCAACGGTATCCCGCAGCACAAGAATCAGACGTCACCCTATATCGATCAGAACCAGGCCTACGGCTCAAACGCGATGGTCGGCCAGTTCCTGCGGGAAAGCGACGGGGCGCAGGGCGTCGGCATGCGGCTCCTGGCGGGGGCACCGGACCCGTCCAACCCCGATTTCAACCTGCTGCCGACGCTGCGCGAGCTGGTCAACCACCACTGGCAGGCCGACACGATCTTCGAGGGACCGAACGGACCGATCAGCTTCCGAACCTACTACACCAACTTCGCCCTGTCCGAGGGAGTGACGGGCACCCTGTTCAATACGGAGACCGGCGCCTTCGACCCACAGGTGCTCACCAAGCTGGTCGGCGACTTCATGGGCTCGGGCCATCCGCTGCTGCTCGACACCAACCCCTTCATCAGCGTCCTCGACCACTTCGTGGCCGGCGACGGGCGGGCCAACGAGAACTTCGCTCTCACCTCGATCCACACGATCTGGGCGCGCAACCACAACTACCACGTCGAGAAGCTGCTCGAATCCGGCTTCCAGGGCACGCCCGAGCAGGTGTTCCAGGCTGCCAAGATGGTGAACGAGGCCGAGTATCAGCGCGTCGTCTTCGACGAGTACCTGGAGACGCTGATCGGCGGCCTGCGCTCCGACGGCACGCACGGCTTCGAGGCTTACGACCCGAGCGTGGATGTCTCGATCAGCCACGAATTCGCGGCGGCGGTGTTCCGCTTCGGCCACTCGCTGATCGGGCAGACGCTCAACGTCAAGGGAGCGGACGGTCAGACCATCCCGGTCAGCCTATTCGACGCCTTCCTCAACCCGAGCAACGATCCCTCGGTGTTCACCGCGCCCCTGCCTCCCGGCTACGTGCCGCAGCCCGGCTACGCCCAGTACGGCGTCGGCGGCATCATCGGCGGCACGATCGAGCAGGCGGCCGAGGATGTGGACTTCAACATCGTCGACGCGGTCCGCAACGACCTCGTGCGCATCCGGGCCGACCTGTTCGCCTTCAACGTGGCCCGCGGCTGGGATGTAGGCCTCGGCACCCTCAACCAGGTCCGGGCCGACTTGGCCGCCTCCACCAACCCCTACATCCGGGACGCCGTGGGTTTTGCCGGCGGCGACCTCTCGCCCTACGCCTCCTGGGAGGACTTCCAGGCGCGCAACGGCCTCAGCGATGCGGTGATTGCGCAGTTCCGGCAGGCCTATCCGGACCTCGTCCTCGCCGCCGCCGACATCGCGGCCTTCCGGGCGATCAACGGCGACATCGCGATCGCGATGCAGGCCGATGGGACCGGCGTCGTGAAGGGGATCGACAGGCTCGATCTCTGGGTCGGCGGTCTCGCCGAGAAGCACATCAACAACGGCGTCGTCGGCCAGACCTTCTGGGTCGTGCTGCACGAGCAGTTCGACCGGCTGCAGGACGGCGACCGCTTCTACTACCTCGAGCGCTTCGACAACTTCGACTTCTACGAGAACTTCATCGACGGCCAGGGCTTCTCGGACATCGTTGCCCGCAACACCGGCCTGACCGTCCTGCCGGAGCACATCTTCGAGGTGTCCGACGAGGACGGGCCGGGGACGGAGCCCGGCGACGACGATGACGACGACGGCACCACCGATCCCGTGGGCGGCGGCGACGAAGATGACGAGGACGACGGCCCGACCGATCCGGTCGGCGGTGGCGACGATGATGATGACGACGATGATGGCGTGACGGACCCTGTCGGTGGCGGGGACGATGACGGGGAAGGAGACGACGACGGGACGACCGACCCTGTCGGCGGCGATGGCGAGGACGACGGCGAGGACGGACCTGGCACCGATCCCGGCACCAATCCGCCCGTGAATCATGCCCCCGGCGTGATCGCCGGGGGGCCGAACGGGGACGTCCTCAATGGCACTGCCGGGGCGGACACCATCCTCGGCCTGGACGGCGACGACAACATCCTCGCCGGCGGCGGCGCCGACGTGGTGAGAGCCGGAGCGGGCAACGACTTCGTCGATGCCGGCGAGGGCCGGGACGTGGTGTTCGCCGGGGCCGGCGATGACGATGTCCTGGCCGGTGGCGGCGCCGACATGGTCTACGGCGACGGCGGCAACGACCGCATCCTCGCCGGGGCCGGCAACGACCTCGTGACCGGCGGCGCCGGCCGGGACACGATCATCGGCGGCGAAGGCGACGACCTGTTCGTGGCCGAGGTGGGCGACGGCGACGACACCTACTGGGGCGACGAGATGGGGGGCGGCGTGGGGAGCGACACGCTCGACATGTCGGCCATCACCGCCAACATCGCGGTCAATCTCGGGACGGGTCTGGCCGGGCGTGGCAGTGCGTCGAGCACCCAATCGGGCCGTGACGTGCTCTGGAGCGTCGAGAACGTGGTCACCGGTTCCGGCAACGACGACATCACGGCGAGCGACGCCGTGAACGTGATGGATGGCGGCGAGGGCAGCGACACCTATCGCTTCGGCTCGGCGGCGGCAGCGGACGGCGACACCATCGAGAGCTTCCGGCCGGGCGACAAGATCGACCTCAGCGCGATCGATGCGGATGCCGGGACGGCCGGGAACCAAGCCTTCACGCTCGCCACCGGCGCGGCTTTCACGGGTGTCGGACAGCTCCTCGTGACGCAGGAGACGCGGGACGACGGGGATTACGTCGTCGTCCAGGGGAACACCGGCGGCGATGCCACCCCGGAGTTCAAGCTGTCCATCAAGAGCAACACGGCCCCCACGGCCGCGGACTTCGCGCTCTGATCCCGGCCGGGCCCCGGCCAGGGGCCCGGCCCACCTGCCTGACGAGGGGGAGAGCCTGCCATGCGTTCCAGAGATCAGAAGAAGCTCGCTCAGCAACGGTGCGCCGAGCAGCTCACCCGGAGCATCCGGGGACCCTTCGTCTTCCTGTTCGGAATGTCCGGGATCATCAACATCCTGGCGCTGACCGGCTCCTTCTACATGCTGCAGGTCTACGACCGCGCCCTGCCGAGCGGGAGCCTGCCGACGCTCGTCGGGCTGTCGATCCTCGCCATCGGCCTCTACCTGGCGCAGGGCCTGTTCGACGTTCTCCGCTCGCAGATCCTGGTTCGCCTCGGGGCGCAGTTCGACCGCCGGGTCGCCCCGCTGGCGCAGCGGGTCGGGATCGACATGCCGCGCTTCGGCTTCTCGACCGCGGAGGCGATGGAGCGTGGCCGCGATGTCGATACCGTCCGCGGCTTCCTCGGCAGCCCCGGCCTCGTCGCCCTGTTCGACCTGCCGTGGGTGCCGGTCTTCCTCATCTTCGTCTACATGCTGCACCCCTATCTCGGCGCGCTCACCGTCGCGGGGGCGGTCGTCCTCGCCCTGCTGACGATCCTCGCCGAGCTCCTGACCCGGCGCTGGACCGGCGCCACGCAGCAGGCCGTGGTGGCCCGCAACGCGATCGCGGATTCGAACGCACGCAGCGCCGAGGTGCTCAAGGCGATGGGCTTCGCCGACCGCGCGGTGGACCGCTACCGCCGCGCCAACGACGAGCACCTCGACCTCCAGACCCGCACCACCGACATCAGCGGTACCTTCGGTGCGATCGCGCGCGTGCTGCGCATGATCCTGCAATCGGCGGTGCTCGGGCTCGGCGCCTACCTCGTCATCGGCGGCGAACTCTCCGCCGGAGCCATCATTGCCGCCTCGATCACCTCCGCCCGCGCCATGGCGCCGATCGATCAGGCGATCGGCAACTGGAAGGTGATCCTGGCCGCACGGACTGCCTTCCGGCGCCTGAAGGAGACCGTGATTGCCCTGGCCGCGGCCGAGCCGCCGATGCCGCTGCCGCCGGCGCGCCACTCGCTCAGGGTCGGCCACATCACGGTCGCCGCCCCCGGCACCGGGCGCGTCCTCCTTTCGGATGTCGGGTTCGAGCTCAAGGCCGGGCAGGCGCTCGGCGTCATCGGGCCGAGCGGCGGCGGCAAAACCACCCTCGGCCGGGCGCTGACCGGGATCTGGCCGCTGCTGCGCGGGAGCGTGCGGCTCGACGAGGCCGACCTGCCGCAATGGGACGAGGCGAGCCTGGGCGCGATGATCGGCTACCTGCCCCAGGAAGTCTGCCTCATGGACGCGACGGTCGAGGAGAACATCGCGCGCTTGTCCGAGGACAGCGATCCGGCACTGGTCGTGGCGGCCGCGCAGGCAGCGGGCGTGCACGAGATGATCCTGCGCATGCCCGACGGGTACAAGACCGAACTCGGACCGCTCGGGACGGCGCTCTCGGGCGGGCAGCGGCAGCGGATCGCGCTGGCTCGCGCGCTGTATGGCAACCCGTTTCTCGTCGTCCTCGACGAGCCGAACGCCAATCTCGATGCTGAGGGCGAGACGGCGCTCGCCGCGGCGATCCTCGGCGTGCGGGCCCGCGGCGGCGTCGCGATCGTGATCGCTCACCGGCCTAGCGTGCTGGCGGCGGTGGACCTCGTCGCGGTGATCCAGGACGGCAAGCTCACCGCCTTCGGGCCGAAGGAGGCGATCCTCGGCAAGGCTGCCCGCGATAGTGCGGCCAGGCTCGACACCGCCCAGGACAACAGGGAGCGCTCCGTGCCGGAGCGGGTGCCCGCATGACCATCGAGATTAAGGGCACGAAGCCCGGCCGGGACGCGGCCGAAGGGGCCGAGCGCTACGTCTCGCGCAGCGCCGACCGGCGCTCGGGCGCCCCCTACTACGCGGCCGTCGCGGTCGCGGCCGTGGCGGCCTACCTCAAATCCCTGTTCCTGCCCCGCGCGACCCTGGCGGAAGAGGTGGAGCCGGAGGCCGTGGCCGCCCGCGCCGACGCCCTGCGCCTCGTCCATTCCGAGGAGATCGCCGCGCCGGTCTCGGGAAAAGCCGCCGAGGCACCGAGGCCGCTGGCCGAGCCGCCCTCTCCGGTTCTGCAATCCGGCATGTCCCTGTTCGACGACGGGCACGAACTGTTCTCGCGCGGACTCCGTTTCGCCAGGCCCGACCCGCGTCCGGACCTCAGCGACTTTAAGGCATCGCCGATCATCCCCCAGCCGATCAATGACAATGGCGGTTCCCTCGCCGCCGGATCGGGCGGGCGCGGTGGCGGGCAGACGAGCGGCAGCGGCCGACCGCAGGACGCAAGCCGCCCGGAGCCGCAGGAGCCCGGCGACGGGACGAAGGCGCCCCCCGGGCCGCACGGAGAGGACAAGGGCGACAAGACGGATCAAGGGACTGACGGGCAAGGTGGATCAAACCCGCAAGGGCCTGCCCCACCGGAAGGCGGGGTCCGGGTGCCCCCCGGTTCGACACCGGGCGGCGATCTACCCTCCCCTGATCCGGCGACGCCGCCGCGTGGCCGGGATGACGGGGTGACCGCTCAACGCAACCGCGCGCCCGTCGTGAACGGCCCGGTCCAGCTCGGTGATGTCGCGGGCTGCGCGCTCCTGACCATCGCCCTGAGCGATCTCCTGCGCGGCGCCAGCGACCCGGACGGAGACGCGCTCACTGTCCGCGACATCCGGGTCTCCTCCGGTACCGTGACGGCGGATGGGTCGGGCTGGGTGTTCGACGCCGACGCGCCCGGACCGGTCACGATCACCTACGCGGTGACGGACGGCGAGTTCTCGGTCGCCCGCACGGCCCATCTGACCGTCCTCGAACGGGCCCTGATCGGCGGCACCGACGGCGACGACCTCATCCTCGGCTCGCCCTGCGCGGACGACATCGCGGCCGGCGAAGGCGACGACAACGTCGATGCCCGGGGCGGCGACGACCTCGTCGAGGCCGGCAGCGGCAGCGACCACGTGATTGCGGGGGGCGGGGCCGACACGGTCTTGGCCGGCGCGGGCGACGACGTCGTGTTCGCAGGTACCGGCGCGGATATCGTCTGGGGCGGCGCGGGTCACGACCGCCTGTTCGGTGAGGCGGGCGACGACCTCCTGTTCGGTGAGGCGGGGAACGACCTGCTCGACGGCGGCGAGGGACGCGACATCCTGGATGGGGGCGACGGCGACGATCTCGTCCTCGGCGGCGCGGGCGACGACCGCCTCTACGGTGCCGCGGGCGACGACGATATGTCCGGCGGCACCGGCGCGGACGTGCTCGTCGGCGATGCGGGCAACGACCGACTGCAGGGCGGCGACGGGGCGGACGTGATCTCGGACGGTGCCGGGTGGGACGTCGTCCTGGGCGGAGAGGGCGACGACCTTATCGTCCTCGTCCTCGACGGTCAGGAGGACGCTCTCGAAGGCGGTTCGGGGCGGGACACGCTCGATCTCTCGGACGCCACGGTCGATCTCGTGGTCGACCTGATCAGCGAGACCGTCTCCGCTGGGGAACTCGGCCTCGACCGGATCGCCTCGGTCGAAGCGATCATCGCCGGATCGGGGGACGACCGCTTCGTGGTCGGCGACCGGGATCTCGTGCTCACCGGCGGTTCCGGGCGCGACGTGTTCGCGTTCGCCGCGCCTATCGAGCCTCGAGACGACACCCAGGTCGTGCAGATCACGGATTTCTCGGTCGGGGATTACATCGACCTCGTCCGCTACGCCCTGTTCACGGACACCACGGCCGGTCGCCCGCTCGCCGATGCGCTGCAGGGCAGGAGCGATGCGCCGACCGGAATCCTGTGCCGGTTCGATCGTTTCGAAGGCCGGGACTGCACGCTCGTCTCGGCCGACCTCGACCACGACGACACCTTTGAGACCACCGTCGTCCTGGACGGCGAGCACCTGCTGCGGTTCACCCCGACGCCTCCCCCCGAGCCGCCGACATCCCACCACTGAGATCGAAGCCGGAGAAGGATCATGCCTGCATCTCCTGAACGGACGCCCCGCCCCTTGCGGCGGCACGATCCGCAATCTCGCACCGACCTCGCGTTCTCGGTCGGTCCTCGCATCGTCGCGGGCTTCATCTTCGGCGTGGCCCTTGTCGGCGGCGTCGGCGGCTGGGCGGCCACCACCGATCTCAGCGGCGCGATCCTCGCATCGGGGACCGTCGCGGTCGATCAGCGAGCCAAGTCCGTGCAGCACCGCGACGGCGGCGTGGTCGGGGAGATCCTCGTGCGCGACGGGCAGCCGGTCACGGCCAATCAGGTCCTCCTCAGGATCGACGACGCGCAGACCCGCGCCGAACTCGCGATCGTCAAGGGCCAATTGGTGGAACTCGCCGCCAAGAAGGCGCGGCTCCTGGCGGAGCGCGACGGGCAGCGCGAGGTGAGTTTCCCGCAGGCTCTGCTTCGTCAGGACGTTGAGGTGCAGTCGATCCTGGAGGGTGAACTCCGGCTGTTCCGTGGCAACCTCGCGAGCCGCGACAGCCAACGCCAGCAGCTCGAACTTCAGATTGGGCAGATTGCCGAGGAGATTGCCGGCCTGACGAAGCAGCGCGACGCCAAGAGGGACGAACTGACCGTCCTCACCCACGAGCACGGCAAGCTGTCGACCCTTGTCGAGAAGCAACTCTACGAGAGTTCTCGCTTCCTCCCGATCACCCGCGACAAGCACCGCCTCGCCGGCGAGCAAGGTTCGCTGGAGGCCTCGATCGCGCGGGCGAAGACGCGAACGAGCGAGATCCGGGTCCAGATCATCGCGATCGGCGACACCGCACGGACCGAGGCGCAGCGCGAACTCAGCCAGGTCGATGCCAAGACGGCGGAGCTGAGCAACCGCCGCGTGGCGCTGGAGGACCGCCTGACGCGCACGGAGATCCGTGCCCCCGTCACCGGTGTCCTGCACGAGTTGAAGACCTTCACGGTCGGTGGCGTCGTCACCCCCGCCGACATCCTCGCGACCGTGGTGCCCGAGGATGCGCGGCTCAGGATCGAGATCCGCATCCCGCCGACCAGCATCGACCAGACCGGCGTCGGCCGCGCGGCCCGAGTCCGCTTCACGGCCTTCAGCCAGCGCACCACCCCCGAGCTCAAAGGCGTGCTGACCTACGTCTCGCCCTCGACGACGAAGGGGCCGCGGGACGAGGCGTTCTATGTCGGGCATATCGAACTCCAAGATGGGGAGCTCGAGCGATTAGGAGGGTCCAATCGCCTGGTACCCGGAATGCCTGTCGAGGTTCAGGTCGCGACGGATGAGCGGACGGCGATGTCTTACCTTATCAAACCGCTACAAGATCAATTCAGCCGTGCATTCCGCGAGAGATAGTTGTAATTTTCGAGTGGGTTTTGATTTCGAAGACTGAACCCTACGCATTCCGTAGCTTGACCGCATACCTCTAAATTTCCGGAGTTAGTAACCCTGGCATAGTACCAACTATTGATGCGCAGACGTAAGCCGTGATATCTATCGAGTGTGGCGCTGCTTGGGAGGCGGCAGTGGAACAGATGGTAACGGCTTCACGCGGTGATTTGGGGGGTACGCAGATCCCCCTGGATCGAGAAATATTCATGGATCTCGTGGTGACGACCATGGGGTCTCTGTTCGAGGAGACGGTCGGATCCAGCGAGGCGGGCGGCTTCATCAGTTTGGTGGGACTCGCCGTGGGCGAGAAGATCCAGGAAGCGTACCTCGCGGCGAGCGGCGCAAATCAACTCGATCGGAAGGGCATGGTCGACGCGCTGCTCGACATGAAGCGGCGGATCGGCAGCGATTTCTACGTCGTGGAGGAAACGGAGCAGCGGATCGTTCTCGGCAACAAGCGCTGCCCATTCGGAGAACTGGCGAAGAAATGCCCTTCGCTGTGCATGCTGACGGCAAACGTGTGTGGGCATCTGGCCGCGGAGAGTCAGGGATATGCACGAGTCGATCTCCCCGAGACCATCGCCGCGGGGGCGTCCGAGTGCCGGATCGTCATCAACCTCGAGCCTGATCCATCCGGCGGCGGGCGGCGATATCACCGGCGAGCCTGGGCCTGACGCTGATTTCGCCGCACTGTTCGCCTTCGTTGCGGATCCCCTGATCCTCGTGCGCCGGTTCGGCCTCGTGGAGGATGCCAATCCGGCCGCGTTCGATCGGGTATCGGATCTCGCGATCGGTCTTCCCCTGCCGGTCGAGCCGACGCAGCGCGAACGGATGGGCCGTTACCTCGACCTGTGCTCGCGGACCGAAAATCCCGTTCCCGGCGCGCTGCTCGTCCGCGACGGGGCGGAGGGCTTCGGCCGTCATCCGTGCCGAGGCGCGCGCATCGTCCTGCGCGCCTATGACGACGAGCCGCTCGTCCTCCTGCATCTCACGCCGACCGGCCTGGAGGGCCGGTTGGGCCTCCTGACGGACCGGCTGAACGAGGCCCGGCGCGTGATGCAGGAGCGGAGGCGGCGTGAAATCGAGATGCAGGCGCTTCTGGCCGAGCGCAGCCGATTGCTGACCCATCTGGAGGAGGACGCGCAGGCACGCCAGCGCGCCGAGGCCGAGCGGGACGCCGTTCTGTCCAAACTCTATCGAGCCGGTCAGGATGAGCGGCGGCGTCTCGCACGCGACCTCCACGATCATGCCGGCCAGCAACTCGTGACGCTGACCTTCGGCCTGAGAAAGATCGCCTCATGCCTGTCCTGCCCGACGGCACTCCATGAGGTGGAGCAGCTCCTGCGACACACTCAGGACATCGGACAATCGCTCCGGCGGGTGACCCTCGAACTCCGGCCGGCAGCCCTTGAGGAGTTTGGCCTCATCACCGCGCTGCGGTCGCTGGTGGAAGAATGGAACCGAATCACCGAGATCGTGACCGAATTCCAGATCGTCGGCCAGGAAGGAGATCTTCCCCTTGAGACGGCCGTCACGCTCTATCGCCTGGCGCAAGAGGCCCTGACGAATGTGGCCAAGCATGCGGGGCCGGGCGTCGCGGTCTCGGTCGTGCTGCGGTTCAGCGCGTTACAGGTCACGCTGACGATCGACGATAATGGCGGGGGTTTCGAAGCCGAGGAGGCTTTGACGAGCCATCTCGTCTCCCAGGGCAAACTCGGCCTTCTCGGCATGCGTGAACGATTGTCGCTGGTCGATGGCACCTTGAACATCGAGTCCGCCCCCGGTCAGGGCACGAGCATCGTTGCGCGGGTCTATCGGTCCCCTGAGGCGCGCGGCGATGCCTAGCCCACTGATCCAGGTCGTGCTGGCGGACGATCATCCGGTTTTCCGTCACGGCGTGAAAAGCCTGATCGCCGATTCCGGCGAGATCGTCGTCGTGGCATCCGTCGAG
>JAESFL010000231.1_pt1 | contig 47736 bp, 51 predicted proteins | sample 9269401 | NCBI WGS metagenome assembly JAESFL01 (sample SAMN14506025, study PRJNA617098) | algae metagenome | isolation source: Gloeocapsa sp. UFS-A4-WI-NPMV-4B04 and co-occurring heterotrophs from desert... | place: USA: Utah | collected 2006-10-01 | reverse complement strand
GGCCAAGAATCGAACTCAGGCGGCGATCTGGGCAGCGAACCATCTATCTGCGAGCCGGGGGGCGGCTGTCAGTTAATCGGTTCATTGCCGGATCGTCGTTCAAGGGAGCCATTGGCTCCCTTTCTTTTTGGCAGAACAATCCTTTGAGGAGCCTTAGGCCGAGCGCAGAACCTCGACGCGGGTCGGCGCCTGATCCTCAAGGATCATCGCGGCTCCCTTGTCGGCGATCATCAGCGTGGGCGAATTTGTGTTGCCGCTCGTGATTGCCGGCATAACCGATGCATCGATGACGCGAAGGTTCTCGATGCCGCGGACCCTCAGACGTGCGTCGGTCACAGCCATCGGGTCGCTGTCGATGCCCATCTTGGCGGTGCCCACGGGGTGAAAGATCGTCGTGCCGATGTCCCTCGCGCCCTTCAGGAGCTCCTCGTCGGTTGTGAGCCCTGCGCCCGGCTTGTACTCCTCAGGGCGGTACTTCTGAAGCGCCGGCATAGCGATGATTTGCCGGACGAGGCGCAGGGCATCCACGGCCACCCGCTGGTCTTCCTCCGTCGAGAGATAGTTCGCACGGATGGACGGAGCTTCTCCGGCCTTGCCACCGCGGATCCGGACGGTGCCGCGGCTGGTGGGCCGCAGGTTGCACACGCTTGCCGTGAAGGCCGGGAAGGGATGCGGATCCTCGCCGAACTTGTCGAGGGAGAGGGGCTGGATGTGGAACTGGAGGTTCGGCGTGGCGTATTCCGGCGAGGAGCGGGTGAACGCTCCCAGCTGCGAGGGCGCCATGGTGAGCGGCCCTTTGCGGAAGAGGGCGTATTCGAGCGCCATCTGGCCTTTCTTGAACAGCGAGCGGTATTCCTCGTTGAGGGTGCGCACGCCGCTGACCTTGTAGATGGGCCGCAGCTGAAGATGGTCCTGAAGGTTCTCGCCGACGCCCGGCAGATGGTGAATGACCTCGATTCCATGCTCCTGCAGGAAGGCGCCGTCGCCAATCCCTGACAGTTGCAGGAGCTGCGGCGATGCGATGGCGCCCGCGGACAGGATGACCTCCTTGCGCGCCAGGATCCGCCGCAGATTGCCGTTCTGTTGGATCTCGACGCCGATGGCACGCCGGCCCTCGAACAGAATGCGCGTGGCATGCGCATGCGTCTCGACCTTCAGATTGGATCGTGACAGGGCCGGCCTGAGGAAGCCGCGCGCCGCTGACCAGCGGCGCCCGTTCTTCTGGTTCACGTGGAAATAGGAAATGCCTTCATTGCTGCCTGTGTTGAAGTCGCTCACGCGGGGAATGCCGGACTCGACGGCGGCCTCGATGAAGGAATCCAGGATCTGCCAGCGCATGCGGGGCTCCTCGACGCGCCATTCGCCGCCCGCGCCGTGATGCTCGCCCGCGCCGAGATAATGGTCGACGTGCTGCCGGAAGATCGGCCGCACATCGTCCCAGCCCCAACCCTCAAGGCCCATCTGGCGCCAGTTGTCGTAATCCTCGCGCTGGCCGCGCATGTAGATCATGGCGTTGATGGCGGAGGATCCGCCCAGGACCTTGCCACGGGGATAGTTGAGGATGCGGCCGTTCAGGCCGGCTTCCGCCTCCGTCTTGAACATCCAGTCGGCACGTGGGTTGCCGATGGCGAAAAGGTAGCCGACCGGAATGTGAAACCAGATCCAGTTGTCCTTGCCGCCGGCCTCGAGAAGGCAGACCGCGTTGCGCGGATCCTTGGACAGGCGATTGGCAAGAACGCAGCCGGCCGAGCCGGCGCCGACGATCACGTAATCAAATGCTTCGCTGTCTGGCATGGTCCAGCTCAATGAATTGTGCCGGCACTCACGGAAGGGAGTGCCGGCAGGGTTCCGATGCCCCTTAAGCTACGCAGCGCCTTTGGACCTGCGCTTCGTCAATTCCAGAATCTCGCCCACGATCCCGCGGCGGAACAGCAGCACGCAGATCACGAAGATGATGCCGATCAGCACGGTCACGGGGAAGTCCGAGGCTGCGAGATAGTTCTGCAGGGCGATCACCAGGCTGGCGCCGACGATGGGGCCGATCAGCGTGCCGATGCCGCCGAGCAGGGTCATGAGGATCACCTCGCCGGACATCTGCCACTGCACGTCGGTGAGCGTCGCGAACTGGAACACGATCGCCTTCGTGCTGCCCGCCAGCCCCGCCAGCGCGGCCGACATGACGAAGGCGCCGAGCTTGTAGCGATCGACCCGGTAGCCCAGCGAGACCGCCCGCCGCTCGTTCTCGCGGATGGCTTTGAGGATGTTGCCGAAGGGCGAGTGGACGATGCGCCAGATGGCGAAGAAGCCGAACAGGAAGATCGCCAGCGTGAGATAGTACATGGCCAGCGGCTGGTTCAGGTCGATGAGGCCGAGCAGATAGCCGCGCGGAACGCCCTGGATGCCATCCTCGCCGTGAGTGAAGGGCACCTGCAGGCAGATGAAGGCGAACATCTGCGACAGGGCAAGCGTGATCATGGCGAAGTAGATGCCCTGGCGCCGGATGGCCAGGAAGCCCATCACGAGGCCCATGGCGGCAGCGCCCACCACGCCGAGCAGGATCGCGGCCAGCGGCTCCCAGCCCCAGACCTTGGCCGCATGGGCGGTGAAATAGGCCGCACCGCCGAAGAAGGCGGCATGGCCGAAGGAGAGCAGGCCCACATAGCCGATGAGCAGGTTGAACGCGCAGGCAAAGAGCGCGAAGCAGAGAATGCTCATCAGGAGCACGGGATAGAAGAAGAACGGAGCGGCCAGGAGAGCCGCAATGGCGATCGCACCCAGCACGATGGCGGAGGTGCGCAGCTTCGGCTGCTCCGCGAGATATTCGGTTCCGACAGCCATGATATTACTCCTCCCGCCCGAAGAGACCTGCCGGCCTGACGAGCAGAACGATGGCCATAACCACAAAGATAACGATGCTCGAGGCTTCCGGGTAGAACACCTTGGTGAGCCCTTCGAGAACGCCGAGCACATAACCCGTCACGATGGCGCCCAGGATCGAGCCCATGCCGCCGACCACCACTACGGCGAACACGATGATGATGAGGTTCGAGCCCATGAGCGGGCTCACCTGATAGATCGGTGCCGCCAGCACGCCGGCGAAGGCAGCCAGCGCGGCTCCCAGGCCGTAGGTGAGGGTCAGAAGCAGCGGTACGTTCACGCCGAAGGCCTGAACGAGGGTTGCATTCTCGGTCGCGGCACGGAGATAGGCGCCGAGCCGGGTCTTCTCGATGAGAAGCCAGGTGCCGATGCACACGACCAGGGAGGCGATGACCACCCAGCCGCGGTAGATCGGCATGAACATGAAGCCCAGATTGACGGCGCCGGTCAGCTGCGACGGTGCGGCATAGGGCTGGCCGGCCGCTCCGAACCAGTAGCGGAACGCGCCTTCGAGAATGAGCGCGAGGCCGAAGGTCAGGAGCAGGCCGTACAGATGGTCGACGCCATAGAGACGGCTCAACATGGTGCGCTCGATGACCACCGCGATCACGCCGACGACCAGAGGTGCCAGGACGAGGGCGAGCCAATAGTTCACGCCGAGATAGTTCAGGAGCAGGTAGGCCGCGAACGCCCCCAGCATGTACTGCGCGCCATGGGCGAAGTTGATGACCCGGAGCAGGCCGAAGATCACCGCCAGGCCGAGGCTCAGCATGGCGTAGAAGGAGCCGTTGATCAGGCCGACCAGGACCTGACCGTAAAGCGCCGGGGTGGGAATGCCGAAAATCGTATTCATGGTACTCTACACCCCGAGAACTTCGTGAAGTTCGTCCATGCGCGCATCGAGCTCGTGCCCTGGGAACGAGTTCACCATACGCCCATCCTCCATGAGGTAGAAGCGGTCCGCCACCTTCTTGGCGAAGCGGAAGTTCTGCTCGACCAGGAGGATCGTCATGCCGCGCTTCTTGAGCGCCATCAGAACGTCGCCGATCCTCTGGACGATCACGGGCGCCAAGCCCTCCGTCGGCTCGTCGAGGAGGATGATCTTCGCGCCCGTGCGCAGGACGCGCGCGATGGCGAGCATCTGCTGCTCGCCGCCCGAGAGCTTCGTGCCCTGGCTCGAGCGCCGTTCATGGAGATTGGGGAAGAGCGTGTAGATCTCCTCCACGCTCATGCCGCTGTCCGACACCGTCGGCGGGAGGATCAGGTTCTCGGAAACGCTGAGGCTCGCGAAGATGCCGCGCTCCTCGGGCACGTAGCCGATGCCGGCCTGGGCGACCTTGTGCAGGGGCAGGCTCAGGAGATCCTTGCCGCGCAGGCGGATCACGCCCTCGCGGCGGCGAAGGATGCCCATGATCGCGCGCAGGGTCGTGGTCTTGCCGGCGCCGTTGCGGCCGAGCAGCGTGACGGTCTCGCCCTCGCGGATGTCGAGATCGACCCCGTGCAGGACGTGGCTCTCGCCGTACCAGGCGTTCAGCCCGCGGACTTCGAGAAGAGGAGCGCTACTCATGCTCGGTTCCCATATAGGCTTCGCGCACACGCGGATCCTGACTGACTTTTTCATAGGTGCCGTCGGACAGAATCTCGCCGCGGGCCAGAACGGTGACGCGGTCGCACAGATCGGCGACGACGTTCAGGTTGTGCTCGACCATGAGCACGGTGCGGTTGCGGGCGATGCGCCGGATCAGCTCGGAAATGCGGCCGATATCCTCATGCCCCATGCCGGCCATGGGCTCGTCGAGCAGGAGCATTGCCGGATCGAGCGCGAGCGTCGTCGCGATCTCGAGCGCCCGCTTGCGGCCATAGGATAGCTCGGAGGCCGTCAGGTCCCTGTATGACGAGAGGTTCACCGCATCGATCAGCTCCATGGCCCGTTCATCGAGAGCCGAGAGGGCGCTGGACGAGCGCCAGAACTGCGTCGCGAGGCCGGATGGGCGCTGCAGCGCTACGCGCACGTTGTCGAGCACGGTCAGATGGGGAAACACCGCCGAAATCTGGAACGAGCGCACAAGCCCGAGGCGGGCGACCTCGGCCGCCTTCAGCCGGGTGATGTCCGCGCCTTTGAAGGTGATCTGCCCGCGGGTGGGCGTGAGAAACTTGGTGAGAAGGTTGAAAACCGTCGTCTTGCCAGCGCCGTTGGGACCGATCAGGGCATGGATCGTGCCTTCATTGACGGACAGGGTCACGTCCTTCACGGCCAGGAAGCCACGAAACTCCATGGTGAGCCCGGTGGCGCTGAGGATAGGTTGCGTACTGACCATAGGGATCGGCTGCTACTCTCTGGATGGGGCGATGGTTGGTGCCAGCCAACGCCGGACAACAAGAGAGGTGGGGCAGCATGCAGCGCTGCCCCACCTCGTTCAAGGCGCTTACTGCGTAACCTGGCAGCCGCTGTCGGCAACCTTCATGTAAGCGGTGTCGCCAGGGATCTTGGCGAGCTGCTTGTACATGTCCCATTCGCTCTTGCTCTCCTCCGGCTTCTTCACCTGGAAGAGATACATGTCGTACACCATGCGGCCGTTCGGCAGAACCTTGCCGTTCTTAGCGAAGACGTCCTGAACGGGCATCTCGTGCAGGAGCTTGGCGACTGGCTCGGTCGCATCCGTGCCGGCCTTCTCGATGGCCTTGAGATACTGCGTCACGGCCGAGTAGGTGCCCATATGGATCATGTTCGGCATGCGGCCGGTCTTCTCCGAGAATTTCTTCGCGAAGGCGCGGTTCTCGTCGCTCTGATCCCAGTACCAGCCCTCCGTGAGGGTCAGGCCCTGCGCGGCCTTCAGGCCCAGACCTTTCACCTCGGCCAGCGTGAACAGAAGCGCTGCGAGACGGGTGCCGCCCTGGGTGATGCCGAATTCCGCAGCCTGCTTGATGGCATTGGCGGTATCGAGGCCCGCATTGGCCATGCCGATGACGTTCGCGCCGGAGCTCTGCGCCTGGAGCAGGAAGGATGAATAGTCGCTAGCCGCCAGCGGATGGCGCACGGCGCCGACCACCTGGCCGCCCTTCGACTTCACGAACTTCGAGGTCTGGTCCTCGAGGGAGTAGCCGAAGGCGTAGTCGGCGGTGAGGAAGAACCACTTGTTGCCGCCGTTCTCCACCAGCGCGCCGCCGGTGCCGACCGCAAGCGCGTGGGTGTCATAGGCCCAGTGGAAGCCATAAGGAGAGCACTGCTTGCCGGTAAGGTCCGTCGTGGCCGCACCGGTCGTCATGGTGATCTTCTTCTTGTCCTTGGACAGGCCCTGAACGGCCAGAGCCACCGAGGAGGTCGTCAGCTCCATGATGGCATCGACCCGCTCGGTGTCGTACCATTGGCGGGCGACACTGGCTGCCACGTCAGGCTTGTTCTGGTGGTCGGCGCTCACGATCTCGACCGGAACGCCCAGGACCTTGCCGCCGTAATCCTGTACCGCCATGCGGGCGGCCTCGACGGACGACTTGCCGCCGAAATCGGCATAGACGCCGGACTGGTCGTTCAGGATGCCGATCTTGACCACGCCGTCGGATGCCTGCTGCGCATGGGCCGAGGAGGCCAGGGCGGTGCAGCTGAGGGCGAACAGAAGCTTGTTGAGGGTGCGCATCGATTTCCTTCCCATTATTCTCAAGGCAGATTGGTCCTGCCCTTGCCAAGGCCGCAGCGTAAGGCATGCGGGCGATGGTCAGAAAGGTACAGACACTTCGCCCCCGATCAATGCGAAGGGCGTTCATCCTTAAGTCGCAGAGGCCTTTGATATTTTGCCTTAATTTCCAGGCTTTGAGCGTCATGGTCTCGGAAACGTGACTGTCATCGAGACAACCCGGCTCCGCGTCCCCTGCGGTTCACAAGTCCGAGGGCAACCCTTATATCACCTCCAGCTTTTCCGTCGTTCGTCATCAGCTGGAGCCCTGCCATGACTGTTCATCACAAGCCTGTGGATCGCCGCGTTCTGGATCTGAAGGATGCGTCTCTTCTGGTGGACCGGGCCTATGTGGCAGGCGAGTGGGTGGGAGCTTCCGACGGGCGCACCTTTGCGGTCACCGACCCCTTCGATGGCGCGTTGATCGTGGAGGTGCCCGATCTCGGCGTGGAGGCCGCCCGCAAGGCCATCGACACGGCGCACATTGTTCAGAAGGATTGGGCCAAGCGCACCGCCAAGGAGCGCAGCGCCATCCTGCGCCGCTGGTACGATCTCATCATCGAGAACGCCGACGACCTGGCCCTCATCCTCACCACCGAGCAGGGCAAGCCGCTGGCGGAAGCCAAGGGCGAGGTGATCTCGAACGCCGCCTATATCGAGTGGTTTGCCGAAGAGGCCAAGCGCATCGACGGCGACGTCATTCCCGGTGCCAGCCCCAGTCAGCGCATCCTGGTGCTGAAGCAGCCGGTGGGGGTGTGCGCGGCCATCACCCCCTGGAACTTTCCCAATGGCATGATCACCCGCAAGGTGGGTCCGGCGCTGGCCGCCGGCTGCACCATGGTGCTGAAGCCCGCAGCCCAGACTCCGCTCTCGGCGCTGGCGCTCGCCGTGCTGGCCGAGCGGGCCGGCGTGCCGAAGGGCGCGTTCTCGGTGATAACCACCACGGACGCCAAGCCCGTCGGCGAGGAGTTCTGCCACAGCCGGAAGGTCGCCAAGATCACGTTTACCGGTTCCACCAATGTGGGCCGCTGGCTGATGCGGGAAGCCGGCGACAGCATCAAGCGCCTGTCGCTGGAGTTGGGCGGCAATGCGCCGTTCATCGTGTTCGACGATGCGGATCTTGATGCGGCCGTGGAAGGCGCCCTGGCGTCCAAGTTCCGCAATGCGGGCCAGACCTGCGTGTGCGCCAACCGCATCTACGTGCAGGAGAGCGTCGCGCAAGCCTTTGCCGAGAAGCTCGCCGCGAAGGCCAAGGGCCTGAAGCTCGGGCGCGGCACGGAGGAGGGCGTGGCCATGGGGCCGCTGATAGACGAGCGCGCCGTGACCAAGATGGAGGAGCATGTGGCCGACGCGCTGGCCAAGGGCGGTCAGGTGCTGGTGGGCGGCAAGCGCTCGGATCTGGGCAGCACATTCTTCGAGCCGACCGTGATGACGGGCGTCACGCAGGCCATGAAGGTGACCAAGGAGGAGACGTTCGCGCCTCTGGCGCCGATCATCACCTTTGCCGACGAGGCAGAGGTGATCGAGATGGCCAATGCCACGGAGTTTGGGCTGGCGTCGTACTTCTATGCCAAGGACATGGCCCGTGTGTGGCGTGTGGCCGAGGCCCTGGAGAGCGGCATGGTGGGCGTGAACACCCCGGCGCTCGCCAACGAGATGGCGCCGTTCGGTGGCGTGAAGCAATCGGGTCTCGGCCGCGAAGGCTCCAAGTACGGCATCGAGGGCTTCCTCGAGATCAAGTACATCAACATCGCTGGCCTCTGACTGAAGGAAAAAGCCCGGCTCAGCCGGGCTTTTTCTCCTGACGGCACGGCAGGCTTCACGGGCGGGATTTCTGACGTAAAGTGGCACCATGCCGAGTGACCGTGAAATTCTTCATACCCTGTTCGAGGCGGCCCTCCAGACGGCGCTGCCTGATGGGAAATTCGACGGCCGCCTGCCGGAAAGGCCGAAGGGGCGTACCGTCGTGCTCGGCGCCGGTAAGGCCTCGGCCCGCATGGCGGCCGCCTTCGAAGAAGCCTGGGCCCGCACCGGCGGAACCTGCGAGGGACTTGTGGTCACCCGCTATGGGCATGCGGTGCCGACGCAATCGGTCGAGATCGTGGAGGCGTCCCACCCCGTTCCCGATGAGGCCGGCTTGCAGGCAGCCAAGCGGATCCTCGCGCTTGCACAGGAGGCTGGGCCTGACGATCTCGTGGTCTGCCTCATGTCGGGTGGCGCCTCGGCGCTCCTGTCCCTGCCGGCCGAGGGCGTGACGCTCGCCGACAAGCAGGCGTTGAACCGCGCCCTGCTGAAGTCCGGTGCGCCCATCGGCGAGATGAACCTTGTGCGCAAATCGCTGTCAGCCATCAAGGGCGGAAGGCTCGCAGCGGCGGCAGGCAAGGCGCAACTTGTCACTTATCTGATCTCCGATGTGCCGGGGGACGATCCTGGGAGCATCGGATCGGGTCCGACGATCCCTGAGAGGATTGACCCGGAGGTCGCCCTTGCGATCCTGCGCCGATACGGCATCGATGTGCCAGGCCATATTGTGCAGGCGATCCGGTCGAATGCCGTCACGGAGCCTGTGGCGGGTGGCGTCGTTCATATGCTGGCGACTCCCAAGATGGCTCTCGATGCGGCCGCCGCCAAGGCGCGCGAACTGGGCTTGGGCGCTCTCGTTCTCGGGGACGCGCTGGAAGGCGAGGCGCGCGAGGTCGGGCGCGTCATGGCCGGCATCGCACACTCGGTTCTGTTGCATGGCGAGCCTGCCCGAGCGCCCTGCGTCCTGCTGTCCGGCGGCGAGACCACCGTGACGGTCCGCAGCCATGGGCGTGGCGGGCGCAACGCCGAGTTCCTGCTGTCTCTGGCCTTATCCCTGAAAGGCGAGAGCGGGATCTCCGCCATTGCGTGCGATACCGACGGCATCGACGGGTCGGAGGACAATGCGGGCGCCTGGTGCGATGGCAGCTTGCTTGAAAGCGCCCGTGCCAAGGGCATCGACCTCGCCGCTCACCTGGAGACGAACGACGCCTACACGGCGTTTGCGCAACTCGACAGGCTTGTCGTCACAGGGCCGACGCTGACCAATGTGAACGATTTCCGCTGCATCCTCATCCGTTCGTGATCAGATGGAGTAGCTGAGCCCGGTCGTGTTCGTTTCCGGCACGATCAGCGTCACCCTGGTGCCGCGCCTCTCGCGGCTGTCCACTTCGAGGTTGCCGCCGTGGAGCTTGAGGATGTACCAGGCAAGGCTCAAACCCAGGCCGGTGCCGGGCAGCTTCTTGGCGTTCCGGCCGCGAAAGAAAGGCTGCAGAACGAAAGGCAGATCCCGTTCCGCGATGCCGATGCCACGATCTTTGACGGTGATCCTGACCATGCCGTCGTCCCCGCGGGCCGTCACTTCGATCGGCTGATCCGGACGGGAATATTTCATGGCATTCGACACGACGATGACGAGCGCCTGCTCTAGCAGAACCGGATCGCCGACGATCATCTCCGGCAGGTCCACGATGTCGAGGTGAAAGGGGCGGTCGGGCTCCTGTCCTCCCTGCTCACGACAGACCCGCTTGATGAGTTCCGAGGGATGAAATTCGCTCGGGGTGAGCATAATGCTGCCGGCGCTGGCGCGGCTGTAGGACAGGATTGTCTCGATCAGTTCGTCGAGCCGCAGGCTTGCCCGCCAGATCTTCTCGGCCTTGACCTGAATGTCATGGGTGCTCAGCCGGTCGGCCCGCCGGATCAGGCCTTGAGCCAGGGCATTGATTGTCGACAAGGGCGTCCTGAGCTGATGCGCCAGCAATGCAATAGGGTCCAAAGGGAGGGCCGCCCCGCGAGATGCCGTGCGCGAGGCGGAGTGGCGGGATGCCTTGGAGGAGTATCTGGGTGGACGGGCAGCGGACACGAACTGGAACCTAAACTTTATAACATTTGTCAGCGGTCCGGTGCGAACTAGAGCGTGAAAACCCGTTGTCCATCCCTCAATCAACGAAAGCTAAGCAATGAGACCGCTGAGGGGATTATCAAAGATTGGCGTAGAAACCTCAAAGACGATTGGAGTTATCTTTAATTATATTAGATCCGTTTTCCTTATGCGCTAACAGGCTTTCAATTACACTCGGATCTTATTCCTCAGATGGGATCAAGAGAACTTAAGATAGTGATCTTTTATTTTGTCATGACTGCCGCTCTCCACCGCAACCCCAGCTCTCTTCGGACGTTTCCTCATCAGTTACATGGTGAGGAGAGAAACATGGATCGCGATCGCAGCGAAGGCAGCATGAAGAACATCAAGGGTCGAGTGAAAGAGGGCCTCGGCAAGGCCCTGGGCGACTCGAAGCTGGAAACCGAAGGCAAGATGGATAAGACAGAGGGTAAGATCCAGAACACCGTTGGTGGGATCAAGGATTCGCTCCGCAAGGATACCTGATCCTCTGGAATCCCACTGTGAGAGGCCCGGCACAGCCGGGCCTTTTTCATGCCGGTAGGCTGGACTTGCGGATCACGAAGCTGATAGTGACGTTCTCCTGCCGCTGATCCTCCAGGATGTCGCCGGTTTCACGGATCAGGTTCGGAACATCGATCCCGGCCAAAGGATCCGTGCAGATAACCCTCAGCACTTCCCCCGGCTGCAAGGCATGAAGGGCTTTGCGGGTACGCAGAACCGGCAAGGGACACTTCAGGCCGGACAGGTCAAGTTCCGTCATTCAACCCTCTCCTGCTGAGCCAGTATCTCCGCATGCCTCAGATCCTCGGGCGTGTTGATGTTGAAGAAGGGGTCGACAGGCTCGACCGGCCGGGAGGCCTCTGCATAACCATGACGGTGGAGCCAATCGCGGATGCTGCGCGTACCATGGCTCACGAGAGCCTGTCGCAGATCGTGCCGCAGCGAGACGGGCCAGAGACCCACCGCGAAATGCACCTGTGAGCCCGAGGCGGCACAGGCGATGGGCTTGCGGACGTTGCGACAAGCGTCGTGCAACCGCAGCACCAGATCGCGCGGGATGAAAGGCGTGTCGGCCGGGGCGCTCACGACCCAGGCGATGTCCGGCCGGTGAACGGCGCTCCACTCGAGAGCGGCCAGGATGCCTGCGAGCGGCCCCGGGTGATCCGGAATGGAATCTGGAACGATCGGAAGCTTCATCCTGCTGAACCGGGAAGGGTCGCCATTCGCATTGAGGATGACGCTCTCGCATTGCGGCGCAAGGCGTTCAGCCACGTGCTCCAGAAAGGTCCGTCCTTCAAGAAGCAGAAGAGCCTTGTCGGTGCCGTCCATGCGCCGCGAGAGCCCGCCGGCCAGGACGACGCCGAGGGTCGGAGGAGGCAGGCTCATGCCGGGTGCGCTCACTCGATGACGATGCGCGGGGCAGGGCGCGCCGCAGCGCCGCCCGAAAGCGCCGACCAGACTTGCTGCGCCATGTCCCTGTAGATCCTGGCATGCGGTCCTTCCGGATCCGCAACGACGACGGGACGGCCAGCATCCGACAACTCGCGGATCGTCATGTTGAGCGGAACCTCCCCGAGAAAGGGAACGCCGAGACGCGTCGCCTCGTCCCGCGCCCCGCCATGCCCGAAGATGTGCGAGCTCTGCCCGCAATGGGGGCACACGAAGGTCGCCATGTTCTCGACGATGCCGAGGATGGGAATCTCCACCCGCTTGAACATCGAAACACCGCGCCGGGCGTCGATGAGGGCGAGATCCTGCGGGGTTGAGACGATCACGGCGCCCGCCAGAGGCGTTGCCTGGGCCATGGTGAGCTGCGCGTCGCCCGTGCCGGGCGGCATGTCGACCACGAGCACGTCGAGATCGCCCCAGGCGACCTCCCGCAGCATCTGGGTGATGGCCGACATCACCATCGGGCCGCGCCAGATCATGGCGGCTTCCTCCTCCACCAGGAACCCGATGGACATGACCTTGAGCCCGTAGGCCTCCATGGGCTCCAGGATCCGGTTCTCCAAAAGGCGCGGCTTGCCGTGGATGCCGAGGAGCTTCGGCATGGAAGGGCCGTAGATATCCGCGTCAAGGAGGCCAACTTTTAGCCCGAGGGCCTTCAGGCCGAGGGCGAGATTGCAGGCGGTGGTGGACTTGCCGACGCCGCCTTTGCCCGACGCCACGGCGATCACATGCTGCACGCCGGGAATGCGCTGGTTCTTGGGCTGGGCTGCCGAGCGCGGGCGACCTTCGCCAGGAGACGAGGCAGTTGCCCCCGAACCGGCAGGCCGGTCAGCCGTGAGACTCGCAAAAACCCCTTTGACTGCCGGCAGGCCCTGCACGGCCGTCACTGCGGCTTGGCGCACGCGCTCCATGTTGGCAGCCTCGGACGGTTCGATGGTGATCGAGAACATCACCCGGCCGGCATCGTCCACGACGACATCGGACAGGCGTCCCGATGCCACAAGGTCGGTTCCGTTCGCGTCGACCGGAACGGTCGACAGGGCCTGCAGCACATGCTCACGGGTGATCGCCACTTTGTTGTCTCCTAGGCCATCGAGGCGTGGTCCTGGTGACATCTATAGGCTGCCGGGCGGTTCGTTAAGGCATTCCTGCTGCGAAGATGCGGTATTCCGAACCAAAGCCCACCTTGTCCGTTGTTCACCCGATCCCTCGGGAGCCGGCTCGACCGGCCGAGTGGCTGCCTTCGCTGATCACATCCCGGGCGTACGACATCAATCGAGGAGACGAGAATGCACCAGCACGGCCATAACGACCCGCATGCTGCGAAGCTTTATGAACTGATCAAAGACGTGAAGATCGCGATGATGACCACCGTCGACACCGACGGCACCCTGCACAGCCGGCCCATGCACAGCCAGGAGGCGGACGAGCACGGCGACCTCTGGTTCTTCACCCAGATCCAGTCTCCCAAGATGACGGAGATTTCTCGCGATAACGAGGTCAACCTCGCCTACAGCGATCCGAAGAGCCAGACCTATGTGTCGGTGTCCGGCAAGGCCGAGATCGTGCGCGACAAGGCGAAGATCGAGGAGAAATGGTCCGAGCCCCTGCGGGCCTGGTTCCCGAAAGGCACGGACGATCCGCAGATTGCCCTGATCCGGGTGCATCCCGCAAAGGGCGAGTACTGGGACAGCCCGTCTTCGACCCTGGTGCATCTCTACGGTTATGCGAAGGCTGTCGTGACGGGCGAGTCGCCGAAGCCCGGCGATCAGGCGAAAGTCAACTTAAGTTGACCGCGTCCGCAAGACGGAGAGTAGTCGGGGCCGCTTTGCGGCCCCTTTTCTTTGTATTTACTTCATCTACCTCTACGTCATAAGCTTGGGTATTGAGGACTCGGCCAACGCCTAAGACGGAGATAATCCGCAAAGATCATAATCAACAGCTGCAAGGGGGCGCTCTTGGGAGGAAACGATGAAGTCCATCCTGCTTGCTGCCGGTTCCATTGTTGCTCTTGCGTCCGCCAGTCTTGCCCAGCCCGCCGCTCAGCCGTCGGCGAGCAATCTCGAGAAGCTGACGTCTTTCCAAAGCACGGGAACTGAAGAGCCAAGGCCCATTGCTCAGGAGGGCCGCCGCGCTGATGCCCTGCGGCGCAACCTTGAAAAGATCAAGCTTCCAGCCGGATTCAAGATCGAACTCTACGCCGTCGTGCCGGATGCGCGCCATATGGCGGTCGGCCCCAATGCCGGTGTGGTCTTCGTCGGCACGAGGAAGAACAACGTTTATGTGGTGACGGATCGCGACAAGGATCGTGTCGCGGACGAGGTGAAGCAGTTCGCTCCGTCGATTGCGATGAAGATCCCGAACGGCGTCTGCTTCTCGCGTGACGGCATGCTTTACGTGGTCGAGCAGAACCGCGTCCTGCAGTTTCCGGCCGCGGAGTTCTTCTACGAAGGGCCGGATGTCGCCGCCTTCGTCGTCGCAAAGCAGGGAGACCTGATCCCACCCGCTGAGGAAAGCTTCAACCACACGGCGCGCGTCTGCCGGATTGGGCCGGACAACAAGCTCTATGTTGCCCTCGGCCAGCCCTTCAACGTGCCGGCGAAGGAGAAGTTGGATCTCTACAGGCGCACCGGCATCGGCGGCGTCATCCGCATGGATCAGGATGGAAAGAACCGCGAAGTCTACGCGACGGGCATCCGCAACTCCGTCGGCATGGATTTCAACCCGGCTGACAGAAGCCTCTGGTTCACCGACAACCAGGTCGACGGCATGGGTGACGATCAGCCTCCTGGAGAGATCAACCGGATCGCCAACATGGGGCAGAATTTCGGCTTCCCCTATTATGGCGGCGGCACAGTTCGCACGGTTGAATACAAAGACGATCAAGTTCCGGCCGGCGTTGTTGGACCCCAGGCCGAGACCGACCCTCATGCGGCAGACCTTGGCATGATGTTCTACACGGGCCGTATGTTCCCCCAGAATTATCAGGGCGGCATCTTCTCGGCGCAGCATGGCTCCTGGAACCGCACCAAGCCGATCGGCGCGCGGGTGATGTTCACGCCGATAAAACAGGACGGCACGGCGGACAAGCCGCAGGTCTTCGCGGAGGGCTGGCTCACGGAAAACGGCGAGTATCTTGGACGGCCCGTGGACGTGGCCATGCTGCCTGACGGGTCTTTGCTGGTCTCCGATGACACCGCCGGCGCCATCTACCGCATTTCCCACGAAGGGCGGTAAGGCTCCCTCTGACAGGCGCGCCCGCGGGCGCGCCTGTTCTTCCCGGAGAAAGCATCATGAAGTTTTCTATTGCTCTGGTGGGACTCGGAGCATCCCTGACGGTGCTCGGGCCTGTTGAGCCGTGGGCCGGCGACGCCAGGGCAGGGCGCCAGAAGCTCACGACATGCCAGGGCTGCCACGGGCTCGATGGCCTCTCGAAAAACCCGGAATCGCCCAACCTCGCGGGCCAGATCGAAAGCTATCTCGTCAGGAGCCTCACGGCCTACAAATCGGGCGAGCGCAGGAACGAATCGATGAACATTGTAGCAAAGGACCTCTCGGACGAGGACATCGCCGATGTGTCGGCTTATTACGCCTCGATCCAGGTCGACGTCCTGCCGCCTTAGCTGTGGCTGTTCTCTCCCTTGACGCCGGGTGCCCTTTCATCATGGGCAGCCGTTCGCTATTGTCCTGCTCCCCGTGAGTGGCAAGGAGCAGGCGATGGCCGACATCGCGACCCGCGTCTACAACCATACCTGGAAGATCGACCCGATTGTCCGGTCGGTTCTGGACACGGATTTCTACAAGTTGCTGATGGCGCAGACGATCTTTCGCCGCCATCGCGACGTGAAGGTGACGTTCGGTATCCATAACCGGACGACCCGCATTCGCTTGGCCGACATCATCGATGCCGGCGAGTTGCGCGAGCAGCTCGATCATGTGCGCAGCCTGCGCCTGACCCGGGGCGAGTCCACCTGGCTGCGGGGCAACACCTTCTACGGCAAGCGCCAGATGTTCTCGCCGGAGTTCATGGACTGGCTCGAGACCTTCCGCTTTCCGGAGTACCTGCTGGAGAAGGAAGACGGCCAATATGTCCTGACCTTCCATGGCCCCTGGATCGAGACCACCATGTGGGAGATCCCGGCGCTCGCGATCCTCAACGAGCTGCGCTCGCGTGGGGTCCTCAGAGGAATGGGCAAGTTCGAACTGCAGGTGCTCTATGCCCGCGCCATGACCCGCGTCTGGGAGAAGATCGAGCGGCTTAAAGACCTGCCGGACCTCTCCATCGCCGATTTCGGCACCCGTCGCCGCCACGGCTTTCTGTGGCAGGATTGGTGCGTGCAGGCCATGATGGAGGGGCTTGGATCATCCTTTCTCGGAACGTCCAACTGCCTGATCGCCCTGCGCCAGGAAGTGGAGGCGGTGGGCACCAATGCCCATGAACTCCCGATGGTTTATGCGGCCTTGGCGGAATCCGATGAGGAACTGGCCCGCTCTCCCTACGACGTGCTGTCGGATTGGCAGGAGGATTACGAGGGCAACCTGCTCGTCATCCTGCCCGATACCTATGGCACCACGAACTTCCTGCAGAACGCGCCCGAGTGGGTGCCGGCATGGACCGGCATCCGCGTCGATTCCAAGGATCCCATCGAGGGCGGCGAGGAGGCCATCGAATGGTGGCGCCAGCGCGGGCAGAACCCGCGCGAGAAGCTTGCGATCTTCTCCGACGGACTCGACGTGGATGTGATCGAGCGTATCCATCGGCACTTTCGCGGCCGCATGCGCATCGGTTACGGCTGGGGCACGCTTCTGACCAATGACTTCCGCGGGCTGGCGCCCGCCGGAAAGCTCGATCCGATCTCCATCGTGTGCAAGGTCATCTCTGCTGACGGAAGGCCTACCGTGAAGCTCTCCGACAACCCGACGAAGGCGATGGGGCCGAAAGCGGAAGTCGAGCGTTACAAGCGCATCTTCCACGTGGGCGAACAAGCGGCGAAACCAGTTCTGGTGTGACGAACATGATCATCGATCTCAACTGCGACATGGGCGAAGGCTTCGGCCCCTGGCCGATGGGAGACGACGAGGCGATGCTCGACATCGTCTCGTCCGCCAACATCGCCTGCGGCTTCCATGCGGGCGATCCCTCCATCATGTTCCGCACCGCGGAGATCGCGAAGCGCAAGGGCGTCGCCATCGGGGCGCATCCCGGCTTCAACGATCTGCACGGCTTCGGCCGCCGCATGATCCGCGGCGATTCTCCAGCCGAGATCGAGCGCATGATCGCCTATCAGATCGGCGCCATGCAGGCCGTCGCCTCTCTCGCGCGCCACAAGGTCACCTACGTGAAAGTGCATGGCGCTCTCAACAACATGGCCAATGAGGACGAGGACCTCGCTCTCGCGATCGCCCGCGCCATCAAGGGGGTCGATGCGAGCCTCATCAACATGTGCATGCCGGGCCTTCTGATGGAGAAGGCGTCCCACAATGTCGGCATTCCGGTCGTGCGTGAGATCTTCGCCGACCGCACCTATGAGGACAACGGCACGCTCACCAGCCGGAAGCAGCCGGGTTCCGTATTGCACGATGCGGAGTTTGCAGCCGAGCGCATTTTGCGTGCCGTCCAGGACAGGGCGATCACGACAGTGTCCGGCAAACGGATCCCGGTCGAGATCGACACGATCTGCGTGCACGGTGACGAGCCGAGTGCGGTCGCCATGGCGCGGGCGGTCCGCGCGAAGCTGGAAGCGAACGGTGTAAAGATCGCGCCGTTCACAGCTTCCTGAGGTTGAGTGGGCGCCGCACCCTTTAGCGCGCGAAAGCCTTTGCGAGGAAGGGCAGCAGGGCCGCCAGCGTTTCCTCAGGCGCTTCCTCGGCGAGATAATGGCCGCAATCGATGGCGTGGCCCTCAACGTGATCGGCCCAGTCGCGCCAGACGGCCAGCACGTCGTACCATTGATCAAGTCCGTTCTTGCGGCCCCACAGAGCCTGCACCGGGCACGTGATCCGCCGGCCCGCCTTCTGATCTTCTTCATCAAGGCGCATGTCGATGGTCGCGCCGGCGCGATAATCCTCGCACATGGCATGGATCGTGTCAGGATCGGTGAAGCAGCGGCGGTATTCCGCAAGCGCCTCCTCATCGAACATCGAGCGCCCGCGGCGAAGATAGATGGCATCGGGATCCGACGCGATCAGGCGTTCCGGGAGCGGATGGGGCTGCGCGAGGAAGAACCAGTGCCAGTAGCCCATGGCGAAGGCCATGTCCGTGCGCTGGAAGTGCTCTGCCGTCGGGATGATGTCCAGAACCGACAGCGCCACGATCCGCTCCGGATGGTCGATCGCCATGCGATAGGCGCAGCGTCCGCCGCGGTCGTGGCCGACGACGGCGAAGCGTTCGAAGCCGAGAGCCTGCATGACCTCCACCTGATCGCGCGCCATGGCGCGCTTCGAGTAAGGTTCGTGCTCCTCGTTTGTCGCAGGCTTGGAACTGTCGCCATAGCCGCGTAGATCGGCGCACACGACTGTGTAGCTCTCGGCAAGCTGCGGAGCCACCTTGTGCCACATGACGTGTGTCTGCGGGTGCCCATGCAGCAGGAGCACGGGCGGACCGTTGCCGCCGACCCGCAGGTTTATAATGGCTCCGGATGTTTTGATCCGACGGTGGGTGAAAGTCTCGAACATCCTGCCAGTGTCTTATGATTCTCGCTTTGAAACCAGGGGCGGCTGAAGCCGCGGAACTGCGCGCTAGGAGGCTCAGCCCCGTGGCTCGAGACAAAGGTGAAGCGGATCGGGGAGCCTCACCAGGAGCGGCGCTCTCCATTGTCGATGTGGATGATGCCGTTTCGATAAACCTTCAGGCCGCCGACCTGTGGATGAGACCGCAGATACGCCATGACGCCGCGCGTGCGGGTGCGGACCCTGAAATCAATCGCGCGACAGGAGAGGTGAAGTGATTGGCGAGCGCCGCCGGCGCGCCAGTTGCGAGCGCGGTTGCGGTGGGTGGATTCGACGCTGACCGGGCCGAACTTCGCCGCGACAGAAGCGACGACCTCGCGCAGGTTGCCGGGCACACAATTGGTCGGTGCGCTCGCCCGCAGCGTGATCGCACCCTGCGAGACCAGGGAGGCAAAGCCCGAGAGGGTCTTCGCATTCGGCAAGCTTCCTGTTGTCTTTGGATCGTTGAGTTCGTCCTGTGAGGGCAGGCTGACATATTGAGCCGGCGGAACAAACCCTTCGTCACCGTCTCCAGCTTTCAGCGCAGCCGGTGACAGCCCAAACAGAAACGCGCCGGTCACAAGAGAGAATCTGGACGCATGGCGAACTCGGCGGGTGATGCTCATCGGGTTCTCCCGTTCTGAGCCCCTACAAAATTACGTGCCGCCGAAATGGTCCTCCCAACGGCATTGTCTTATTGGTCAGCTAACTGACGGTTGCGTGAAGAACGCTACGGAAGGCAACCTAAAAGAAGCTTGGCATTAGGCAAGTATGTGCAGGGGGGAATGAGGGGCGTAGACAACGCGCATGGTTGGCAAAGCTTTAACCTGCAAGGAATTCAACGTGTCGGGAAATTTGGTGTTAGTTCTGAAATAACAAAGCTTTGACCCTTGCAGTTCGTAAGTCTGATACACACATTTTTCGCGTTAGACCCGATGAGGTCTTGGTCTGCTGGAGACTGGAATGGACACGGCCCGTAGTGCTGTTTTCGATGCGATCAAAACTGCCGGCCCACGCCGGGAGGATGCGATTGCGCGGATCACGCTGGTTGCAAAACTGATGGACAGCGCCTTTCTGATCCCAGGGCTGAACCGGCGCGTAGGCCTCGATTCAGTGCTGGGCATCGTGCCGGGCGTCGGCGATGCGCTCTCCGCAGCGATCGCGAGTTATATCATCTGGGAGGCCCGTCAACTGGGTCTGCCGCGCTGGAAGATCGCCCGCATGATCGGCAACGTCGCGATGGATACCGCCATAGGCGCCATTCCGCTGGCGGGCGACGTGTTCGACGTCTTCTTCAAGGCCAATGAGCGGAACCTGCGCATCATCCACGAGCATCTCGGCACGCCCAAGCGCGGGCCGAAGGAGATCGACGGGGTCGCAGTCCGAGTTGAGGAGCGCTGATGAGACGACTGCTGTGGGTCTTCGCCTGGATCGCCGTGGCGCTCTGGTCCCTGTTCGCCTGGGGTGCCTACGGGCTTCTGGACTTCTTCGGCGGCGTCGCCGCCCGCAATGCCGATATCGTCACGGGGCATCCCGAGTCGGTCGAGTGGCTGTCCTGGGCTCTGATGACCCTGAGGGGCCTGGGTCTGGGCGCCATCGTGTTCGTCTGGGGCCTCGTATCGATGCTCATTCTCGCCGTTCCGGCCGTGATGGGCCTGTTTCTGGGCGGCGCGAGACGTGAGCAATATGTCGAAGAGTGGCGTGGGCCTCGAGGCGGTTCTCGCACCTCAGGCCCGTTCACATCGTCATCCGGACAGCCTCCGATCCGGCGGATCGAAAGACGCTAAAGAAAAGGCGAAGCGGCATCCGCTTCGCCCTTCGTGTTTATCAGGCCAAAGTATTGAACCAAGCCTCGTCATCACCGGCCGATGCCTCAGCGGTGGCTTGAGATGAACTGCTTGAAGCGCTCGGATTTCGGAGCGCCGAACACCTCCGCCGGTGCGCCTTCCTCCTCCACCACGCCCTTGTGCAGGAACACCACCCGGTTGGACACATCGCGGGCGAAGCCCATCTCGTGCGTCACCACCAGCATGGTGCGACCTTCCTCGGCGAGCGAGCGCATCACGCGCAGCACCTCGCCGACGAGTTCCGGATCGAGCGCCGAGGTCGGCTCGTCGAAGAGCATCACCTTCGGGTGCATGGCGAGCGCCCGCGCGATGGCGGCGCGCTGCTGCTGGCCACCTGAGAGGTGGGACGGATACTGATTGCGCTTGTCGACGATGCCGACCTTCGCCAACAACTCCTCGGCCTCGGCGATGCATTCGGCCTTCGGGCGCTTCTGCACATGCACGGGCGCTTCGATCACGTTCTCCAGGACCGTCATATGGGACCAGAGATTGAAGCTCTGGAACACCATGGCCACGCGGGAGCGGATGCGGTCCACCTGGCGCTGATCGGCAGGCTCCATCCCCTTGCGGCTTTTCTTCAGGCCGATGGTTTCGCCGGCGATGCTGATCTCGCCGGAATCCGGCACCTCCAGCATGTTGATGCAGCGGAGCATGGTGGACTTGCCGGAGCCGGAGGCGCCGAGGATCGAGATCACGTCGCCTTCCTTGGCGTTCAGCGAAACGCCTTTGAGGACTTCGAGCGATCCGAAGCTCTTGCGGAGATTCTGCACGGAGACGGCGGGAGCCGCCTCGGAGGACGCAAGTTGGGACGACAAGGATGCAACTCCGTTAGACATGGGCGGCCTCCAGACGCGGCTCCACGGCCGGTGGGCGGCGCAGGTGAGGCGAGAGCCACCATTCGATGGCCATGATGATGCGGGTGATGATGAAGTTGAGGATCAGGTAGATCAGGCCGGCAACGACGAAGACTTCGACAGCACGGAAGGTCTGGGAGATGAGCTTGGCGGCGAGTCCTGTCACTTCCATCATGGTGATGATCGAGGCAAGCGACGTTGCCTTGACCATCAGGATGACCTCGCTGCCGTAGGCCGGAAGCGCCTGGCGGACGGCGATGGGGAACACGACGCGGCGGAAGAGCAGGAAGCCCGACATGCCGCAGGCGCGCGCCGCCTCGACCTGGTTGTAAGGAACGGATTGCAGCCCGCCGCGCATTATCTCGCTGGCGTAAGCCGCCGTGTTGAGCGTGAGCGCAAAGACCGCGCACCAGTAGGGCTCGCGGAAGAAGGTCCACAACCCCCATTCCTGCAGGGTCGGACGGAACTGCCCCAGGCCGTAATAGATCAGGAAGATCTGCACGAGCAGCGGCGTGCCGCGAAACACGAAGACGTAAGCCTGTGCCGGCCAGTCGAGCACCTTGATGCCCGAGATGCGCATGAGCGCCAGGATCATGGCGAGAACGGCCCCAAGACCCACTGCCATGAAGGCGAGGTTCAGGGTCAGCGGCACGCCGCCCATGAGCGTCAGGAAGGCGTCCCGCATGAAAGCGAAGTCCATCAGGAAGCCCTCCGCATGCCGCGCAACGAATGCGCTTCCGCGCGCTGGAACAGGTAGGTCGAAACCCAGGTGATGAGCAGGTAGAGCACGGCTGCCGTGAGATAGAAGTCGAACGGGCGGCGCGTGGAGCCGGCCGCGATGTGCGACTGCCGCAGCAATTCGACGAGGCCGGTCACGGAGATGAGCGCCGATTCCTTCAAAACCAGCTGCCATGTATTGCCGAGGCCCGGAATGGCATAGCGCAGCACCTGCGGGGCGATGATGCGACGGAACATGAGCCAGCGGTGCATGCCGACGGAGCGCGCAGCTTCAAGCTCGCCGCGGCTGACGACCTGGTAGGCGCCGCGGAAGACTTCGGCCTGATAGGCGCCGGACACGATGCCGATGGCCATGGCGCCCGTCGCGAAGGCCGGCACACCGATGAATCCGTCGGCGCCGAAGAGGCTGCCGATGGCGCCGAGCGCCGCGCTGCCGCCGAAATAGAACAGGTAGATCACGAGAAGATCGGGAATGCCGCGCAGGACGGTGGTGTAGCCGTCGGCAAGGCTGCGGATCACGAGATTGCCGCCGATCTTGCCCCAGGCCACCAGGGTGCCGACGACGGAGCCTGCGAGAAAGCCGCAGATGGCGACCGCAATCGTCATTCCCGCTGCGGTGAGGAGAGCCCATCCCCATCCATTGGGACCAAACCCGACGAGCTCGAAATAGCTCAATTGCTGCACGCGTCGTAACTTTCCTGAATATGTCTCCCCTCTGTGGAAGGCAGCGGGCGAGACAGCATTTGTAACATCCGGCTTTCAACCGGATCGGTCCCGGGCCCGCAGAGCAAGGCCCGGGATCGTCTTCTCAGCGTCGTCAGGCTTGCGGGGTCGCGTCGATCTTGAACCACTTCTCGGACAGCTTCTTGATCGTGCCGTCCTTGATCGCGGCCTGAATGGCCTCGTCGAAGCTCTTCTTCAGCTCCGCATCGTCCTTGCGCATGCCTACAGCGACACCACGACCCAGCAAGCCGCCGCGCATGCCCGTTCCGGCGATCACCATGTCCTTGAACTCAGGCTTCTCCTGCGTGGCCTTCAGGGCCCCATGGCCGGCGAAGATCGCATCGATGCGCCCAGCTGTCAGGTCGAGGTCGTGCTGCTCCGTCGTCTTGTACTCACGGATCTCGATGGTGTCCTTCAGGTAGGTTTCCAGGAACTGCGAGTTCACCGTCGAGCCCTGCACGCCAACAGTCTTGCCCTTAAGCAACGGCTTCCATGCTTCGATAGCCTTTTTCGCGCCCTCAGGGTCCTTCTCGAAGCTCACCGTAGCGCCCGTCCCCGCCAGCTTGGCGAGTGGGGAATCCTTCATCACGCCGAAGCCATGCGGAGTGGCGGCATAGGGGAGGGAGAAGTTGATCACTTCCAGGCGCTTGTCGGTGATGTTCATGCCGGCCATGATGGCGTCGTACTTCTTGGCGTTCAGCGCCGGGATGATGCCATCCCAGTCCTGAGCCACGATCTCGCACTTCACCTTCATTCGGCCGCAGAGCTCGTTGGCGAGATCAATCTCATAGCCCTCGAGCTTGCCGCCGGCACCTGTGAAGTTCCAGGGGGCGTAAGCGCCCTCGGTAGCAATCTTGACCGTCTTTTCCTGAGCGGGCGCTCCGCCGATTGCGAGCGCGGAAGCCAGGAGCCCGAGACCCAAAGCCTTGAACAGTTTCATCGTCATCCCTCTGGTCAGTTTCGACTGATCCGTTTGCCGGATGACAGGCGGCTCCGCAGAGCCGGACCTCTCATCCTTCGTGTCAAAGCTAACATTCAAAAGCCAAGCCGGTGCAAGCCCTAAACATGCTGAATGAAGTGGCCAAGCTGGCAATTTCGGCGGCAATTGGACCGGAACCATACAAAAAAGCGCGGCCGGAGCCGCGCTTTTGACGTCAGGCGCAACCGATCAGGCACGCGGGGTGGTGTCGATCTTGAACCACTTCTCTGACAGCTTCTTGATGGTGCCGTCCTTGATCGCAGCCTGGATCGCATCGTCGAAGCTCTTCTTCAACTCAGTCTCACCCTTGCGCAGGCCGACGCCGACGCCGGCACCCAGGAGACCACCGGTTATGGACGGGCCGACCATGACGTAGTCCTTGAACTCGGGCTTCTCGAGGGTGCCGATGATGTTGGTCGAGTCGGCCAGAACCGCATCGATGCGACCGGCGGCGAGATCGAGATCGTGAGCCTCGGTGGTCTTGTACTCGCGGATCTCGGCCGTGCCCTTCAGGTACTTGTCGGCGAAGTTGGAGTGGATCGTCGACGTCTGCACGCCGACGGTCTTGCCCTTCAACATCGGCTTGTAGGCCTCGATCGCCTTCTCGGCCGCAGCCTGCTGGCTGCCGAGGTTGAAGGCTTGGCCCGTGCCTGGGATCTTGGCGAGGTCCGAGTTCTTCGCCACCAGCAAGCCATTCGGGGAGTTGGCATAGGGACCGGCGAAGTCGATGGTCTTCTTGCGCTCGTCCGTGATGCTCATGCCGGCCATGATGGCGTCGTACTTCTTGGCGGTAAGCGCCGGGATGATGCCGTCCCAGTCCTGGGCCACGATTTCGCACTTCACCTTCATGCGCCCGCACAGGTCGTTGGCGAGATCGATCTCGAAGCCTTCGAGCTTGCCGCCCGCGCCCGTGAAGTTCCAGGGAGCATAGGCGCCCTCGGTGGCGATCTTTACCGTCTTCTCCTGAGCGGCCGCTCCGCCGATCGCAAGGGCGGAACCGAGAAGAGCCAAGCCGACGGTCTTAACGAATTTCATTGTCGTTCCCTTAGTTTTACGGGCTCGGTCTGAGCCGGAGCCTAACTTACCGCGATCCAGAGGACCGCGCCGTGACGCAGTAACGGCCAATCTCGCAAAAAAGGCAAGGGGATGCGGGCAGGCCTTGCACAACCCGTAGCCTGATCTCGCCCAAGCCCTCGACGGCTCCGATCATGGACTGACCTCGCGTGACTGCTCCCACGCCACCCGGAGTGCAGGAGAAGATCACGTCGCAGGGCGCAAGCTCGAAATAGGTCGAGAGATAGGCGATCTGCTCGGCGACCGACCATATCATGTCGGATAGGTCGGACTCCTGATTGATGGCGCCGTCCGCCGTCAGGGAGATGGTGCCGTTCGCCGGGTGGCCGACAGCGGGGCCGGATGGATCGGTCCAACGGGCCCGGAAAGATCCGCAGCCTTGCACAGCTCCCAGGGACGCCGGAGTTGTTTGGCCTCGTCCTGCAGGTCGCGGCGGGTCATGTCCAGGCCGACCGCATAGCCGAAGACATGGTCGAGGGCCTGCTCGACGGCAATGTCCCGTCCGCCCTTGGCCAGCGCCACCACCAGTTCGATCTCGAAGTGGTAATTGCCGGTCTTGGGTCCTTCCCTCGACCGTTCAAACAAGGAAACGGCGGGTCCAAGGGACCCGCCGCACCATAACGTCAGGCTGAACGCCGATTAGCGGCGGCGGCTGGTTGCGCCCGGAAGGCGGCGGGCATCAGCCAGGTGATGCTCGATGTGCGGAACCACCGAGGCTGCGAACTGGCGCAGGGACGGATCGCTTCCGGCCTGGGCGTAGCTCGTGTGCAGGGCAAGGGCTTCCTGGTGGCCCATGCGCTGCGCCTGTCCGTAGAGACGGTCGAACTGGGGACCCGAGGTCGAGGCGAGCTGGTTCAGCATGGCCATCTTCTCGGGGGGCATCGGAACGGCGAGCCGGATCGGCGTCACGGAGCCCGTGGCCTGAACATCAGCCGCGGCGCCGGCTGCCGAGCCGGTGGTCGCGCCGATGCCAGCGCCCACAGCGGCGCCAACCGGGCCACCAACCAGGGCGCCCACACCGGCCCCGGCCAGAGCACCAGTTGCAGAACCGCCAGCCGTGCTCGGCGAGCCGCTCGCAGCCGCACCGGCTGTCGTGCCAGCGGTTGCACCGATGCCGGCGCCAACGGCTGCGCCCACGGGACCGCCGACCAGGGCGCCGATGCCGGCGCCGGCCAGGGTGCCGCTCAGCGAGCCACCGATGAACTGACCGGACGCGCTATAGACCGGACGGCCGCCATTCAGGGCTTGGCTCGTCATGGAGTGATCCTGGATCATCTGCTGGGCATAGCGGCGGACGACCGGATTGCGGGAACGCTCGAGGGCGAGCTGGCTCGTGGTGATCTCGAAAGCATCCGATTGAGCCGCCATCATGCGATAGCTCTGGCTGTCCATGACCATCTGAGCGGAGGCCGGGGCGGCCGAAACGGATGCGAACAATGCCGCGAGGGCAACGTATCTCTTCATGGGATGAACTCCTGTTTTCTCGGGTCGCAGAACACCGTGCGCAGCCCGACAGGCTTGCGAAGTTCATGGGTGGCTGCTGCACCCCTTCAACGAGGAGCGATCTAAGCGGTTCCAGGAAAGTGACGGGATTAGGTGAAGAAAATCCAATACGAATACTGAAGCTTAGATCTTTCTAAGCTCTTGCCGGCCGGGAATTAACTTGTGTTAGTCGAAGCCGGCCGGAAATCGAGGTTTCTGATCTAGCTCTGCTCGTGAGGCTGACGGATGCGGGCGAGCGACAGCATGCCCAAGCCGCCGACCGTTCCATCGGGCCTCAACCCCCTTCTTTCCGCCATCAGGAGAAAGCCGGTTTCATCCCGGCCGATCGTGAAGAGATGATAGCCCGCGGTGTGGGTCAGCGTTCCGCCGCGTGCCGAGGCAGAGGGCGCGCCTATCACGGGGATCGGGCCGCGCGGACCGTCGAGATGGGCGAGCGATCCCACGTGGTTGTGACCGTGAAGCACGAGTTCCGCACCGGCCCGGCAGAGCATCTTCTCGAAGCGTTTGGCATCGGTCAGGTTGCGGCCCGGATCCGCCCCGCCCACGTGCGGCGGGTGATGGATGAGTATGATCCGGAAGCAGTGCGGATCCTGACCGAGCTCCTTGAGGATCTCCTCGGTGGCTTTCATCTGCCTGGAGCCGACCCGGCCCGATGCCACGAAGGGAAGTGTCGGGATCGCGGATGACAACCCGATGATCGCGATGGAGCCGTAGCGGCGCAGATATGGAAAGCTCGCTTCGCGGCCGTCATCGCCCCGCGTCCAAGGGGCGATCTCCCTCATGAGCCCTTCGAGCGAGCCTCGGACATAGGCGTCGTGATTGCCCGGCACGAAGGTCACGCGCGTCGGGTCGCCGAGTTCCTCGAGAAACACCCGGGAGGTCTTCCACTCGTCCGGCAGGCCGATGTTGCAGGTGTCCCCCGTGCAGGTGATGTGGTCGGGCTTCTGGGCATGAATGTCGGCCACCAAAGCGGCCAGGAGCTCCATGTCATGCATGTCATGCCGGCTACGGTGCCAGTTGTACCAGCCGGTCAGGCGCTTGCTCAGGAGCTGCTTCAGGCGCGGCCGGGGCAGGGGACCCACATGGGGATCGGTCAGATGGGCGATGCGGAACATGGCGGCCGGGTTGCTGCGGGTGGACACGAGAAGTCGCGCGGGTGCCCCGCCCCGTCAAGCGCTGCCGATGAAGATACCGGCAAGAAGCACCAGCACGCCGCCGACGATCACCTGGTAGGTGGCGCTCCAGAACGGCGTCTCCATGTACTTCGTCCGGATCCAGGAGATCGCGACGAGTTCCACCGCCACCACGAGAGCCGCGATGCTGGTGGCCAGGATAAAGGCGTTGGGCCAGGAATCCGGCACGAGATAAGGCAGCGTATGACCGATGCCGCCGGCGGCCGTCATGAGGCCGCAGACGAGACCGCGCAGCCAGGGCGAGCCGCGCCCCGTGATCTCGCCGTCATCGGACAGGGCCTCGGTCAGGCCCATGCTGATGCCGGCGCCCACAGATGCTGCGAGACCCACCAGAAAAGTCTCCCAGTTGTTCTGGGTGGCAAAGGCCGCGGCGAAGAGCGGGGCAAGCGTCGAGACGGAACCGTCAATGAGACCGGCGAGACCTGGCTGCACATATTGCAGCACAAAGAGACGTCGGCGGGCATGCTCCTCGGCGGCTTCCGCATTCTCGGTCAGATGAGCGGCATGGAGTTCTCCTGCCTTGCGCTCGTGCCCGCGCTCGATATCGGCCAGCTTGGTGAAGAGTTCTCGCAGGGAAACGTCCAGGGTCTGCTCGGCGGCCTTCTCGTAGAAGCTCGCGGCCTGCAGCTCCATGACCTCGGCCTCGCGGCGCATCCGGGCGAGATCGAGATGGGGGCTCCACCAGACTGCGCGGCGCTTCAGGAAACCGCGCACGTCCTCCCGGCGGATGGGAGGCAAATGCTCACCGAAGCGGGAGCGGTAGAATCCGTAGAGGGAGTTGCGATGCTCGCGCTCTTCCTCGGCCATGCCGTCGAAGATCTCGGCCGAGGCGGGAAAGTCAGGGCGGAGGCGATCCGCGAAATGCTGATAGACCCGCGAGTCTTCCTCTTCGCTCGCGATGGCGAGCGCGATGACCTCGCGTTCGGACAGTTCGGACAGGGACTTCATGGCGGCTCCAATTTAGAATTATTCTAAAATAGAGTCGCGCCATATCAAGCCCCCTGTCTTTGCGACAGGGGTATGCGAACTTAGTACTGAGCGCCCGGGATCAGGGTCGAGTAGATCGTGCGGTCCTCAAAATTGAGGGCTGGCGACCACGAGAAGCGGGCGGAGCGGTTCAGGCGGGACAGGATGAAAGCGAGAAACATTGGAACACCTTTGGTTGCCGTTGTCTTAGACCTTCGTATTATGCAGGTCACGCGCCAAATTGAGGCCTCAGCCATGCATTTGATGAATGACAACATTCATCCTCCGGTAATCTTGTTGTGATGGCATACGCCGATGTCTGACTCCGCGCCGCCACGGCAAGCCTCGCGCCTCCTGTCTCTGGGGCTGCACACCTATTGGCGGTTCTCCAGAGGCATGACCCTGGGGGTCCGCGGCGTGGTGCTCGACCGGGAAAACCGCGTCTTTCTCATCCGGCACACATACGTACCGGGGTGGCACCTGCCGGGCGGGGGCGTGGAGACCGGCGAAACGGCCCTGGAGGCGCTCGACCGCGAGCTGCGCGAGGAGGCCTGCATCGCCCTGGACGAACCTCCCTCCCTGTTCGGCGTGTTCTTCAACAACCGGGCGTCCCGGCGCGACCACGTTCTGGTCTATGTGATCCGGCGCTTCACCGTGCTGCAGGCCAAGCAGCCTGACCGGGAGATTGCGGAAGCGGGGTTCTTCCCCCTCCACAGCCTGCCTGAGGAGACCACCTCGGCCACCCGGAGCCGGCTGGCGGAGGTCCTTGAAGGGCAGCCTCCCTCCTCACATTGGTGAACGGGGATTTGCGCCTGGTTCCCGACGCTGCTATGGGCTAATCAATAAAGGAAACGCCGAGCTTCATGACCATCACCCGGATTCTGCGACGACGACACGGCTAACATCCATCCAGCCGCCATATTCATTTCGTCTTTCGCACTGAGTCCGTTCATGACCGAGCTCTCGCTTCAGATCCGCACCGAGCAACCTATCGATTCCGAGGCTATCGAGCGCCTTCACGAGCGAGCCTTCGGGCCGGGCCGCTTTGCCCGCACCGCGTCGCGCCTTCGCGAGGGAGCGCCCCATCTACTCGACCTGTCCTTCACCGCCATGGTGGGCACGCTGCTGGTCGGCTCCGTACGCATGACGCCGGTCAAGGCCGGCGAGGAGCCGGCGCTGATGCTCGGGCCATTGACGGTGGAGCCGGCCTTCGAGAGCCGCGGCATCGGGGCCGCCCTGATGCGCCGGTCGCTGGACGCCGCCAAGGCCAAGGAGCACACCCTGGTGCTGCTGGTGGGGGACGAGCCCTATTACAGCCGCTTCGGCTTCAAGCGCATTCCGCCCCAGGACCTGCAGCTTCCAGGCCCGGTCAATCCAGCCCGTTTTCTCGCACTTGAGCTGGAAGAGGGAGCACTGGCTCGCGCGAAGGGGCTGGTGAGCCCACTTCCCGCAAACGGTTGATCAGGCCCGCCGACGTCCCTCGATCAGCCAGGCGGCCAGAGTCGAGCCGATCAGCAGCACCAATCCAATGAAGCCGAGCGCCATGGGGAAGACCGAGACGCCGCGCACGATGGCGCTGTCGCTGGGCTTGATGCCTATCCAGTCGCCACCGGCAAAGCGTGAGCCCGAATGCACCGCGAGAATGCGGGGCAGGGTGATGCTCTGGTCGCCAGCCATGGCCACGCGCCGGACCGAACCGCCCGTTGCCTGCGCGATGGGCTGAAGGGCCTCAGTATTGCTGAACACGTCCATCAACTCGCGCGGATTGGCCGGTCCGATGCTGACGAAAGCGATCAGGTCGCCCGAGCGCACCGTATGCAGGCCGAGTTCGCGGCTCGCCACCTGGGCGGTGAACAGGCCGGGCCGCGACTCGGTGAGAGGCACGCTGCTTTCCGCTCCGCTCGGCGCGACGAGGGTCACCGGAGCGGCCGTTTCCGCCATGGTCTGTCGGTCGATGCGGATGTCGCGCCCCTGCGCGCTCGCCCGCAGGGCTTCCTCCTCCAGAGCCGGCTCCTTCATGAGCCAGTGAGCGAGGCGGCGCAGGAGGTCGAGATGCGGACCCCCCTCCTGGTAGCCGCGGGCCCAAAGCCAGGCATGGTCGGAGAGCAGGAGCGCCACCCGGCCCTTGTCCTCCCGGCGGAGCACGAGGAGGGGCAGGTCGTTGGCGCCCGACATCAGGGTCGAGCCCGATTGCACCTGCGAGCCGATGATGCGCAGCCACTCGCCCCAGGCGGGCGGCGATTGCTCCGACCCCGGCAGGTCGCGGGTCACCGGATGGCGGTCGCCGGTATCGGTGATCTCGGCCTTGTAGGGCTGTTCGATGATGCTGCCGTTGGGCTGGCCCGGGATGATCGGCGAAAGCCGTGTCTGGGCCAGGCTGCCGTAGCTTGCGAATTCCGGGCCCGCCGCCACGAGGATCGCGCCGCCTTCGCGCACATAGCGCACGATGTTCTCGAAATAGCTCGAAGGCAGGATGCTCTGGTTGGCGTAGCGGTCGAAAATGATCAGGTCGAATTCCTTGATCTTCTGCTGGAACAGCTCGCGGGTCGGGAAGGCGATCAGCGACAGTTCGTTGATCGGCGTTCCGTCCTGCTTCTCCGGCGGGCGCAGGATCGTGAAGTGGACGAGGTCCACATTGGCGTCCGATTTGAGCAGGTTGCGCCAGGTCCGCTCGCCCGCATGGGGCTCGCCCGAGACCAGCAGCACGCGCAGCTTCTCGCGAATGCCCTCGATGGGAATGACCGCCCGGTTGTTGGCCTGGGTCAGCTCGTTGGGCAGGCCTTCCACTTCGAGCTCCACCACGTTGGTGCCGCCATGCTCGATGAGCACGTCGAGGGTGAACGGCGTATCGGCCTGCACCTGCTGGCGGGAGAGAACCTGTCCGTCCCGGCGCACCGTCACGAGGGCCGATCCCGTGCCGCCGCGCTCCATGACCTGGGCACGGATGGTCTGGTCCTTGCCGACGATGCCGAAGCGCGGAGCCTCCAGGAGCTTGATCTGCCGGTCGCGCTCGTCGGGCCGGCCGGTGATCAGCGCGTGAAGAGGCGCTCGGAACCCGAGCCCTTCCACATTAGGCGGAATGTCATGGACGACGCCGTCGGTCACGAAGATGACGCCGGCGAGCCGGTCCGGCGGCACGTCGGCAAGCCCGTTGGACAAAGCCGCGAACAGGCGCGTGCCGTCGTCGCCACTGCCGTCATCGGCCTCGATGAAGCGCGGATCGACATCGGCGAGAGAACCGAAGCGGCGCTCCAGTTCGGCCCGCACCTGATCGGTCATGGGAGAGCGGTCGCCCAGGGTCTGCGAGGTCGAGCGGTCGATGACCACCGCAACGATGTCCTTTACCTTCTCCCGGTCCTCCTGCACCAGCGCCGGGTTGGCGAGCGCCAGGAGCACGAGGCCGAGGGCGACAGCCCGGAGGATCGCCACGGGACCGCGCGAGACGAGCGCCAGGATCGCCAGCAGGGCCACGACGGCGCCGAGCGCCCAGAGGGCGTAATCGGGAATGAGCGGTGAGAAGCTGATCGAAAGCACCAGATGGATCCTTAGCCTTACTGCCCGAGGCGTTCGAGCAGAGCCGGCACGTGCACCTGGTCGGCCTTGTAGTTGCCGGTCAGCGCATACATGACGATGTTGACGCCGCTGCGATACGAGAACTCCCGCTGGCGCTGGTCGCTGCCGACGACAGGGTAGAGCCACTCGCCCCGCCCTCCCACGGCCCAGGCAGCCGCGAGATCGTTCGACGTGATGATGATCGGCGAGACGCCGTCGCCGGAGCGGGCCGGGCGGTTGGCTTCGCCCTCCGTCTGCGGCGGCAAGACCTCGACCCAGGTTTGCCCCGTGGCGTAGCGGCCGGGGAAGCTGTCGAGAATGTAGAAGGTCTTGGTGAGCACGTGATCGGCCGGTACGGGCTCGATTTCCGGGATGTCGAGGCCCGCGAGCAACCGGCGCAGATACTGCCCTTCCGCAGTGGGCGCGCCGTCGAGGCGGTTGCCGAAGGCATCGCGCGTATCGAAGATCACGGTGCCGCCGCCCTTCATGAAGGCATCGAGACGCCGGATTGCGGCCTCGGACGGGACGGGCCGGCTTGCCACGATGGGCCAGTAGATCAGTGGATAGAACGCCACCTCGTCCCGCGACAGGTCGATGCCGATGGGCGCGCCCGGCGACAGGGCGGTGCGCTGGCTCAGCACCTGCGTCAGCCCGGCGAGACCGGCCTTGCTGGTCTCGTCCACCTGGGAGTCTCCCGTGATCACGTAGGCGAGCCGCGTCACGAGAGCGGGGCTGGAGCTTTCCATCGTCATGGACGGGCGGCGCTCCTGCGCGCTTGCATCCGACACGGGGTTGAGCAGCATGGCCGAGCCGAGGACGATCGCCGCCGCTGCACCCGCTTTCCGCAGGCGGCCGGAGAGGTTGGACAGGTGACCGCCAAGCCAGAGCGACGCGATGGTGTCGGCGACGAGCAGCAGCAAGGCCAGCATGAAGAGCGGCATGCGCAGATCGACGGTCTGGGCTCCGGCCAGCGGAGCGATCCGGGCATTGAGCGGAGCGAAGTTCAGCGGTGCCAATCGGTCGCCCGGCAGCAATGCATTGACCGCGAGGCTCGAATCCACCGGACCGTAGAAGCCGGGCGGATGCTCGCCCGTCGCCCGCTCGGCATAGTTGCGCGTCACCGCGCGGGCATTGGCCGGCGGCGAGATGTAGATGCCATAGCCATCGAGGGTCAGACGGGGCGCCACGGTTTCGTTCTCCGCGTTGCGGGACTCCGCGTTCAGGTCGTTCGATGCGCCGGCGAGAGCCGTCGTCCGGCGCAGCATGTCGACGAACAGACCCGACAGGGGCAGGTTCGACCAGGTGGTGTCGGCGGTCACGTGGAAGAGCACGATCATCCCGTCGCCCCGCTTGTCCGCCGTGACGATGGGCGTGCCGTCGGCCAGCGACGCCCAGGTCTTCGACGGCAGGTCGCCGTCGGGCTCCGCGAGGATCTGCCGGCGGATGCCGATCTCTTCCGGCACGGTGAGGCCGAAGAAGGGGCTCTCGCGGGTGAAGGGCGCGAAGGTTTTGGGGGTATCCCAGGACAGCGTGCCGCCGAGGCTGCGCCCGCCGCGGCGCAGCCGCACCGGAACCAATTCGTCGTTGCCGGCGGACAGCCTTGAGCCCGCAAAGCGCAGCAGCATGCCGCCCTGCTCGACAAAGGCCGTGACCTTGCCGAGCGTCTCCCGGTCGAGCCCGCCCACATCGGCCAGCACCAGCACGGAGACCTGCTCGTCGATGAGTTGGTTCACCGAATCCGCCACGCCGCCGCGTCCCGTGCGGATTTCTGAGTAAGGCGCGAGAGCCCGCTCGATGTAGTAGAGCGGCGAGAGGAGGGGCTGGACCTGATCGGAGGTGCCGCCGAACACGAGGCCGACGCGCCGGCGCTTGCCGCGCTCGTCAAGCAGGTGGACGGCGCCGGCCGAGCCTTCGCCGAGGATCTCGATGCGGGCGATGGCATTGCGGATCTCGGTGGGCAGATCGAACGCGACTGTTGTCTCGGTGGCATTAGCCTCGAAGGAGAAGCGCGCGTCGGCGAGCGGCAGGCTCTTCAGGTCCAGAACCCGGATGGTGCCGGAGTCGCGTCCGTTCGGTTCCGGACGGACGAGCCTGACATTCATCTGGCCGCTGGCATTATCCACGCCGGCGACCGCAAGGGCAGGAGCGCGCTCCGCCTTGAGCACGGTGATCCGCTGACCGTCCGCCATGGGCGCCAAACCATCGATGAAGCCTTGCCCGTCAACGCCCGCGACCCCGTCGCTGATCCAGACGATGTTGGCGTCCGGCGTCGATTCCAGGAAGCGCCTGATGGGCTCGAGATGCGCCTGGCGGTCCTGCAGATGCGGCAGGGGCTTCAGGGAGCGCAGGCGCTCTATCGCTGCGGCGGGGCTTGCGGGCTCGATGGCGGCGGGCGCTTCCGCCGTTGCCACGAGGGCCACCGTGCGCCCGTCACGCCCGGCCGCCTCGATGCGCTCGGAGGCCAGGTTCATGCGCTCGCGCCAGTCGTGGGCGGCGGCAAATCCGTTGTCGAGCACGATCAGGAGCGGCGAGCGGCTGTTGTTCTCGGCGAGCGGATTCCAGATCGGCCCGGAGGCTGCAAGGATCAGGAAGGCGGCCAGCAGCAGCCGCAGGAGCAGCAGCCACCAGGGGGTGCGGGCGGGCAGTTCCTGCTCGGGGCGCAGGTCAGCCATAATCCTGAGCGGCGGGAAGTCCACGCGCTTGGGCTGCGGGGGCGTGATGCGCAGGAGCAGCCAGATCGCAGGCAGCGCTGCAAGCGCGGTGAGGACGAGGGGTACCGTGAAGGTGAGAGGAAGGCCCAGCATCGCTCAGCGCCCTCCCACACCGGCACCGCGGGAGGTCGCCACCAGGGTCATGAGGCGAAGCGCTGCTTCGCTCGCCGGGCGGTCGGTCCGGTGGATGGTCAATGTCCAGCCGCGGCGGCGGGCCAGTTCCTGCAACTCCGCCCGATGCTGCTCAATTCTTAAGCGATAGGCCTTTCCCCAAGAGGTGGCATCGCCGATCCGGAGCGACAGGCCGTCTTCGAGGTCGTGCAGAACCGCTTGTCCCTGGAACGGGAAGGTTTCTTCCACGGGATCAACGATCATCACCAGATGCCCGCGTGCCCCGCGGGACGAGATGCCCTCGACCATGGTGGCGATGTCGCGGACGGGGGATAGGAAATCGCTGATCAGGATCGCTTCGTGCTGCGGCGCCACAGCGGCCTGCGGGGGCAGATCCTCCTCGAGGGAGGCGCGGTCCGCCACCAGAGTCTGGGCCATGGTCTCCGCGATGCGCCGGGTGGCGCGCGGCGACATCAGCCCGAGCATGCCCACACGCTCGCCGCCTTCGACGAAGCAATTGGCAAGCGCCATCCCCAGCACGACGGCGCGCTCGATCTTGGGCGCCTGGGCGAGGTCCGAGGCGTAGCCCATGGAGGCGGAGCGGTCGATCCAGAACCATACGGTCTGGGCGGTTTCCCATTCGCGCTCGCGCACATACAGGCGGTCGTCGCGGCCCGAACGGCGCCAGTCGATGCGCTGCGCGGCCTCGCCGGCCACGAAGGGGCGGAACTGCCAGAAGGTCTCGCCGGTACCGGCGCGGCGGCGGCCGTGAATACCGTGGGCGAGGTTGGCGGCCACACGGCGGGCTTCCAGCACGAGGCGCGGCATACGATGAGCGAGGGAGAGCGCGCTCTCCGTCTCGACCCGGCCCGGCGAGCGGGCGCTTTCGGGGAGGACCCGGACACGGGCCATGGCGATGATCCTAGCCTGCCAGGCGCGCGGTGAGCCGGCCGATGACGCTGCCGATCGTGTCCCCGTCCGCACGGGCCGAGAAGGTGAGCGCCATGCGGTGCTTGAGCACTGGCTCGGCCAGCGCCACCACGTCGGCGATGGAGGGAGCCACGCGGCCTTCGATGAGCGCGCGGGCGCGCACCGCCAGCATCAGGGCCTGGCTGGCGCGAGGGCCTGGGCCCCACAGGATCTTGTCGCTGACGCCTTCGATCCGATCCGCTTCAGGACGGGCCGAGCGCACGAGATCGAGGATCGCCTCGACCACGCTCTCGCCCACTGGCAGGCGGCGGACGAGGCGCTGGGCATTCATGAGCGCTTCTGCATTCATGACGGTCGTCGGCTTGCGGTCCTCCGCACCCGTCGTCTCGATCAGGATGCGTCGCTCGGCGTCGCGGGTCGGGTAGCCGACATCGATCTCTAGCAGGAAGCGGTCGAGCTGGGCCTCGGGGAGGGGATAGGTGCCCTCCTGTTCGATGGGGTTCTGCGTCGCCAGCACGTGGAAGGGCTGCGGCAGGTCATGCCGCTCGCCGCCCACGGAAACGTGATGCTCCTGCATGGCCTGCAGCAGGGCGGATTGGGTGCGGGGGCTGGCGCGGTTGATCTCGTCGGCCATCAGGAGCTGGGCGAAGACCGGGCCCTTCACGAACCGGAAGGAACGGCGGCGGTCGGCGCCTTCGTCGAGAATCTCGGAACCCAGAATATCGGAGGGCATCAGGTCCGGGGTGAACTGGATGCGGCGGGCATCGAGGCCGAGCACGGTGCCCAGGGTGTCCACGAGTTTGGTTTTAGCAAGGCCCGGAACGCCGACGAGAAGGCCGTGGCCGCCGGCCAAAAGGGTGATGAGGGTGAGGTCCACCACGTCTTCCTGACCGAAGATGACGGTGTGAATGGCCTCCCGGGCACGGCCTACAGTCTCAAGGGTCGCCTCCGCGTTGCGGATGATCGCGTCGTCCAAGGCGGTGGGTGCTTGAGCAATGCTGGCCGTCATGAGGTTATTCTCCCTCTCATACGCCCCCGGTAGCTAGTCTGCCCTTGATCCTAGTCGAGTGGCAAGGGTCGATGCGCCGCAGCGTTTAACCTATGTGAAGTGGACGAGACAGGCGGGGACTCTATGCTCTAGGAAGTAACAATCGACAGCCGTTCGTCGATCCCGAAAGTTGAAAATCATGTTCACGCTTACGTCATGACAGATCCTTCGCCTCTCACACCCGGAAGCGCCCTGGCCCGCCTGACAGAGGCGCTCGGGTCCGATTCAAAGCGGAAAGGCCCCCCTCCGGTCGAGCGGTGGAACCCGGCCTATTGCGGCGAGATCGACATGCGCATCGCGGCCGACGGCACGTGGCATTACATGGGCTCGCCCATCAACCGTCCCGCCCTCGTGAAGCTGTTTTCGACGGTTCTGCGCAGGGACCCGGAGCGCTACGTGCTCGTCACGCCCGTCGAACGGGTCGGCATTGTCGTCGAGGATGCGCCGTTTCTGGCGGTGGAGATGGCTGTCGAAGGCGGGGGAGACGGGCGCCAGATCGCGTTTCGCACCAATGTGGACGATCTGGTGCAGGTCGGGCCCGATCATCCCTTGCGCTTCGAGCAGGACGCGAATGGCGGCCTCAAGCCTTACGTGAAAGTCCGAGGGGATCTGTGGGCTCTCGTGACGAGAAGTCTGGCCCTCGATCTGGTGGCCATGGGCGAAGAAAAGGCTGTGGATGGGATGGCGACCTTCGGTGTTGCGGCAGGCGGTGCCTTCTTCCCCATCGCTCCGGCGTCCGAACTGGGCGCGACTTGATGCGTCTTGCTCCCCACGACGAGCCGGACTTTCTGAGCCTCGCCGCCGAGCGGTTGCGGCCGGAGCCGCCGCATGCCGAGGAAGCCTTGGCGAACCCTCGCGGCGATCACAGCCTGGACGACGTGCCGCTGGTCTATCCGCTGACGCCGAAGCCCGCAGCAGTCCTGGTGCCGGTGATCATGCGCGAGGAGCCGATGCTGCTCTTGACCGAGCGCGCAGCGCATCTGCGCCAGCATTCGGGGCAGATCGCCTTTCCGGGCGGGCGGGTCGACCCGACGGACGCTTCGGTCCTGGATGCCGCCTGCCGCGAGGCCATGGAAGAGATCGGCCTCGACAGCCGCTTCATCAGCCCGCTCGGGTACCTCGACCCCTACCTGTCCACCACGAATTATCTCGTCATGCCCGTGGTGGCCCGGGTCTCGCCCTCCTATACGCTCAACATCAATCACGAGGAGGTGGCCGACGCCTTCGAGGTGCCGCTCGGCTTCCTCATGGACCCCGCACGCCACGAGCTTCATTCCCGCGAGTGGAAGGGAAGGCTGCGCCGCTACTATGCAATGCCCTATCAGGGACGCTACATCTGGGGGGTGACGGCGGGCATCATCCGCAATCTTTACGAGAGGCTCTACAATTCATGACACGGGCAGTCGTTCAGGGTGTGGTGTTGTTCCTGCTGCCCTTCGTTTTGTTCGGCGTCTATCTCGTCATCCGCCGGCGCAATCCCCTGCTCTGGGCGCACTGGAGCAGCCAGTCCCTTTGGCTCACGATTGTAGGCCTGGGCTTCGTCGTTCTGTCGCTGATCGCCACAGGGCTCCTGGACGAGCGCCAGACCGGCGCCTATGTGCCGACACGCGTTGAAAACGGTCGCGTCATTCCGGGACATTTCCAGTGACGGCAGCCCTCGACCGACAGGCGCTGGCGAGCCTTCTCCAGCGCTCCGAACTGCGCCGTCTCCTCGAAGTCTTCAACGATGGGGCCGAGGAGACCCGCGTCGTGGGTGGCGCCGTGCGCAATGCCCTGCTCGGACGGCCTGTGAGCGAGGTGGACTGCACCACCACCATGCTGCCCGACGCCATCATGGAGCGGGCGAAGCGCGCCAGGTTCAAGGCGGTGCCGACCGGCATCGAGCACGGCACGATCACGGTGATCGTCGACGGCGAGCCCTTCGAGATCACCACCCTGCGCGAGGATGTGGAAACCGATGGGCGCCATGCCGTGGTGCATTTCGGGCGCGATTTCGTGCGCGATGCCAGGCGGCGCGACTTCACCATCAACGCCCTGTCCCTCGGGCTCGACGGGCGGCTCTACGACTACACCGGCGGCGAGGCGGATCTCGCCGCCCGGCGCGTGCGCTTCATCGGCGAGGCGCGCACCCGCATCCGCGAGGATTACCTGCGGATCATGCGGTTCTTCCGCTTCCACGCGGAATATGCGGAAAGTGATCCCGACGCCGATGGGCTGGCAGCCTCGGGAGCCGAGCGGCAGGGATTGGCTATTCTCTCGAAGGAGCGGATCCGGCACGAGCTTCTCAAGCTTCTCGTGGCGAAGCGGGCCGAGGAGACGATCCGCATCCTCGCCGATCACGGTTTTCTGACCGGGCTTCTCGGCGGCGCGGCCGAATTCGGCCGCTTCGGTCGCGTGGCAGCCGATGACCGGGATAACCCTGCTGCGATCTGGCGTCTCGCTGCCCTCGCCGTGCTTGTGGAAGAGGACGCGGAGCGCCTGCGGGAGCAGCTTCGGCTGTCCAACGACGAGCACAAGAAGCTCGCTGCCTATGCGGGGCTTGTCAGCCTCCTCAAGACCTGGGCTCTGCCGCTCGATGGGGCTGCCATCCGCCGCTTGGTCGCGGACCATGAGCTCGGGGCCTTGGGAGTTGTCCTTGCCGCGACAGCCGGGGAGCCGTCTCCCGTCGTCCACGACGAGGGTCGCGAGGCGCTCGCCCGCTACCGCAGCGGCACTAAGCCCGTGCCGGTCTTCCCCCTGCGTGGAGCCGACCTCGTCGAGGGGGGCGTTCCGAAGGGCCCCAAGATTGGCGAAATGCTTGCCCGAGCCCGTCAGGCTTGGCTGGCGGAAGGCTGTCGGACGGACGCGAGCTATGCGCAGGAACTGCTCAAGCGGGTGCTGGAGCAGGTTTAAGGCCACCGCACCGTCGGCGGCATGGAGGACAGGATCGACGCGATGTTGCCGCCGGTCTTCAAGCCGAAGATCGTGCCCCGGTCGTAGAGCAGGTTGAACTCCACATAGCGCCCGCGCCGCACCTGCTGCTCGACGCGGTCCTCCTCGGTCCAGGGCTTGGTGACGTTGCGGCGCACGATCTCGGGATAGACCTTGAGGAAGGCCTCGCCCACATTGCGGGTGAAGGCGAAGTCCTCGTCCGGGTTCCCGGTCCAGTGATAATCGTAGAAGATGCCGCCGATGCCGCGCGGCTCGTTGCGGTGCTTGAGGAAGAAGTACTCGTCGCACCAATTCTTGTACTTGCTGTAGGACCCCTCCGGCGCGTGGGCGCTGCAGGCCTGTTCCATAGCCTCGTGGAAGAGAACCGTATCCGAATCCTCCTGCGTGCGCCGCCTTGCGAGCACGGGGGTGAGGTCCGCCCCGCCGCCGAACCAGGGCTTCGTGGTCACCACGAAGCGGGTGTTCATGTGAACGGTCGGCACGTTCGGGTTCCAGGGATGGGCGATGAGCGAGATGCCGCCGGCCCAAAAGCGCGGGTCCTGGTCCGAGCCGGGAATCTGGCCGCGGAACTCGGGCGCGAACTCACCGTGGACCGTCGAGACGTGAACGCCCACCTTCTCGAACACGCGTCCGCGCATCATGGACATCACGCCCCCGCCGCCGTCGGCACCGCTGTGGTCCTTGCGCTCCCAGGGCGTGCGCTCAAAGCGGCCGGGCTCCGTTGCCTCGGAGGGGAGGGGGGCGGTCACCTCGTCCTCCAGCGCCTCGAAGGCCGCGCAGATGCGGTCGCGCAGCAGGGCGAACCAGACGGGAGCTTCGGTCTGCAGGCGCGCGACGGCGGCTTGGTCGGTCATCGGGTCTGGCCTCACATCTCGGCAGGGGTGGGATCGGGGAAGGCACGGGTCTGTCGCAGGGCCTCGCCCAGGATCATGGCGGCGGTCACGGCCACATTGAGGGAGCGCATCCCGGGCTGCATGGGGATGAGGATCCTCGCATCGGCCACCGCGTGAACCTCCTCCGGCACGCCGGCGGATTCCCGGCCGACCAGAACGATGTCGTCCGGTCGGTACGCGAAATCCGCATAGGGGATTGCCCCTTTGGTGGTGGCGAGAACGAGACGCGCCCCGATCTCCTGCCGCCATGCTTCGAAGGCCCGCCAGGAGATGTGACGGGTGATCGTTGCATGGCTGAGGTAGTCCATGCCGGAGCGGCGCAGGTTGCGGTCGGAGACGTCGAAGGCCGCAGGTTCGATGATCTCGACCGGGACGCCGAGGCAGGCCGAAAGCCGCAGCATGGTGCCGGTGTTCTGCGGGATATCCGGCTGGTAGATGGCAAGTCGGAGCATGGCTTCGTCATCGTGGCAACTGGCTCCGCCGTCAAGGGAGCGCCAAGGCGTTTCGGGCCGGCGGCATTTTGAGGCACAGGCTGGAACAACTCCAATCCGGCTATGGACAGGCGGGCTTGACCGTGCCAAAGAGCCACCGCGCGGCGACTCCCAGTCGCATTGCGCGCGCGTTGTCGTGTTCCATATCGGAATGCGTGAGCCGAATGCCTGGGTTACCAAGGCATTGCCGATGCGCGGTTCTCGTTTTTTGACCAATGCTGGAGAGCCAAGTGGCCGAGACCACCACTCATGTCGCTGAGCCGACACGGCGCGATTTTCTGTACATCGCCACGGGCGCAGCCGCCGCGATCGGCGGAGCCACCCTGGTATGGCCCTTCGTCCAGTCCCTGGCGCCCGACGCGGCGACGGTGGCGGCCGGCGCCCCTGTCGAAGTCGACTTGGCTCCGATCGCCGAAGGCCAGATCGTGAAGGTGTTCTGGCGCGGCAAGCTGATCTTCATCCGGCACCGCACGCCGGACGAGATCAAGGCTGCGGCTGACGTGAATGTCGCCTCCCTGCGCGATCCGCAACCCGACGCGGCGCGCGTTAAGGACGGCAAGGCGCAGTGGCTCGTGGTCTATGGCAACTGCACCCATCTCGGCTGCGTGCCGCTAGGCAATTCGGGCGAGTACAACGGCTGGTTCTGCCCCTGCCACGGCTCGGTGTTCGACACCTCCGGCCGCGTTCGCGGCGGCCCGGCGCCGATCAATCTGCCGATCCCGCCCTATGCCTTCGCGTCCGACACGAAGGTCATCATCGGCCAAGAAGCCACGGCGTAACCTAAGCGACGATCAGGCATACACATGAGCCAGCATCCCACAACTTACGTTCCCAAGAGCGCATTCGGTCAGTGGTTCGAGAGCCGCCTGCCGATCGCGGGCCTCGTCCACTCCTCCTTCGTCGCCTTCCCGGTGCCGCGGAACCTGACCTATTTCTGGACCTTCGGCGCCATCCTGGTGTTCATGCTCGTCGCGCAGATCGTGACCGGCGTGTTCCTGGCGATGTACTACACGCCGAACGCCGATATGGCCTTCCAGTCCGTCGAGCACATAATGCGCGACGTGAACTACGGCTGGCTGATCCGCTACCTGCACGCCAACGGCGCGTCGATGTTCTTCATCGCCGTCTACATCCACATCTTCCGGAACTTCTACTACGGCTCCTACAAGGCGCCCCGCGAGGTTCTGTACATCCTCGGCGTGATCATCTTTATCCTGATGATGGCCACCGCCTTCATGGGCTACGTGCTTCCCTGGGGCCAGATGAGCTTCTGGGGCGCCACCGTGATCACCAACCTGTTCTCGGCGATCCCGCTCGTCGGCGAGACCATCGTGAGCTACCTCTGGGGCGGCTATTCGGTGGGCAACCCGACCCTGAACCGCTTCTTCTCCCTGCACTACCTGCTGCCCTTCATGATCGCCGGCGTCGTGGTCCTGCACGTGTGGGCGCTGCACGTGCCGGGCCAGAACAATCCGACTGGCATTCCGATCAAGTCGGGCAAGGACGCGGTTCCGTTCACGCCCTATGCGACGATCAAGGACATCTTCGCCGTCGTCGTGTTCCTGATCTTCTTCGCCTATTGGGTGTTCTACATCCCGAACTACCTGGGCCACGCGGACAACTACATCCCGGCGAACCCGGCCGTGACGCCCGCGCACATCGTGCCGGAATGGTACTTCCTGCCGTTCTACGCGATCCTGCGCGCCATTCCCGACAAGCTCGGCGGCGTCATTGCGATGTTCGCGGCCATCGTGATCTGGGTGTTCATGCCCTGGCTCGATACCTCGAAGGTGCGTTCCACCGCCTACCGCCCGCTCTACAAGCAGTTCTTCTGGGTGTTCGTGGGCGTCTGCCTCGTGCTCGGCTGGCTGGGCTCCCGCCCTGCCGAGGGCTGGTACGTGATCGCTTCCCAGATCTGCACGGTCTACTACTTCGCCCACTTCCTGATCGTCCTTCCGGTGCTCGGCTTCGTCGAGCGTCCGCTGCCGCTGCCGAATTCGATCCTCGAATCCGTCATGGGCGTGCAGAAGGGCGGGGCTGGCATGCCGGCCGGCGCCAATGCCGAGCCGCAGTCCAAGGGCTGAACGGGAGCGTTGAGGAAAACATCATGATGAAGCGTACCCTTCTCATCGCTGCGGCCGTTCTCGGCCTCTCCGCTCCGGCCTTCGCTGCCGGCGAGACCCCGGTCCCGCCGCAGCTCAAGTGGAGCTTCCAGGGACCGTTCGGCACCTTCGACCGGGCCCAGCTCCAGCGTGGCTTCAAGGTTTATCGGGAGGTCTGCGCCTCCTGCCATGGAATGAGCTACGTCGCCTTCCGCAACCTGTCGCAGCCCGGCGGCCCGGAATTCTCCGAGGCCCAGGTTCGGGCGCTTGCGGCCGAGTACAAGATCCAGGACGGCCCGAACGAGGCCGGCGACATGTTCGAGCGTCCCGGCCGCGCGGCCGATCGCTTCCCGTCGCCGTTCCCGAACGAGAACGCGGCGGCCGCCGCCAACGGCGGCAAGGCTCCGCCGGACCTGTCACTGATGGCCAAGGCCCGCACCTACGAGCGCGGCTTCCCTTGGTGGATCACCGACGTGTTCCGCCAGTATTCGGAAAACGGCGCGGATTATCTCACCGCGCTGCTCAACGGCTACAAGGAGGCCCCTGCAGGCTTCACGGTACCGGCCGGCGGCCACTACAACGAGTATTATCCCGGCCACGTGATCGCGATGCCGAAGCCGATCAATGACGGTCAGGTCGAGTACCCGAAGAACGAGGCTGGCCAGCCTCAGGCTCCTGAAACGGTCGACCAGTATGCCCGTGACGTGACGGCGTTCCTCGTCTGGACGGCGGAACCGCATCTCGAGGCCCGCAAGCGCCTCGGCTTCCAAGTCATGCTGTTCCTGATCGTGCTCGCAGGCCTGCTCTACTTCACCAAGAAGAAGATCTGGGCCCGGGTGGGCGGCGAGGTCGATGGCCATGCCACGCCTCCGATGACGCACAATCCATAAGGATCAAGATCAAGGCCCCGGCTTCCGGGGCCTTTTTCTTTTCAGGTGACAGCATGCGACGGCAGCCTTATGCCGGCTGCCATGCTGCAGACGATTGCCGACGATATCTGGGGGAAGCCCTGCCTCGCCCATCACGTTCAGCCGAGCCTTGAGCCCGAAACCCGCGAAGCCTTCGAGGAGGTGCAGCGGGAGATTGCCGAGCACTGGCCGGAACCGCTGAATGTCGGGCCCAGGCACGGGCTGCATGTCACCATCTACCCGCTGGTTCCGGTGAAGGGCTCCTTCGACAAAGATGCCTATTGGCAGGACATCGCCCGGCAGAGCCGGAGACTTTTGGAGGATCTCTGTGCCGGTCATCGGACCTTTGAGCTGCGCTTCTCGCGCCTCAAGGTCACCGACACGGCCATCATCGCGACCGCGACCGAGGAAAGCGGCCTGATCGAGGCCATTCGGAATAAAATCGTCAGCGACATTCCACCGCCACCCGGTCACAAGCCGATCAACTACGACCTGATTCACTCGACCCTGGCGCGCTACCGGACGAGAGCCCTCATTAAGGACGATGTTGTTCGCCGCATCGAGAGCCTGCCTGTCTCCGTCACGGCGTCGGTGACGCATGTCAGGCTTGTTCGCGAGACGCTGTTTCCTTGCCTCGTGACCGATGAGCTCGCGTCGATTCCGTTGATCGGGAGGTGAGGCTTGGCATGTGAGACTTGGGACCCGGCCCGTCCTCGGCTATGACAGGATCGTAACGGCCCATGGCAGGCGAGGACGGTATGACGAAGGCGGTTTTAGGGATCATCGGCGGATCGGGGGTCTATGACCTGCCGGGGATCGAGGATATGCGCGAGGAGCGCATCGCGTCTCCCTGGGGCGAGCCTTCGGACGTGCTGCGCATCGGCCGCATCGGTGGCACGACGATTGCGTTCCTGCCCCGCCACGGGCGCGGCCACCGCCTGTCGCCCTCCGACATCAACTACCGGGCCAACATCGACGTGATGAAGCGGGCCGGCGTCACCGATCTGATCTCGGTCTCCGCCGTCGGCTCGTTCAAGGACGAGTATCATCCCGGCTTCTTCGTGCTTGTGGACCAGTATGTGGACCGCACCCACAAGCGCGAAAACTCCTTCTTCGGCCAGGGCTGCGTGGCTCATGTGCCCATGGCCCACCCGGTCGGCCCCCTGCTGCGCCAGCGCATCGCCGATGCGGCGCGGGCCGAGGACATCCCCTTCGCGCTCGGCGGCACGCTCGTGTGCATCGAGGGGCCGCAATTCTCCACTTACGCCGAGTCGATCACCTACAAGGGGCTCGGCTACGACGTGATCGGCATGACGGCGATGCCGGAGGCCAAGCTCGCCCGCGAGGCCGAGATCGCCTATGCCACCATCGCCATGGTGACCGACTACGATTGCTGGCACCCGGAACACGACCATGTGGACGTGGCTTCCGTGGTGGCCGTGGCGCAGCAGAACGCCGCCAAGGTCGCGCGTCTCGTCGCCCGCGTGGCCCGCGACTTCCCGGCCGAGCACGAGCCGTGCCCCGCAGGCTCCGACCGGGCGCTCGACGGCGCCATCATGACGGCGCCCTCCGCCCGCGATCCGGAGTTGCTGAAAAAGTTGGATGCGGTGGCGGGCCGGGTGCTAAACCCCTCACAAGCGTGATCACCGATCTATCGTCGTCAAACACCCAGGCAGGCTTGAACCCATGGACCAGCGTCTCCTCACCGACCTGAAGGCCGCGATCCGCTCGATCCCGGATTATCCCAAGCCGGGCATCGTGTTCCGGGACATCACGACCCTCCTGGGCGACGCGCGGGCTTTCCGGCGCTCCGTAGACGAACTCGTCCATCCCTTCGCGGGCGGGCGGGTGGACAAGGTGGCTGGCATCGAGGCGCGCGGCTTCATCCTGGGCGGTGCGGTGGCGCATCAGCTCTCCGCCGGCTTCGTGCCGATCCGCAAGAAGGGCAAGCTGCCCCATGAGACGGTGCGCATCGCCTATTCGCTGGAATACGGCGTCGACGAGATGGAGATCCACACCGATGCCATCGGCCAGGACGAGCGCGTGATCCTCGTGGACGACCTCATCGCCACCGGCGGCACGGCGGTGGCCGCCACGCGGCTCCTGCGCCAGATGGGCGCCAACATCGTGGCCGCCTGCTTCATCATCGACCTGCCGGATCTCGGCGGCGCCCAAAAGCTGAAGGATCTCGGCGTCGAGGTGCGAAGCCTCGTGAGCTTCGAGGGGCATTGAGGTCTGTCCTGTCGTTCCGGGGCGGCGCAGCCGAGCCCGGAATCCATAAACACCGACGGTGCAGAATGAAGAACTGTCAGTGGTTATGGATCCCCGCCTTCGCGGAGATGACAGCCGAGTGCGTTGGCCGCGTCTGAGCGGACGCTCAACCCCGCCTTTCCCAGAACACCATGCCGTCGAAGGCAAAGACCGCCTCGCCGTTCTGGTTCGTGCCGGTGTTGTGGTGGAACACCAGGCCCCATTCCGGGCGGGACGCGGAAGGGCGCTTGGCCGTCACGGTGGTGCGATAGGCGATGGTGTCGCCCGCATAGACGGGCTTCAGCCACTTCAGGTTCGAGAAGCCCGGGGAGGGGCCGAGCCGGGCCGGGCGCTGGCCGTGGCTCAGCGCATAGGCGCGGATCCGGTCGCGATGGCCGACCATGTTTTTCATCCATACGCTCGCCGTATGCCAGCCCGAGGCGCAGAGCGCGCCGAACAGGCTGCTTCTGGCGGCTTCCGCATCCACATGGAAGCGCTGCGGATCGTACTGCTTCGCGAAGCGGACGATATCATCGGGCGTGAAGGTATGGGAGCCCAGTTCCTCGGTCTCGCCGATCACGAGATCCTCGAAATAGGGATTGGAGGAGATCGGCGGGATCTCGCGTTGCGGATGGTCGCCGGGCAGCGAATCCGCCACGGCGTTGGGAACTCTGCTGCCGTCGGACGCAAAGGGCTCGGCATCCTTTGTCGCGAACATCACCCAATTGGTCTGGGTCAGCACCGTCTCGTCGGCTTGGTTGACCATGTCGAAGTGCAACTGCACGAGGCCGAGCGTGGGCCTGCTCTTGGAGATGCGGCTCTCCAGAACCTTCACGTGCGAGCGCAGGGTATCGCCAGGCCTGACGGGCCTCACCCACTTCACCTCCTCGATGCCCGGAGCGCCCATGGCAGAGGAGGCCAGCAGAAGCCCGTCGGCCACGAGGCGCATGTTGAGGCTGCAGGTGTGCCAGCCCGAGGCGATCAGGGTGCCGACGAAGGAATCCTTGGCCGCAACCTCATCCACATGGAAGGGCTGGGCATCGTATTCACGGGCGAAGGCCAGGATGTCGTCCTTGGACACATGGAGGGGCCCGAGGGTCTGGGTGAAGCCGACCGGAAAATCTTCGAACGTGCGCATTGGCAATCCCGTGTTAGGGCCTGCACTAGCATAACCTGCGCTCCGTTGGGAGACCCGCTGCCGCAACCCTGGCCCGTCGCCCGCGTGCCGAGAAACGAAAAGAGGCCGGGCGATGCCCGACCCCTTGGACTTTTCTGTCTCCAGACGTTTAGAGCACGAACCAG
>JAESFL010000230.1_pt1 | contig 47927 bp, 46 predicted proteins | sample 9269401 | NCBI WGS metagenome assembly JAESFL01 (sample SAMN14506025, study PRJNA617098) | algae metagenome | isolation source: Gloeocapsa sp. UFS-A4-WI-NPMV-4B04 and co-occurring heterotrophs from desert... | place: USA: Utah | collected 2006-10-01 | reverse complement strand
CTGATCTCGTTCACGGCATCGGCCAGCAACGACCTCCATTCCGGCGTGAGCTTTGCCCCACGCAGCGCAAGCGCCCGCCTGATCGATACCGCCCTCGTGCCGCCGACCGGGGCTTCCATGGCCGGGAACAGGCTCGGGGTCGAGCGCGACATCCTCCGTTCCCTGCCGCGCTACGACCTGCCGGACGACATGGCCGATTCCGAGCCCCTGAAGGCCGACCGCAAGGCCGATGCGGGCACCGACGCGATCATCGACCGCTCGACGAAGGGCAACCCGCTGGTTGCGCCGCACGCGACGCTCTCCCGGCGGGCCAAGCAGCTGCGCCCGGTTCTCAACCAGGCCGGCAGCGCCCGCTTGATCTACAGCAGGGACGAGGACCTCCTGCCGCCCACCGTTCTCATGGAAGGGCAGCTCGAAGAGTTCGACATGGAGCAGTCCTTCGAGCCCTGGCAGGCGCCGGAATACACCACGACCCAGCAGGCCACATCGGTGCAGTCTCCCGCCGCCGCAGCGGCAGGCTCGACCGGGGCCTCGGCAAGCCCGACCACGCCAATGGTGAAGCGAGCCGTCACCCTGTCATCGGCCACGCCGGCGCCTATGGATGCCACGCCCATCGAGATCGCCGCCGCCCCCGTGTCGCTGCAATCGCCGCGCCTCGACCGGGGCGAGATCACGATCCTGCCGAAGAGCGACGATCCCGACCGCCCGCGCTATGTCGACCTGATCGACCCGGACAACATGAACAAGGAGCAGCGCTGCCTTGCCGAGGCCGTCTATTTCGAGGCGCGCAGCGAGCCCGTGGAGGGGCAGGCGGCGGTCGCCCAGGTGATCCTGAACCGGGTGAAGAGCGGGCTCTATCCCTCGTCCGTCTGCGGCGTGGTCTACCAGAACCGCCACCGCCATCTCGCCTGCCAGTTCACCTTCGCCTGCGAGGGCAAGTCCCTGCGCATCCGCGATACCGAATCCTGGGAGCGGGCGACCAGGGTGGCGAGCGCCGTGCTCGAAGGCAGGACCTATCTGGCCGATGTGGGCGGTGCGACCCACTACCACGCGAACTACGTCCGTCCCTCCTGGTCGCGCCGCCTGAAGAAGATGGACGTGATCGGCCGGCACATCTTCTACAAGCTCAAGCCGGGGCAAACTTAAGAAAATCCCTCGCCTGTGCGTTTCGGCACTAGCAGAACCGTAACAGAGTAGTAAGAACTTGAGACGCGAGGTCTCGAGACGAGGGAATGATGGCGACGATCCGAAACGCTGTGCCGGGCGCAGGCTACGGGAATGTCTTTGTCGATTCCCTGATCTGGGGCGAAACGGCCTGGAACACGGATGTCGATCCGATCAAGGTCTTTTTCGGCCAGAGCGGGGACTTCGCTGCAGCCAAGGCCCGCCATGGGGGCAGCGAGGTTCTGACCGGCGCAGCCCAGGCGCAAAACTGGACCCTCGCGGAAAAGGCCGTCTTCGACTACGCGGCCGCTGTCTATGGCAGCGTCTGCGGTCTCAGGTTCCAGCTCGCCAGTTCGGCGAGCGAAGCCGATATCGTCTGGTGGAAGACCTCCATCGGTGACGGCACGCTCGGCGTTCACGAGTTGCCCGGCGGCGATCAGGTCTGGGGCTATTTCGACCCCTCCACCCCTTCCTGGAGCAGCATGAATTTCGGAGGCGACGGCCTCAACACCGTGCTGCATGAACTGGGGCATGGCCTGGGACTGGCGCATCCGCATGACGGCGGAGACGAAGGCGGCACCACGTTCCCCGGCGTCACGGGGCCGTCCTCTACCGGAACCCATGGCCTGAACCAGGGCATCTGGACGATCATGTCGTACAATACCGGCTGGGACCGGGCCGGCTACGACGTCACCTATGGCAATCAGGCGGGACTCGGCGCCTTCGACATCGCAGCCCTGCAGGCTCTCTATGGCAAGAACATGGCGACAGGTGCGGGCAGGGATGTCTACACCCTGCCGACATGGAACCTTTTCGCCGACGAGCAGGGATGGTTCTGCCTCTGGGATGCCGGCGGGGAAGACACGATTACGGCCGCAAATGCATCGGCCGGCGTGCAGATCGACCTGCGGGCTGCGACCTTGAGGGCCGGGGATCCCAACGCGGGAGGTTTCGTCTCGCGTGAATCGGAGGTCGCCGGCGGTTTGACGATCGCGAACGGCGTCGTGATCGAGAACGCCACGGGCGGGCGCTCCAACGACAAGCTCTACGGGAATGCCGCAGCCAACACGCTGAAGGGCAACGGCGGCAAGGACAGCCTGCAGGGGCAGTCTGGTAACGACATTCTCATGGGCGGGGCGGGAACCGACACCCTGAGCGGAGGTGCCGGAAGCGACGCGTTCGTCTTCAATATCAAGCCCAGCAAAACCGCCAATCTGGATCGCATCTCCGACTTCAATGTCCGATACGATGCCATCCATCTTGATAACTCGGTCTTCAAAAAGATCGGCAAGGTCGGGACTCTGAAAAGCCAGCACTTCGAGGTCGGCAGCAAGGCCGGCGATGCGGACGACTACCTTGTCTACAACAGGTCCAAGGGCATCCTTTACTACGACGCCGACGGGTCGGGGCAGGGGCGTGCGGTCGAGATCGCCCTTCTGTCGAACAAGGCCAAGATGACGGCGGCCGATATCATCGTGATCTGAAGGCGGGCCGGTGGCCCTCCTGAGCTCTCATCCATCACAAAGCCTCATACCAAAGGCGACAAACTTTCAATTCTGCTGATGAGGGACTTGGGCTAGGGTGCCGTTCTTGTTTTGCGCCCTGAGGCCGTGACCATGCCCGCATCGCCCGCCCGCTCCCGCGTCTCCCCGGAAATCATCGTCGTCTGCGGCTGCCTCATCGCCCTGATCACGTTCGGCCCCCGGGCCTCCTCGGGGCTGTTCCAGCTTCCGATGATCACGGAATATGGCTGGGGCCGGGACACCTTCGGCTTCGCCATCGCGATCCAGAACCTCCTCTGGGGCGTCGGACAGCCCTTCGCCGGCGCGGTGGCGGACCGGTTCGGGGCCTTCCGGGTGCTCTGCGTGGGCGCGCTCCTCTATGCGCTCGGCCTCGTAGTCATGGCCTATGCGACCACGCCGGGCGTTCTGCACATCGGCGCCGGCGTGCTCATCGGCTTCGGCCTCTCCGGCTGCTCGTTCAACCTGGTGCTCGGCGCCTTCGGCAAGCTCCTGCCAGAGAAGTGGCGCCCCATGGCCTTCGGGGCCGGCACGGCGGCTGGCTCGTTCGGCCAGTTCCTGTTCCCGCCCATCGGCAACGTACTCATTGAGCAGTTCGGCTGGCAGCACGCTCTTCTGGTCTTCGCCGCCAGCGTGCTCATCGTGATGCCCCTGGCGCTGGCGCTGGCGACCCGGCCGACCGGCGATACGGCTCAGTCCGGACCGGCTGCGGCTCCGAACCAGTCGATTGCCCAGGCCCTGTCGGAAGCATTCAAGCATCGCTCCTACGTGCTGCTGGTGCTCGGCTTCTTCACCTGCGGCTTCCAGCTCGCCTTCATCACCGTGCACCTGCCGGCCTACCTGAAGGATGCCGGCCTCTCGGCGGCCGTGGGCGGCTGGACGCTCGCCGTCATCGGCCTCGCCAATGCGGCCGGCTCCCTGGGCTCGGGCTGGCTCTCCACCCGCATGTCGAAGCGCTGGCTGCTGGCGTGGATCTATCTCGGCCGCTCGGTGGCGATCGCGGCCTTCATCCTGGTTCCGGCCACGCCCGTCACGTCGATCCTGTTCGGCATCTCCATCGGGCTGCTCTGGCTCTCCACCGTGCCGCCCACGTCATCCCTGGTGATGCTGATGTTCGGCACCCGCTACATGGCCATGCTCTACGGCTTCGCGTTCTTCTCGCACCAGGTCGGCGGCTTCCTCGGCGTGTGGCTCGGCGGCCTGCTCTACGAGATCAACGGCAATTACAGCATGGTCTGGTGGCTCTCCGTCCTGCTCGGTCTTGCCTCGGCGTTGATCAACCTGCCGATCAAGGAGCAGCCGGTCCATCGCGCGCCCGCGCTGCAGCCGGCGGAGTAGGGCGCCTCCCTGCGAAGGGATGAATCGTTTGCGCTTGTCCTCATCCTCCCCCGCGCCACAAATGGACCCGGGAGGAATCGGCATGAGCGCATTCAAAGCTATGGTCATCGACAAGTCCGACGCCGGGCAGAGCGTCGGGATCCGCGCGTTCGACGAGGCGGATCTCATGGACGGCGACGTCACCATCCGCGTGTCGCATTCGACGTTGAACTACAAGGATGGCTTGGCGCTCACCGGCAAGGCCCCGGTGGTGCGGCGCTTCCCGATGATCCCCGGCGTCGATCTCGCCGGCACGGTGGAGGCCTCCTCGAATCCCGAGTTCAAGCCTGGCGACGCGGTCGTGCTCAACGGGTGGGGACTGGGCGAGACGCATCTCGGCGCCTATGCCGAGAAGGTGCGCGTGAAGGGCGACTGGCTCATCCCGCTTCCCGATGGTCTCACGGCGCAGCAGGCCATGGCGGTCGGAACCGCAGGCTACACGGCGATGCTCTGCCTCATGGCGCTGGAGCGTCATGGGCTGCGCCCGGAGCGCGGTCCCGCCATCATCACGGGCGCCGTCGGCGGTGTGGGCTCGGTGGCCGTGGCGCTATTGGCGCAAGCCGGATGGCATGTGATCGCCTCAACCGGGCGGCCGGAGGAAGCCGATTACCTGAAGAGCCTGGGAGCGGCCGAGATCCTCGACCGCGCCGAACTCGCCGGACCCGGAAAGCCGCTTGCTAAAGAACGCTGGGCGGCCGGAGTCGACACGGTCGGCTCCACGACGCTCTCCAATGTCCTGTCCATGACGAAGTACGGCGGCGCGGTCGCGGCCTGCGGGTTGGCGGGCGGGATGGATCTGCCCAGCACCGTCGCACCCTTCATCCTCCGCAACGTATCCCTGCTCGGCGTCGATTCGGTGATGGCCCCCAAGGCTCTGCGGTTCGAGGCCTGGAACCGCATCGCCCGCGAACTCGACCACGATAAGCTCGCCGCCATGACCTCCACGATCCCGCTCGATGGGGTGCTGGAGGCCGGCCGGGAGATCGTGGCGGGACGCATCAAGGGCCGGGTGGTGGTGGAGATCGGCTAGCCTGCTGTCGCTCGTATAAATCTACCCTTGAAGCGCTATGCGCTAAAAACTCTCCCACGTCATGGCCTGGCTTGTCCCGGCCATCCACGTCTTAAGAACCGCGACGCATCAAAGACATGGATCCCCGGAACAAGTCCGGGGATGACGAGAGCAGAATGTAGAAAATCAACAGCTAGTCTGCCGAAGCGAGGTTTGAGCTCCGTGCCGCAGCCCCTTCAATCCGCTTCTTCTGCTTGACGATTTCAGCGGCCATGAAGTCCATGAAGGCGCGCACCCGGGCGGACTGGCGCAGGTCCGGATGGGTGAGGAGCCACAGGCCTGCGGCGAAATCCGCATTGATGTCGGCCAACCGCACGAGATTGGGACTCACGTCGGCGATGAAGCAGGGCAGGGGGCCGATGCCGGTTCCGGCCTCTACGGCCTCGGAGAGGCCGAGCACCGTGTTGACCTTGTAGACGAGGTTCTCCGGCGCCACGTGTTCGCGCACGAACCGGGCGACCTTCAGGGTCGCCAGGTTGTCCCCGAGCGCCACCCAGTGCCGGTCGAACAGATCGGCCAGGGCGACGTCGTCCGGCCCCCGCACGTCGGGGAAGTCCGCCTTCCGGCCGTAGATCGCCCAGGCGATGGTGGCCACGCGCCGTCCGACCAGGGTCTCGGGCGGGTCGTCCGTGGCGCGGATCGCCACGTCCGCATCGCGCTTCGAGAGATTGAGCGCCTGGTTGGCGAGAACCACGTCGAGCCGCATCTCCGGGCAGGCCTTGATGAAGCGGGCGAAGATCGGCGTCAGCAGGTGGACGAGCAGGGTGTCGTTGGTGGTGACGCGCAGTTCGCCTGCGGGCGCGACGGCCTGGCCTGCGAGCTTACGGGTGAACGCGGTGACGTTCTCCTCCATCTGCTCTGCCAGCGCCGTCATCTCCTCGCCGGCCGTGGTGAGCACGTAGCCGGTCCGGTGCCGCTCGAAGAGCTTGACCCCGAGGTTCTCCTCCATCTGGCCGAGACGCCGGAAGACAGTCGAGTGATTGACCCCGAGGCGCTCGGCCGCGCCGGCCAGTCCGTTGGCTTCGGCGATGATCTTCACCAGCCGGAAGTCGTCCCATTCGAGATGCTGCTGCTTCGACATCGTTTGCATTCACGCAAGAGAGGCCCTGCATCTCTAGCACTGGTTTTGCAGGGGAGAAAGCTTATCCTCTTGGATGTCCAACACCCGCAGGGCAGTGCAGTCCCGGCCTCTCGTGAAGAATGGCTGGGCAATGGCTGGTCTGCGTCCCAATCCAACGCATCGGAGTTCACATGACCAAGGTTCTGGTTCTGTATTATTCGTCCTGGGGGCACATCGAGCAGATGGCCTATGCGGCAGCCGAGGGTGCCCGCGAGGCCGGCGCCGAGGTCGTGGTGAAGCGCGTGCCTGAGCTCGTGCCGGCCGAGATTGCGCAAGCGGCTCATTACAAGACCGACCAGAAGGCTCCCATCGCCACCGTCGAGGAGCTGCCGGAATATGACGCCATCATCTTCGGCACGCCGACCCGCTACGGCACCATGACGGCGCAGATGAAGAACTTCCTCGACCAGACCGGCGGTCTGTGGGCGCAGGGCAAGCTCATCGGCAAGGCGGGCTCGGTCTTCACCTCCGCGGCCACCCAGCACGGCGGCCAGGAGGCCACCATCCTCACCACGCTGCCGGTGCTCCTGCACCACGGCATGGTGGTCGTCGGCCTGCCGTATTCCTTCCAGGGCCAGATGGGCGTCGACCAGATCCGCGGTGGTTCGCCCTACGGCGCCTCCACGACCGCCGGCGGCGACGGCTCACGCCAGCCGACCGAAGTCGACCTCGACGGCGCCCGCTTCCAGGGCCGGCACGTGGCGCAGATCGCCGCGAAACTGGCGGCGAAGTAACAAACGCACGCTGTCATCCCCGGCGAGCGCAGCGAGGGAACGGGATCCACGGCGCCGAGCGTACGGGTGGATTCCCTTCCCCTCCGCTTCGCTTCGGCCGGGAATGACACCGCGGTGCCTCTCGAAACGAGATCACCGGCACAAGGCCGGTGATGACATGGTGCAGTTCGAACAATTCTTCGGAGCAGTCACCGCTCGGCCGCGGCGCGCCTCAGGCGGTCGTTGATGGCCTCGCCCAGGCCGGTCTCCGGGATCGGGCTCACCGCGATGGTTGCCGCGCCCGAGGCATCGAGTTGACGGAGATAGGAAAACAGATGAGCGGCGGCCTCCACGAGGTCGCCGTTTTTGCTGAGGTTGAGGGTGATGCGCCCTGCATCCGTGCCTTTCGGAGCTTCAGGACCGAACAGCAGGACGGCTTCATGGGCCTCGACGCTCGCCGCATTCAGGCGCACCCGCGCCCGTGGCGCGTAGTGGGAAGCGAGCATGCCGGGCGCGAGCGGGCTCTTGCCGCCGTCCGGTCCGGCTTCAAGCTTCATGCCGATCAGCGCCTCGATGGCCTCGCGTGGAATACCGCCCGGGCGCAGCAGGCGCGGCGTGCCACTGATGCAGGCCACGATGGTCGATTCCACGCCAACCTGGGACGATCCGCCGTCGAGCACGGCGTCGATGCGCCCGTCGAGATCGCCCAGCACATGATCCGCATCGGTGGGGCTGACGCGCCCCGAGCGGTTGGCGGAAGGCGCTGCGACGGGGCGGCCGGTCTTCTGTAGCAGCGCATGGGCGAGGGGATGGGCCGGCACGCGCAGGCCGACGCTGTCGAGACCGGCGCGGGCGAGGTCGGAGATGGTGCATGAGGGGGCCACAGGAACCACCAAGGTGAGAGGACCCGGCCAGAAGGCCTCCGCCAGACGCCGGGCCGTCTCGTCGAACACCCCTTGCTCCTGGGCGGATTCGAAACTGCCCATGTGGGAAATCAGCGGGTTGAAGCTCGGGCGCTCCTTGGCGGCATAGATGCCGGCGACGGCCTGCGCATCCGTGGCGTCGGCGCCGAGGCCGTAGACGGTCTCCGTCGGGAAGGCCACGAGGCCGCCGCCGCGCAGAATCTCCGCCGCGCGGGCAAGACCGACCTCATCGGATGTCAGACGCTGCGTTTGGCGCATTGACCCAAGATCGTTCACGTCTAAACTATTCCCTGCCCGTGGGAAAATCCCCTTGCCGGGCGGGTTTAACGGCGCGAGAACACGCGTCAATATGAAAAGCCACAGCCCCGAGAGGAACCGCCGATGACCTACCGCGCGCCCGTCCCCGACATCGTCTTCACCATGCGGCATGTGGCGGGCCTCGACCACGCCGTGGCGGACGGCGTCTATGGCGACCTCTCCACGGACCTGGCCGAGACGATCCTGGAGGAGGCGGGCCGCTTCGCCAACGACGTCATCGCGCCCCTCAACCGGGAGGGCGACAAGCACGGCGTGGTCCTCAAGGACGGCATGGTCACCACCGCTCCCGGCTGGAAGGAGGCCTACAAGGGCTGGACGGAGGCCGGATGGAACGCGTTGCCGGGCCCGGTGGAGTACGGCGGCCAGGGCCTGCCGACGCTGCTCAACTCGGCCTGCGTCGAGATGTGGAACGCCGCCTCCATGGCCTTCGGCATCGGCCCCGTGCTCACCATGGGGGCCATCGAGGCGCTGGTCCAGCACGGCTCGGAGGAACTTAAGGGCCGGTATCTCGAAAAGCTCGTCTCCGGCGAATGGACCGCCACCATGAACCTCACCGAGCCGCATGCGGGTTCCGATCTCGCCGCCCTGCGCTCGCGCGCCGAGCCCGTGGGTGACGGCACCTATCGCGTCACGGGCCAGAAGATCTTCATCACCTATGGCGAGCACGATCTCACCGACAACATCATCCATCTCGTGCTCGCGCGCCTGCCGGATGCGCCCGCCGGTACCCGTGGAATCTCGCTGTTCCTCGTGCCGAAATTCTTGAGCGACGGCACGCGCAACGACGTGCGCTGCCATTCCATCGAGCACAAGCTCGGCATCCATGCCTCGCCCACCTGCACCATGATCTTCGGCGACAACGGCGGCGCGGTCGGCTGGCTCGTGGGCGAGGAGAATCGCGGCCTCAATTGCATGTTCACGATGATGAACAACGCCCGCCTCGCGGTCGGCCTGCAGGGTGTGGCCATTGCCGAGCGCGCTTATCAACAGGCGCTCGGCTACGCCAACGAGCGCAGGCAGGGCCGCGCCATCGGAGCCGCAGAAGGCATGAGTCCAATCGCCGTGCATCCGGACGTGCAGCGCAACCTGCTCACCATGAAGGCGCTGACTGCGGCGGCGCGGGCGATCTGCTACATGACCGCGGAGGCCATAGACCGCGCGCACCTCGAACAGGATCCCGCGCGGCGAAAGAAGGCGCATGAGCGCGCCTCGCTGCTGACGCCGGTCGCGAAGGCGTTCTCGACCGATATCGGCATGGAGGTGGCCTCCCTCGGCGTACAGGTCCATGGCGGCATGGGCTTCATCGAGGAGACGGGCGCGGCGCAGCATTTCCGCGATGCGCGCATCGCGCCGATCTACGAGGGCACCAACGGCATTCAGGCCATCGACCTCGTCACCCGCAAGCTGCCGCTTTCCGGCGGCGAGACCGTGCGGGCGCAGATCGCCGCCATGCGGGCCACGGTCACGCGGCTCCTCAAGGAGAGCACGCCCGCCTTCGGCGCCACCGCGCCGCGCCTGCGCGATGCCATCGAGAGCCTCGACCGGGCGACGAGCCATCTGCTGCAATCCCTCTCGTCAAATGCGCAGGGCGAAGCGCTTGCCGGCGCGACGCCGTATCTTCGGCTCTTCGCGCTTGCGCAGGGCGGGGCAGCGCTCGCCGAGATGGCGCTGGCGGCGAATGTGCAGGCCGCCGGCGGCGATACGGATCCGGCCCATGCCGGCCGCATCGCGCTCTGCCGCTTCTTCGCCGAGAACATCGCGGTGGGCGCGAAGGGGCTTGAGGAAACGGTGATGACCGGCGCAGGCTTTCTGCAGGACGCAACCCTGGCACTCGCGAGCTGATCCCATGAGCCTCAACGGAAAGACCCTCTTCATCACCGGCGCCTCACGGGGCATCGGTCTCGCCATCGGCCTTCGTGCGGCGAAGGACGGCGCGAACGTGGTCATCGCGGCCAAAACCGCCGAACCGCATCCGAAGCTGCCGGGCACGATCTATTCGGCCGCGGAGGAGATCCAGGCGGCGGGCGGCAAGGCGCTGCCGCTGGTGGTCGACGTGCGCGACGAGGAGGCGGTGAAGGGCGCGATCGCCAAGACGGTCGAGACCTTCGGCGGCCTCGACATCGTGGTCAACAATGCAAGCGCCATCAGCCTCACGCCGACCTCGATCACCGACATGAAGCGTTTCGATCTGATGCACCAGATCAACACGCGCGGCACCTACATGGTGTCGAAATATGCCATTCCGCACCTGGAGAAGGCCGAGAACCCGCACATCCTCATGCTCTCGCCGCCGCTAGACATGCAGGAGAAGTGGTTTGCACCGCATGTGGCCTATTCGCTGGCCAAGTACGGCATGAGCATCTGCGTGCTGGGGCTGGCCGGAGAACTGCGGCCCAAGGGCATCGCGGTGAACGCTCTCTGGCCGCGCACGACGATCGCCACGAGCGCGGTCAGGAACATGCTGGGTGGAGACGAGATCGTGCAGGCCAGCCGCACGCCCGAGATCCTGTCGGATGCCGCCTACGCGATCTTCCGGAAGCCCTCGAAAAGCTTCTCCGGCCACTTCCTCATCGACGACGTTTTCCTGCACGGCGAGGGCGTGACGGATTTCGAGAGGTACCGGGTGGATCCGTCCAAGTCGCTGATACCGGACTTCTTCGTGCCGGATGACACGCCGCCTCTGTCATCCTTGCGTTAAGTCCACGATCCATTGTTATTCTAGCACCATCAGCCCTCCTCCCCACAGGCCTCGGGCTTGCCCGAGACCTGACTGGGTTTGCGCAAGTCGGGAACACCCGAGTTGCGGTGGGGAGGGAAAAGCGTGGTCGTGAACGGGTGAGAGCGCGTATGATTTTGATCCACAGGCCAGCGCAGGCGACGGGACCGGCCGGTCAGTCCCTGGACCGTTACGTTCTGCCGCCGGGAACGCCCATTCCCGACGATGCCCTGTGGATCGACATGATCGAGCCCACCCGCGAGGAGGACAAGCTCGTCGAGGTTCATCTCAATATCGAGATCCCCACCCGCGAGGAAATGGCCGATATCGAGCCGTCCGAGATCCTCTACCACGAGAACAACGCGCGCTACATGACGGTGCGCGTCCTGTGCAACTCGGAGACGGATACGCCGCAGCTCATCGACGTATCCTTCATTCTCACCGAGCGCGCCCTTGTGACCGTGCGCTACGGCGAGCCGCGCTCCTTCAGCATGTTCATGGTGCGCGCAGGAAAACCCGGCGGGTGCCGGCATCAGCCGGAGGCCGTGCTCGACGGCCTCGTCGAGACCATCATCGATCGCGCGGCCGAGATCCTCGGCACGGTCGGTTCGCGCATCGACCGCCTGTCGCAGGCGATCTTCGAGAACGAGCGGCGGGGGGCGAAGCGTGCGGCGTCCTACCGTGCGGCCCTGAAATCCATCGGCCGCAAGGGCGACATCATCTCCAACGTGCGCGAGAGCATGGTGTCGGTGGAACGCATGCTGCTCTTCCTCTCGGCCAGCATGCCGCGGCCGCAGAAGACGGCGGGCTACCAGGCGGAGTGGCGCACGGCCCTGCGAGACGTGCAGTCCATCGAGGAGCACGCGACGTTTCTGTCCAACAAGATCCAGTTCCTGCTCGATGCGACGCTGGGCCTCGTCACCATCGAGCAGAACGACATCATCAAGATCTTCTCGGTCATGTCGGTGATCTTCCTGCCGCCGACCCTGGTCTCGTCGCTCTACGGCATGAACTTCAAGGTCATGCCCGAGCTCGAATGGGACTTCGGCTATGCCTGGGCCATCACCCTGATGATCCTTGCCGCCGCGCTGCCCTATCTGTTCTTTCGCTGGAAGCGGTGGCTGTAGAGTCGCCGCAATAGACATTCTGCGTCATGGCCGGGCTTGTCCCGGCCATCCACGTCTTTACCCTACTTAAAACGTGGATGCCCGGCACGAGGCCGGGCATGACGGCGGTGCAGGAGAAACCATTATGTGCGGGCGCTATGCGATCACGCTCCCACCCGAGACCTACCGGGAGTTCTACGGCTATGCGGAGCAGCCGAACTTTCCCCCGCGCTACAACGTGGCTCCCACCCAGCCTGTGCCCATTGTGCTGGAGGATCGGGGCGAGCGGCATTTCATGCTGGTGCGCTGGGGATTCCTGCCCTCCTGGGTGAAGGACCCGAAGGATTTTCCCCTCGTCATCAACGCCCGCGGCGAGACGCTGCAGACGAAACCCACCTTCAAGGCGGCCCTGAAGCGCCGGCGCTGCATCTTCCTTGCCGACGGCTTCTATGAATGGCGCCGCGAGGGCAAGGAGAAGACGCCGTTCCTGATCCGCCCGCGCAACAGTAAGCCCATGCCGCTCGCAGGCCTGTGGGAAACCTACAGCAGCCCTGACGGCGGCGAGATCGACACGGCTGCCATCGTCACCACGGACGCCAACGGCACGCTCTCCGCCGTGCACGACCGCATGCCGGTGATCCTCTCGCCGGATGACATCGGAGCCTGGCTCGACGTGCGCGACGAGCGCGCCGACGTGATGCGCCTCGTGCGTCCGTGCCCGGACGAGTGGCTCGACATGGTGCCGGTCTCGAGCCGCGTGAACAAGGTGGAGAACGACGATCCGGGCCTGCTGGAGCCTTTGGATAAGCCTGAGGCAGCGCCGGTGAGGGACACAAAGCCCAAGGCGAAGAAGCCGCTCTCCAGCGACGAGGACGAGCAGGGGAGTCTCTTCTGATCGTCATCCCGGACGTTGTAAGCGATCCGGGATCGCAAGACGAGTATGGCGCGGGCGTCCCCTCCCTCCTTGTGGGGGAGAGGGCTTGGAAGTGCTTCACTCGTCCAACGATCCCGGATCTTCGCTGCGCTCCGTCCGGGATGACGCGTATTCGGTTACCGCCGCTTCTTCGCCACCTCGCGGCGCAGGATGCCCACCACTTCCAGGTGCGGCGAGTGCTTGAACTGGTCGACCGGGGTCACGCGCTCCAGGCGATAGCCGCTCTCGATCAGGATGGCCGCGTCGCGGGCGAAGGTGGCGGGGTCGCACGACACGCTCACCACGAGCGGCACCTTCGACACGGCGATCTGCTTCACCTGCGCCTCCGCGCCGGCGCGCGGCGGATCGAGCACCACCGCATCGAAGGCGTTGAGTTCCGGCGTCAGCAGCGGACGGCGGAAGAGATCGCGCGCTTCCGTCGAGATCCGGCGAAGACCCGGCGTGGCGCGGAAGGCCTTGTCGAGGGCCGCCGTCGAGCCCTTGTCGAACTCGACCGCATGCACCTCCGCCTTCTCCGCGAGGCGCAGTGAGAAGGGGCCCGATCCGGCGAAGAGATCGGCCACGCGCTTGGCCTTCGCGCAGGCCTCCGTCACCAACCCGGCGAGCACCTCCTCGCCGAGGCGCGTCGCCTGCAGGAACGAGCCCGGCGGAGGGACGACGGAGGCGCGGCCCATGATGATCGCGGGCGGACGGCGCTCCACGACCACGTCGCCGTGGATCGACAGGCGCGAGAGATCGAGCCGGCTTGCGAGATCGATGAGCTTCAGGCGTTCCGTATCCTTCATGGGGCCGTGACCGCGCACGTCCACGTCGAAGCCGGTCTGCGTCTGCGTGATCTGGATGTCGAGCGGCTTGCGCGGTCCCTTCAGGTGCTCGCCGATGGCGCGGGCGATGCCGGGCGCCTGCTCCTTCAGGCCGGGCTCCGCGATGGGGCAGAACGCGATCTCGACGATCTGGTGGCTGCGGGGAGCCATGTAGCCCACATGCATGGTGCGGTCGGGAAAGCGCACGTGCAGCGTCACGCGCCGCCGTCCCTCGCCATGGGCGTCGACGAGCGGCTCGATAGGCGCCTCGATCCGCGCCTGGCTTAAGGTATGGGCGAGGATCTCCTGCTTCCAGGCCTGGTAGAATCCGTGCTTCATGTGCTGCGTGGCGCATCCGCCGCACGCGTCGAAATAGGGGCAGAACGGCATCTCGCGCTCGGGCGAGGGAACATCGACGCTGATGAGCCGCGCATGCGATCCGTCGCGCTCGACCGTCACGGTCTCGCCTGGCAGCACCTTCGGCACGAAGACGGATTCGGCGGCGCTCTCGGCGATGCCGTCGGCTTTCGCGCCGAGGCGCCTGATGGTGACCTGTTCAGCCAATGCGGGCTCCCAACAAAAATTCCCGGTTTCCATCCCCGCCCTCGATAGGCGAGGGGATGAGCCCCATCACCTCGAAGCCGAGCGAGGCCACGAAGGCTCTCATATCCTCGCACACCGCGCGATGCACGGCTCCATCGCGCACGATGCCCTTCTTCACGTGATCGCGCCCGGCCTCGAATTGCGGCTTCACGAGAACGGCGAGTTCCGCACGGGGTTTCAGCAGGGCGACGGCGGCCGGCAGCACGAGCCTGAGCGAGATGAAGCTCACATCCGAGACGAGAAGATCCGCCGCTTGCTGTATGAGGTCCGCATTCAGCGACCGGGCATCCGTGCCTTCGAGATTGGTCACGCGCGCATGGCCGGCGATGGTGGGATGCAGCTGGCCGTGTCCCACATCCACCGCATACACATGCGCCGCCCCGCGGTTGAGCAGCGCCTCGGTGAAGCCGCCCGTGGAGGCGCCGATGTCGAGGCAGATCTTGTCCTTCGGGTCGATCTGGAACACGTCGAGGGCCGCTGCCAGCTTCACGCCCCCGCGGGAGACGTAAGGGTGCGGCTGCTCGGCCGTGATCGCGGCCTCCTCCGGCACCGCCTCGGACGCCTTGCGGATGACAGCCCCGTTCACGGTGACGAGGCCGGCGGCAATCGCCTCCTGGGCCCGGGCGCGGCTTGCGAAGAAGCCGCGCTCGACCAAAACCACATCGGCGCGTTTGCGGGTCATTGAGGTCTCACATCCATGTGCGTTCACGATCCTTTCATGGGCAGGAACCAAGCCCGGCCCTAGATCATCTTTCGTTCACAAGTCTCTCATAGCCAGTGGAGATCCCATGATCAGCCGTCGCTATCTTCTGACAGGCGCTACCCTGCTCGCCGCCAGCGCTGCCATTCCCCGTGCCTGGGCGCAAGCCCCATCGGGTCCTTTCAAGCTGGACCCCTTGCCCTATGCGCCGTCCAAGAACGAGCCGCATATCGACGCGCAGACCATGGAGCTCCACCATGGCAAGCACCATGCGGCCTATGTGACCAACCTCAACACGGCGCTAAGCCAGAATACTGAGGCGGCGAAGATGCCGTTGCACGAGATGCTGGCAAAGCTTGGCGAGCTGCCGGAATCCATCCGCACGGCCTTGCGCAACAACGGCGGCGGCCACGCCAATCACACCATGTTCTGGCAGATCATGGGCGGATCCGGCGGCGAACCCTCGGGCGATCTCAAGAGCGCCATCGACAGGGATCTCGGCGGGCTGGCGAAGTTCCAGGAGGATTTCAATGCCGCCGGCACCCGGCAGTTCGGATCGGGCTGGGTCTTCGTGACCGTCGCCCGCGACGGCAAGCTCGCGATTACAACCAAACCCAACCAGGATACGCCCCTCATGGACGGGCAGCGGGTCCTGATGGGCAACGACGTGTGGGAGCACGCCTATTACCTCAAATACCAGAACCGCCGGCCGGACTACCTGAAGGCGTGGTGGAACGTGCTCGACTGGAACCGGATCGGCGAGCGTTATGCCGCGGCTAAGGCCGGGACGCTGACGATTTGAGATTTTCCACTGTCATTCCGGGGCCGCGTAGCGGAGCCCGACCCGGAGGGCCGCGCCGAAGGCGTGGAAATCCATAAACACGACGTCTCAGGAAGGCGCGATCGGCGTTGCGCTTCTTCCTGCACTGTTAGCGGTTAGGGATTCCGGGCTCGCCTTTCGGCGCCCCGGAATGACAGCGGCGATCCTGTTAAGCCCGAACCTTCCGGGTCTCTTCCTGCCCCAGCGCCTCGAACACCTTGGTCACGATGCTGGGTGAATCGAGCCCGGCCTTGGCATACATGCGCTCCGGCTTGTCCTGGTCGAGATAGGTATCGGGCAGCACCATGGAGCGCACCTTCAGGGTGCCGCGGTCCAGGGCGCCCTTGTCGGCCAAAAGCTGCAGCACGTAGGAGCCGAAGCCGCCGATGGAGCCTTCCTCCACGGTGATCAGCACCTCATGGTCGCGGGCAAGCCGCAGGATCAGCTCCTCGTCGAGAGGCTTGGCGAAGCGGGCGTCAGCCACCGTGGTGGAAAGGCCGCGCGCTTCCAGCTCTTCGGCGGCCTTCAAGGATTCCGCGAGGCGCGTGCCGAGCGACAGGATGGCGATGCGGCTGCCTTCCTTCACCACGCGGCCCCGGCCGATGGCCAGCGGCACGCCTTGCTCGGGCATGTCGACGCCCACGCCTTCGCCGCGCGGATAGCGGAAGGCGATTGGGCCTGAATCATAGGCCGCGGCGGTGGCCACCATGTGGACGAGTTCTGCCTCGTCGGCCGCTGCCATCACCACCATGTTCGGCAGGCAGCCGAGATAGGCGACATCGAACGAGCCCGCGTGGGTGGGGCCGTCCGCGCCCACGAGGCCGGCCCGGTCGAGGGCGAAGCGCACGGGCAGGTTCTGGATCGCCACGTCGTGCACCACCTGATCGTAGGCGCGCTGCAGGAAGGTGGAATAGATGGCGCAGAAAGGCTTGTAGCCTTCCGTGGCCATGCCGGCGGCGAATGTCACCGCATGCTGCTCGGCAATGCCGACGTCGAAGGTGCGGGTGGGGAATTCCTTGCCGAAGAGGTCGATGCCCGTGCCGGTCGGCATGGCGGCCGTGACGGCGACGATCTTGTCGTCCTTGCGGGCTTCCTTCGCCAGGCTCTCGCCGAAAACCTTGGTATAGGCCGGGGCATTGGCCTTCGCCTTGGTCTGGGCGCCGGTCACCACGTCGAAGGTGACGACGCCGTGATACTTGTCGGACGCTTCCTCAGCCGGCGCGTAGCCCTTGCCCTTCTTCGTCACCACGTGGACGAGGATCGGGCCGGTCTCGGAATCGCGCACGTTCTTCAGGATCGGCAGCAGGTGGTCGAGGTTGTGGCCGTCGATGGGCCCCACATAGTAGAAGCCCAGCTCCTCGAACATGGTGCCGCCGGTCCAGAAGCCGCGGGCGAATTCCTCGGCGCGCTGCGCCTTCTCGTAGATGAATTTCGGCAGCTTCTTGGCCAGCTGCTTGGCGGTCTCGCGCAGGCCCCGATAAGCGCCGCCCGAGACAAGGCGGGCAAGATAGGACGACATGGCGCCGGTGGGCGGCGCGATCGACATGTCGTTGTCGTTGAGGATGACGATGAGGCGCGAATGCATGGCGCCGGCGTTGTTCATGGCCTCATAGGCCATCCCGGCCGACATGGCGCCGTCGCCGATGACCGCGATGACGTTGTTCTTGCCCCCCTCCAGGTCCCGCGCCACGGCCATGCCGAGGCCGGCCGAGATCGACGTGGAAGAGTGTGCGGCGCCGAAGGGGTCGTATTCGCTCTCCTGGCGCTTGGTGAAGCCGGAGAGGCCGTCCGCCTGGCGCAGGGTGCGGATCCGGTCGCGGCGGCCCGTGAGGATCTTGTGGGGATAGGCCTGGTGGCCCACGTCCCAGATCAGCCGGTCATGGGGGGTGTCGAAGACGTAATGCAGCGCCACCGTGAGCTCGACCACGCCCAGGCCCGCCCCGAGATGTCCGCCCGTGACGGACACCGCGCTGATCGTCTCCGTCCGCAGCTCATCCGCCACCTGGCGGAGCTGGCTCTCGGGCAACCGACGCAGATCGTCGGGGGTGTTGATGGTGTCGAGGAGGGGGGTATTCGATGCGCTCACGTGGTCACCAGAATGCAAGGTTTCCTTCGCCGGTAGCCCCAGCTCGGAAGCGCCGCAAAGGTTGAAATCACAAACCATCAGGTGATGGATGCCAGAAGATTGTTCCATATTCCGAACCGGAACAAGGACCATCTGCTCTGATATAGTCCATCTCTTCCCAGGTCACATATGCGGTTGCTCTGCTCTAAAAGCAAATCGCGTCCGGGCGTTGCAAGCCTTGAGCCCTGTGCCGGCTCCGGTGTTCACCCTGCCTCTATCTAGGGTCGGAGGCAGTCCCGCGGCCATCGATCTGCAGGTGACCATCATCACTGGTCTATCCTGATGCAGTCAGTTCTCTCACCGGGTGGTCCGGCGACGGATGCGCTTCCGGGCTCTTGAGAAATAATCTCCCGTCCTCTCCGGAGGCGTTCTGGTGGATGCTGAAGAGGGCGGCTACAAGGGCGAGGGCCGCAATCCACCAGCCCTGCCAAGCCCCATGGCTGACAAGCGCGATCGCGCTCGCGCACATAAGGGCGTTGAACCCCATGCGACGGGTGCTGACGGTCTGTTCTGAAAGGCGCCTCATCCCCCAGAGGGTAAGCCAAGACAGGATAAGTGCACCCGGCACTCCCAGCTCTACCCATACTTGCAGGTAGGCATTGTGAGGATGTCCCATTCTCAGAGGGCGTCGGAGGTTACGCGCGATCTCCCTCATGACAGGATGTTCTTTCATGACAGCCGTCGATGCAAATCCCGTTCCGATTGCGGGATGTTTTCGAGCCACTTCGCCAAACGCCTGCCAGATTTCGATCCGTTCCTTGGAATGCCCTGCCTTGGTCAGCTCGATCAAGCGCGAGGGTGTCAGATTCGCGACAATGTCGCCGAATATGGGCTGAATCCAGATGAAACTGAGAAGCCCGACGATCATTATGCGGCTAATCTGTTTCGGAAAAGCATAGATCAATATCGATGTGCCTATCGCGGCCAGCAAGCCAAGCTTCGCCGCCTCGCTATCAGAGATGGCGATCATGATCGTCAGTGCCGACAGCAGGATAAGGCTCAGTTTTTTCCTGCCGCAGACCAGAGCCCATGACAGCACAGGCCAAAGAAGCAGGAGAAGTGTGACCACAGGCCTGTTGTGAACAAAGGAACCAAGCCTTCCGCCGTAGACCTGCCTCAGCGGGAAATCGAGGAGGAGTTCAAGGGCAATCAGTCCTGCGGCGATCAGCATCGCTTTTGCGAGGGCCTCGAACAGCCATGGGGGCGGAGGTGCAATCCGCCATCTTATGATGAGGACCGCACCTGCCAGAAGCGGAATAACCGCTTCTCCCAGCGCGAAAAATGCGGCTTCCGGCCTGATGGTCCAAGCCAACGAGACGAGAGCATATGCAACGGCGCCAACAAGCCCGATGAACGCACCCGTGTGCATCCTGCGCAGAACCGATAGAAAAGAGGCGCCGTTCCCGGACAGGAGATGAGCGGTCGCCATGAAAACAGCCGCGCAAGAGAGGAACAGGGGAGACGAGCGGTTGGCCAAGACCATGGCAACCGGCAGCGCGACGATGAACCCGTGCCCTATGATGTCGAGTTTCTGACTGATAATGAGTTTTTTGCTAAGCGGAATGGATGTTAACATGCTGGATGAGTGTAGTTCGCCGGCTAAAGCTCATGGCCGTATGCTGCTAGTTGCTTATTCTCTATGGGAGAGAATCAATACTCCAGCACAACCTTGGTGTTTGGAGAATCTGCCCTTATGAAACTCCATTACATAATGCCCAGCTGTTTGGCTATGGGTTTTTGAGATCTGATTCTCCGAATCATCCCTCCACGTCCAGCGGAGCCGTGCCCGAGGCGGCGCCGTCGGGGCCGATGGTGATCTTCTCGATCCGGGCTTCGGCCTTCTTCAGCAATTGCTCGCAATGCTTTTTCAGGGCCTCGCCGCGCTCATAAATCGCAATCGAGTCTTCGAGAGGCACGTCGCCGCGCTCGAGGCGCCGCACGATCTCCTCGAGTTCAGCCAGAGCCTTCTCGAAGGGCAGGGTCTTGATGGAGGCGGTATCGATCATGCGGCTATCCGTCAAATCTCTGGTGTCGGGCATCGGACCCAAAAGTGAAATGCACTTTTGGGGCTTATCCGATGCCCCCTTCTTTGCATAGCGCATCGTGTGGTTCAGAAAAACCGGGTCCACTTTTTCCGCACCATGGGCTGACAATGTCACGATGAGATTGCGGCATTGCTGGGTCGATGGGCGAGGAGTCTCTGATAGACGAGACCGATGCCGATGAGAACAAGGCCGAGGCCAATAAATGACAGGGCGCGCATGACGCCCTCCAGATTGGCGAGATCGACGATGAACACCTTCAGCACCGCCAACACGAGATAAGCCGCGGAGGCCAACCGTGCAAAGCGGTTGTTGAAGACGAAGCCCAGTCCCAGAAGCAGGATGCCCGTGACAAGCAGGGCCACCGAGTAGCTCCACTGCTCGCCCTGAGTGAAGCCGCGCCAGAGCGCCAGCTCGGGCCCGGCGAAAAGCCGCCGGATCTCCAGCCCGACATAGGCGGAGAACAGGATCAGGCTCAAGATCGCCGAGGACAGGTTGTAGAAGCGGGGCCGGGCTCGCCGCTCGACCAGAGCCAGGCCGGCGGCCATGAGGGAGGGCAGCAGATAGGCCAGAATGAGGGCGTTGAAAACTGCCCCGCCGGGGATCGCGTCATCCGTCAGCAGCGGGTTCTCGACGAGGAGGAGACCCACGGCGCAGAGCACCAGCGAGACGATCTTAAAGATCAGGGAGCCCCAGCGATAGACCGGATCGCCTCGCCTGAGGTCCAGGCGCGTCAATACGATTGCGAAGACGAGGCTCTCCGTTGCCAGCAGGCCGGCCTCCACGAGACTGAAGTCCTGGGCCAGCGGATTGCCGGCGTGGAGGGCATGGCGGATCTCGAAGAAGACCAGGAAGGCCGCAAAGACAAGCCCTAAGCTCTCTGTCAGCTGGACGATCCTGCCGCGGCCGGAGCGCTCCAGCAATCGGCTTGCTGCGAGAAACGCCACGGCCGGGACGCCGTAGCCCCAGAGGAGCCAGTTGATCAGGACCGGGCCGGGATCGCCGTCCACGATGGTCGGGTTGGCGATCAGCCGCCCCAGGACGATCAGCCCGATGGCACCGACCGCGTAGCGCAGTGCGGGCAGGCCGGTTCGCTCGGAAACCCAGGCTGTGCCTAACGCGGTCAGGGCAAAGGCCACGGTCAGCATGCCTTTGTCGAGGGCAAACGTCAGGCCGAGGGCGAGCGCCGCCAGGGCGGCCGAGGCTGTCGCTCCGAGGCCGAGCCGGATCGGAGCGCCGTCCGCGCCGCCTTGGCGGCCGAGCCAGCGGGTGGCCGCGATGAAGGCGAGGGCAAGCGCGCCGGCGATGAGGGCGAAGGACAGGCTCCGCTCAAGGGACGCCACCCGCCAATAGGTCGCCACGAGGGCGAGGAGGGGCCCGATGGTGGCTGCTCCCGTGTACCAGGCAACCGCTGAAAGGCGCAGGTCGGGCGAGCGCGCCAGCCGGATGAGCGCGGCACCCATAACGGCCGCGGGAGCGAGGAGCGCGAGGCCGAGATAGACCTCGATCGCGTGCGGCCGCACCGCGAAGACATCGCCACCCTGATAGAGGAGGTTTTCGGGCGTGCCGCCCAGAGCGGCCCGGATGGGCCAGACCAGGAGGGCGCCGATGGTGGTCAGGGCCGCCCAGGCGGCAGCCGGGGCCGCCGGCGCGAAGCGGATGCCCGTTCCCAGCAGGACGAGCACGATGGCGGCAACGAAGATTGCACGCCCGTCGCCGGCCGCAACCGTGCCCGATACGGCGACGGCGGCAACCGCGAAGGCCAGGAGCACGCCACTGGCGGCCCGGTCAATGCCGCTCTCGGCATTAGGGATCGGGCGGTAGGGGAGAACGACCAGGAAGAGGGCGGCCAAGCCGGCCTGGAGCACCAGATGCACCATGGCCGGCAGGGCATCCTGCGTGTCCAGGATGAAGATCAGGAGCGTCCAGATCAGCACGCCTATCGCGGCCGAGAGCGCCAGCCAGCGCCACAGCCGCAGGCGCGCGACCCCGTAGGCGGGCAGCACCACGAAGGCGAGATAGATCACGAGCGCCCAGGGCTGCGGCTCGTCGGACGAGACGAGGAGTGGGCTTCCCATGGCGCCGAGCAGGCCGAGCGCGGCCAGGATGGGGCCGTGCAGGGTGGATGCCACCATGGTCAGGACCGCGATCAGGCCCAGGATCACGAAGGCGGCAGCCGGGCCGATCAAGCCATAGAGGGCATAGGCCGCGTAAGCCGCTGCAAAAGCCCCGCAGGTCCCGGCCGCCGTGAGGATGCTGGGCACGTTCGCCTCGGGCATGACCGGCAGCACGAGGCCCCGTTCGCGGCGGCGCAGCCATTCGCCGGCCCCGATCAACGCGAGGGCGAACAGCCCGCCGAGGGCGATGCGGGTGGCGGGGCTGAGCAGGTTCTGCTCGATGGAGTAGCGGACGAGAAAGATGCCTCCGAGCGCAAGGGCCACGCCGCCGACCCAGACGGCCCAGCGGGAGCCCAGCGTCTCCTCGAAATCCCGACCCCGGGGAGCAGGCTGCGAGGCCGGCGGTTGGATGGCTGGAACCGATCCCGCCGGCCGGGGCGCCTCTATTTCGGGCTCCAGAGGCAAATCGGGTGCGGGAGCTTCCTCTGCAGGGGGCTCTGGAGCCGGAACCGGAGCTTCCTGCTCCGTCGTGGCGGTCGGTCCTGCCTGGGCCCTGGCGAGCCGCAACTCGCCCTCCAGAGCAGCGACGCGTCCCTGCAGAAGGGTCAGCCTGCTGCGGGCCGAGAGGCCAAGAACCAGACCCGCGATGGCGCAGACCGGGATGCTGAGGGCCAGCAGGACGAGGAAGGGGATCTCCAAGGGATGGCCTCAGTGTTTGCGACAGGCTGAACGTCCGACGCGGAATCGGCTAGTGACTGTTAAGCTGTAACATGAAGGGCGTTCCCTCCATAGCCTCGGCTCCACGCCCGATCGACCGGATGGCGTCGACCATCCGGCCACGCCGGCCGAGGATGTCGTCGGCGAGCGCAACGAACCGGGCGTTCGGGGTGGCGCTGGGGGAAGCCTCTCTCAGGGCAAGTGCGATGGAGGCCTCGTCCCGCTCCGGCGCCAGGGCGCAGGCCGCGATGTAGGCGCCGGCCGTCGAGCGGCTGATCCCGGCCCAGCAATGAATCACGAGGGGGCTCTCCCGTCCCCAGGCCCGGACGAAGGCGAGCAGCTGCTCCATGTGCTCGGCTCCCGCCAGCACATGGCCGTCGAGCGGCTCGACGATGTCGCTGACGCCGATGAAGAGATGGCGCTCGGCCGCGACGCGCGGCACCTCGGCGCCGGCTCCCATGAGGCTCACCACATGGCTGGCGCGGGTCTCGGCCAAGGTGGCGTGCAGGCGGGAAAGGGGGCAGACGTGCAGGGTCGGCATGGGTGTCATTGTGGTTCAGAAAGGATGACGAAGATGCCCATCATGTCGTGCAACGATCTATTGTTGCGCAAGTGGGGGTGGTATATGCTTCATATTAGCGTGGAATGAACGATGAAACAAAAAGCCCCCAGCTTAACCGATCGGCATGTCGCAAGCCGAATTCGCCTGCGCCGTCTCCAGATGGGCATGAGCCAGGAGGACCTCGCTCTGTCCCTGAACCTGACGTTTCAGCAGGTGCAGAAATACGAGAAAGGGACGAACCGGGTCAGCGCCGGTCGTCTGTACGACATCGCCACTGCCCTCTCGGTGCCGCTCGAGTTCTTTTACGAAGGCTGGTCCGCGTCCGGCGAGCAGGAGACGGATGAGGTGCTCAAGCTGGCTCAGTTGATGACATTGCCGGACGTCGTGAACCTGATCCAAGCTCTCACCCGTTTCAGGAATCCCAGGATCCTGACGCTCATGAGCGAGCTGGTCGTTGCTGTAACGGAAGAGATTGCCAAGGACAGTCCGTGTCCGGAAGGCATCACACGTCAATCAGCCCCAGGTAGATAGCTTTCGCAACGGCATGAGTCTTGTTGCTGGCGTCGAGCTTGCGCATGGCGTTGCGGATATGGGTCTCCACCGTTTCATCGGAGATCTTCAGGATCTCTGCCGTATCGGATACCGTCTTGCCCCGCGCCGCCCAGGCCAGCATGTCCCGCTCGCGGTCGGTGAGCGAGATGGTGGATGTTCCCGAGGGCTGGCGAATGATCGTGACCTTGCCGCGATGCTCCTCGGCAATGATGTCCACGGCCCGCTGCACCCAATAGATCATGATGAGGTGCAGCTCATGCTTCCGCTCCGAGAGCATGAACTGGAATTTGGAGACAGGATCTTTCCAGAAGAAGGTGCTGACGCTTGAGTTGTTCCGGCCAAGGTGGTCTCGAAAATGGTAAGGGATGACCAGTCCCTCCTTGAAACCATGATCCCTGGCCGCTTCCATCGTCTTGATAGCTCCAGGCTTTCGACGCCCGCTGAAGGAGGGAAGTTTGATGCTCGTCCAACTAAACGGAATGTTTGTTTTCCGTGACTGGGAGACGCATGGATCAACAACAACGAAATTATTTCTGATATATTCCTGTTGCCAAGCTTCTCCTGATGACCCGAAGTGAAAGGGGAGATCTATATGAGGCTGGCCTACATCCAGAAATTCGAAGGCTGAAAAGCCGTATTGCGCAATGATTTGCTGGAGCCGCACTCGCAGTTCATCAAGTGTCGTGCAGGCTTCTATATCAGCGATTGCCCCGTCCAAATCCCTTTTAAACTCACGGTTTTCCGGGATACCGGATGGTTTGGAAAATGTTGAAGGTCTTCGCCGCGATCCGTGGAAGTCACCTTCATGCAAAGTGTATCCAAGCAGTTTCATGCTGTTTTCTGTACCGAAGCGCAACATTATATCGTTGTCGCACAGCTCTTTCAATTCCGCAAAAAGCTGTTTGTTGACACTTTGCATTGGAATTTAACTATTCAGAATGAGGGAGAGCGGGACCAATTCGATACGGCCTCTGCCGTCCATTGCGCTTTATTCCGCAACGGCAAGTTATTCGCTGGTTTCCGGGCAATAAGAGCTGATCGCCCTTACCTAGCGGAATCTGTTTTTCCTCACCTCGCTACATTCGCACCTTATCCGCGACGGCGAGACGTGTGGGAAATCAGTCGCTTTGGAGTAGAGCCGTCGGAAGCTGGCTCAATCACAGCGCGGATTCTCTATTCGCTTATGTTCCACTTTGCTCACAACCATCAAGCAAGTGCATTGGTGGCTCTGACAGATCTGCGTCATGAGCGTTTCCTTACTCAGATCGGTGTCAGAACACGCCGTTATGGACCTCCGCAAGCACATGGGTTGGATGAGAACGGAAAACCCTTGTTCGTTGTGGCTGGTGAAATCCCGCTCGCACATCAACGCGGATGGCGCTTTGAGGAGCTTCTCAAATTAGTTGATAACGTGGAGATCTATGATGAGACACTGGTTCTCAGATCTGAACGCCTTTCGGCGTGATCCGCTAACTTTGCTCTTGGCAAAAGGCAATGCCGCTACTGAACCTCTGATCCCTTTAGCTCTTGGTCCAACTCCGGTTTTCCTCGTCGCTGATCCAGAACTGGTCAGGCCTATACTAAAGGCAGCGGAAGACAATATCGACAAAGGGCGCTTGGTCCACAAGCTGCGCGCTATATTAGGCAAAAGTTCTCTCACTGTCAGTGGGGACGAACATCAGAGGCGTCGTGGGGCGGCTCACATTCATTTAGCGAAGGGAGTCGTAGATCGTCTCGCTAGTCCTCTCGCCGCGGAAATTCGTGCAGTTGGTGGAAGGCTCGTCAGAAGAAACCACTTCGATCCTTATGCTGCACTGGCTCCATTAGCTCTAAAGATGATCTGCATGGTTCTCTTTGGGCGGCAGGTACTTTCGCCGGCAGATGAACAAGCACTCGTTAAAACTGTCCGAATGGCGGAAGATGATGTTGCAGATGAAATCTTTCGCATTTTTCCCTTGAGTCCTTGGGCTCAATATTCGAGAAATAAGAAACGTGAGTTTGCCCGTAATACAATGAAGCTGATAGTGAAGCGCGTTCGAGCTCGCGCTCACGATGCATCCATTCTTCGGGCTTTGGAAAATGCAGGTCTCAAGGATGAGGAACTGTCGAACGAAATCCTAAGCCTTTTGATGACAGGGCATCATACAACAGGAGCAAGTGCTGCTTGGCTTCTCTATCATCTAGCAACCGAGCCTGGGCTCGCTGATGCTATTGCCCGAGAGGCAGCTTCGATTTCTGATCGGAGTGGAGAAATCCGTCCAGATCAACTGAAGGATGCTTCTTTAAGTCTTGCTCTCGTGCGGGAGGTTTTGCGGCTCTATCCAAGCGGGTGGTGGTTCTCGCGAGAAATCAAGCAAACAATGGAGTTCGGCGGCCGCAAGCTCAAGCGTGGCACCTCGCTGATCATCGCGCCATGGCAGTTGCATCGTGATCCGCGTCACTGGGAGGATCCCGATACATTCAGGCTCGACCGCTCCTACGGCAACAAGGCTTACCTGCCCTTCGGGCTTGGGCCCCGGACCTGTGTCGGCATGGGCCTCGCCATGCTGGAGCTGCAGCTCATCGCGCTGGAATTTGCTTCGGCTTTTTCCTTTGGGCAGGTCACACCCTATCCGGCTCCGAGGCCGATCCCGTCAGTCACCCTGATTCCCCCGCAGATGCAGATCGATATCCGCATTCGCGAGGCGGTGCATGTCCGTGCATCGGTCGCCTAACGAAAGCCTGAGCAGATACGATGATGAGCAAGCACGATGATGATTTTCCTTGGGCTGTCGGAAGGAAGTGGGTCGAATCCATGCTTGATCTGGAGCTTGCGAAGCATGTCTTCGAGCTATCCGACGAGGCGCGGACAAAGCTTTTGGCGTTTCTCCACCTCGTCGAGGATCCGCATCTGGTAGAAGGTGATCTGCACGTTGCTCAGGATGGGCAGATCACCCTCAGGCTCTCCAGCCGGAAGGGTCGGACTGAAGGCTCGACACCTGATCGCGGAAGCGCTGCTGAGCCGTTTCAATAGGCCAGGGCTGCAGTATGGACAGGATCGGACGGGGAAATGCCTCGGGCCGCCCGAAGAGTTTGACGGCCTCCTCGCGGCCGAAGCCTGCGAGATGCGTCGCCTCCAGGAAGGCCGCCTGCCGGTCCGCCTGCTTGATGAAGCGCTTGAGCACAGCAGTTGGCTGCGCGGGCAGGCCGAAATGCAGGTGGATCGCCGCAAGCAGGCCCGCCTCGATGGCCTTGTAGGCGTCGCCGATCACCGCCTTGAACGGAGAGATGATGTCGCCGATCACGTATTCGGGCGCATCGTGCAAGAGCACCGCAAGCCGCCACTCGCGGGACATGTCCGGATTGATGTGGCCGGCAATCGCCTCGACAAGCAGCGAGTGCTGCGCCACGGAGAAGATGTGCCCGCCCACCGTCTGCCCGTTCCAGCGCGCGACGCGGGCGAGGCCGTGCGCGATGTCGTCGAGCTCGACATCGAGCGGCGACGGATCGAGCAGGTTGAGGCGGCGGCCGGAGAGCATCCGCTGCCAGACGCGCGGTTCCTTCGCCATTCAGCGCCTCTCGGCCAATGCCGCACATTCCGCATGGCGGAAGCAACCGGTGAGGTGATCGTTCGTCATGCCCACCGCCTGCATGAAGGCATAGACGATGGTGGGGCCGACGAAGTTGAAGCCCTCTTTCTTCAACGCTTTCGAGATCTTCCGCGAAACCTCGGACTCGGTGGGCGCGTCCTGCCGGCATTTCAGGTTGGTCTGAACCGGCCGGCCATCGACGAAATCCCAGAGAAATTTCGAAAAGCCGCCGCGCTCCTGGATCACGAGCCACGCACGGGCGCCCGCAATGGTCCCCTCGATCTTGGCGCGGTTGCGCACGATGCCGGAATCGAGCATCAGCGCCTCCACCTGCGCCTGATCGAACCGGGCGATCACGGCCGGGTCGAAGCCCGCGAAGGCGCGCCGAAAATTCTCGCGCTTGCGCAGAATGGTGATCCAGGACAGGCCTGCCTGAAACCCGTCGAGAATGAGCTTCTCGAACAGCGCCCGGTCATCGTACTCGGGCACGCCCCATTCGGTGTCGTGGTATTCCACATAGAAGGGGTCCGTGCCGGGCCACCAGCAGCGGGCCTTGTTGTCGGGATGCAGGATCAATCCGTCGGTCATGCAGCCTGTGTAGCGGGAGTGCGGGGAAACGGAAAGAGATCCACACCAAAGTCCGGATCGTCATTCGGTGGGCGGGCACGCATCCTCCCTCCACCTTGCGGGTAGGGGTGGGGGTGGTCCGACTTGGTGAATGGTCAAACCAGCCAACACGTCTCCCTCTCCCGTGTGGGAGAGGGTTGGGGTGAGGGAAGGCCGGTGCCGGATGAGGCACTGCGACTGACGTTATGCAGCGAAGATGGCGGTGCTTTGCTGGTCCAGCGCCACACCCTCACCCCTGCCCCTCTCCCACACGGGAGAGGGGGATGTTGTAGCTGCCTTCTACGCCAGACCTCGAAGACCACTCAGGATGACGACAGCGCCTTGCGGAAATACACGACCCGCTCCGTCTCCTCGAAGCCCAGAGCCTTGTGCATGCTCTGTGACGCTGTGTTGTCGAGGAGGACGTCGGAGGCGAATTCGCGGCAGCCGAGGCTTCTCGCCCAGCGCTCGACCGCCCGGCACAGCAGCCGGGCGAGGCCGCGCCCGCGATGCTCCGGCTGCACGTAGATCCCTTCGAGAAAGGCCACCGGGGAGGTGGTGCAGCCGTTCACGTAGTCATGGCGCAACGCCGCTTCCGCGAAGCCTGCGGGTGTGCCGTCGGGCAGGCGGACGAGAAGCGCGATGGCCTCCTTCTGCTCCCAGAGCATGGCCTGCGCCTCGGAGCGATGTTCTTCCCTCAGTCCCTCGGGCCACAGGGCGTGCCGCAGGGCGACCCATTCCTCGAGCGTCTGCAGGATGCAGGGTTCGACGCGCGGTTCGATATTGTCAGCCATCGGGCAAGGCTCCTCGCGCATCGACCAGATCCGCCATGTGCCGCGAGGCATCGTCCTGCGCTTGGCGCAGTCCCGCCGCCACGCCCTCACGGTCGGCCTCCGAGCGGTTCTGGCTCACCTTCCACTTGCCCTCGATCCGGGTGATCTCGATCTCGATGCCGACGATCCCCTTGAGCTGCGCCGCCACGAAGGCGGCCGGCGCATCGCTCACGGCCCAGGGCCTGGGCTGTGCGGCCTCATGCACGTCTGTCATGGCAGTGATCTGCCGGAGGAGCCAATCGGGATCGTCGATCACCCGCATGCGGCCATAAGCCTGCACGATGGCGTAGTTCCAGGTCGGTACCACCTTGCCGTGCTCGCGCTTGGCCGCATACCAGGACGGGGTGATGTAGGTCTCGGGCCCCTGGAACACGACAAGGGCTTCCTGCGAAGCGTCGAAATCCTGCCACTGGGTGTTCGCCCGCGAGAGATGCGTCTTGAGGGTTCCATAGGGCGAGGCGGAGGCATCGAGCACGAAGGGAACGGGATTGGCCATGAGCCCGGCGCTGCCCAGGGTCACCAGTAGCCCGAGCGGACGGGCCCTGATGAGGGCGTGCTGAACCTCGCGGTTGTCCTCACGAAAGTGGGGTGGCTGATACATGGCATTCCCGGTCCGATTGCGCCGGGATGCTAGCGGGAAGCCTTGAAATGCACCAATCAAAATTGCCGATGCCGTCCATCACGCACGGCGATGGCCTCGCGCTCAGGAGCGGAGCGCCCGCAGCTTGTCGGCAAGCTCGGTCCAGCGGTAGGGCTTGCTGATGAAGGAGACGCCTGGGCCCAGGCCCTCCGAGGGCAGGGCCGACATGGGATAGCCCGAGGCCAGCAGGATCTTGAGGCTGGGCCGCATCTCGCGCGCCCGGCGGGAGAGTTCGACGCCGTTCATGCCGTTTGGCATGATCACGTCGCTGAACATCACGTCGATGGCGGCATCGGTTTCCAGAACCGTCACCGCCTCCCTGGCGTCCGTGGCGGTCAGCACGTCGTAGCCGAGGCTGTCGAAGATGTCGCTCGCCACTTCCAGCACGGCGGGCTCGTCCTCGACGATCAGCACGGTGCCCGCGCTCTCCTGGGCCGAACGTAAGGTTTCGTCCTCGTCTTCCACGGCTTCTTCCCCGTTCTCCTGAGCCGGCAGCAGCATGGTGACCTTTGTGCCCTGGTCCGGAATGCTGTCGACTTTGATGTGCCCGCCCGACTGCGTGACGAAGCCATAAACCTGGCTCAAGCCCAAGCCCGTTCCCTTGCCGATCTCCTTGGTGGTGAAGAAGGGCTCGAAGACCCGGTCGAGCACCTCGGGCGCCATGCCCGAGCCGGTGTCCTCCACGGTGACGGACACATAGGGGCCGGGCTTCAGCTCCGCGGGGCCCTGCTCGTCCTCGCCGATGGCCACATTGCCGGTTGTGATCGTCAGCGATCCGCCGTCCGGCATCGCGTCCCGTGCATTGACGATGAGGTTGAGGAGGGCCGCCTCGAATTGCGGCGCGTCGACCGAGATCGACCGAACCTGACGGGCAAGCGCAAGCCGCAGCTTGACCCCTTCGCCGCACGCCCGGTGCAGGATCGCCTCGAAGCCCCCGATGAGGGTGTTCGGATTGTGCAGGGCCGGCTGGAGGGGCTGGCGGCGGGAGAAGGCAAGCAGCTGCTGCGTCAGCTTCGCGCCGCGTTCGGCCGCGCGCTGGGCGCTCTCGATCAGCCGCATGTCGCGGGGATCCCTGGCGTTGCGGGTCAGGAGGTCGAGGTTGTTCACGATCACCGTCAGCAGATTGTTGAAGTCGTGCGCCACGCCGCCCGTGAGCTGCCCGACGGCCTCCATCTTCTGCGACTGGAACAGGGCAGCCTGCGCCTGGGCCAGGGCCTCCTGCGTCTGCCGGCGCTCGGTGATGTCGCGGGTGATCTTGGCAAAGCCGATGAGTTCGCCCAGCTCGTTGCGAATGGGATCGATCACCACATGGGCCCAGAAGCGGGTGCCGTCCTTGCGCAGGCGCCAGCCCTCGGCCTCGAACCTGCCCTCGCGGGCTGCGGTTTCCAGCGCCCGCCGCGGCAGCTCGGTGGCTTTGTCCTCGTCGGTGTAGAAGCGTGAAAAATGCTCGCCGACGATCTCGTCCTGCGTATAGCCCTTGATGCGCTGAGCGCCGGAATTCCAGTTGGTCACGCGGCCCTGCGGGTCGAGCATGTAGATGGCGTAATCGGTGACGCCCTGGACCAGCAGGCGGAAGCGCTCCTCGCTTTCCTTCAGAGCCTCCTGCGTCTTCTTCCGCTCGGTGAGATCGCGTGTGATCTTGGCAAAGCCGATCAGCTTGCCGCCGGAGTCGCGGATCGGGTCGATGACCACATGGGCCCAGAAGTGGGTGCCGTCCTTGCGCAGGCGCCAGCCCTCGGCCTCGAACTTGCCCTCGCGGGCTGCGGTTTCCAGCGCCCGCCGCGGCAGCTCGGTGGCTTTGTCCTCGTCCGTATAGAAGCGGGAGAAGTGCTCGCCGAGAATTTCGTCTTGCGTATATCCTTTGAAGCGCTGGGCGCCGGCATTCCAGCTGGAGACGATGCCCGTGGGGTCGAGCATGTAGATGGCATAATCGGTGACCGCATCGACCAGAAGCTGGAAGCGTCCCTCCTGCGAGGTCGAGCCGATCCCTTTTACTGCGTTCATCAGGATTCCCCAGCAGACCCAGGCCGGCTCTTACTTCAGTCCGTTCTCAGGTCGATTGCTTGTAACGTTTTCGTGAAGGCCTCGTTCCGTTCGAAGCTTGGCTTCCTGCCGGCTCAGGACGCGGCGTTCGTCTCTCCCGGGAAGGCAAACCTGATCCAGGAGGGCTTTTCCAATGTTACGGGGATGCCGCCGGCCCGGATCGTCACGCCGGATTTCAGCGCATCCTCCGCCCGGTCGAGGCGGATCATCAGGAGCCCACGCCCCTCCGCGCCGGTGCCGGTCTTACCCAGAACCTTGTCGCCTGCCGTCACTTCGACGCCGAGATCGGCCGCAAAGCCGCCCTCGTAGACGGCCGGCACGATCCGGGTGCGCGCCGTGCCCCGGTGCTGCATGCGGGAGACGACCTCCTGGCCCACATAGCAGCCCTTGTCGAAATCGACCCCGTGCAGCTGGTCCATCAGGGCCTCGTGCGGAAAGGCATCGCCGAACAGGAAGTCGCGCCCGCCCTCGGGCACCCCGAGCTCGATGCGGCGAGCGTGGTAGGCTTCCGCCGGATCTTGGGAGAACTCGCCTGAGTCCTGTGCCGCCACGACGGCGCGCCAGCCGAGAGCGGGCAGGCGCGGGTCCTCGACCACGAGCCCGGCCTCGTCATCGGGGCGCGGCGCATCCCAGCCGGCCACAAGGCTGAGCGAATCGGACAGGTCATCGACCACCACCTTCGCCCGCAGCTTGTAGAAGCCCAGCCGTTTGGCGAGGTCGGGCGCGTAGACCCTCAAGACATCGAGATAATAGGCGCCGCCGATCTCCTCCGGCGCCTGGAAGACCAGGAAGTCGAACAGGATCTTGCCCTGGGGCGTCAGCAGGGCGCCAAAACGGGCGGCTTGCGGAGAGACCCGGTCCAGGTCGCAGGTGATGAGGTTGTCGAGAAAAGTCTTGGCGTCCTCGCCCGAAACCCTTACCACGCCCCGGTCGGCCAGATGAACTGACGGCATGTGCCCCGCTCCGATTGCTCTGTGTGTCGAACGTGACATATGCCCCTTCCGCTAAGGCCTCAAGGGATGAGATTGCCATGCCCCAAACCTTCGACCTGATCCTCAAGGGTGGCGTCGTCGTCAATCACGACGGACGCGTGGAGCGCGACATCGGTGTGCGCGACGGGCGCATCGCCGCCATCGGCGACCTGTCGCATGCCTCCGCGGCGCGGGAAATCGAGTGCCGGGGGCTGCACATCCTGCCGGGCGTCATCGACACCCAGGTGCATTTCCGCGAGCCTGGCTTGGATCACAAAGAGGATCTCGAATCGGGTTCCCATGCGGCCGTCATGGGCGGCGTCACGACGGTGTTCGAGATGCCCAACACCGACCCGCAGACCACGACGCCCGAGGCCCTCGCCGACAAGGTGCGGCGCGGCCATCACCGCATGCATTGCGACTTTGCTTTCTGGGTCGGCGGCACGCACGAGAACGCGGCCGATGTGCCGGAGCTGGAGCGCCTGCCGGGCGCTGCCGGCATCAAGGTGTTCATGGGCTCGTCCACAGGCTCGCTGCTGGTCGAGGACGACGAGGGCATCGCCAACATCCTGCGCCGCACCCGCCGCCGCGCCGCCTTCCATTCCGAGGACGAGGCGATGCTGCGCGAGCGCAAGAACCTGCGCATCGAGGGCGATCCGCGCTCGCATCCCGTGTGGCGCTCGGCCGAAGTGGCGCTCGCCTGCACGCAGCGCCTCGTGCGCATCGCTCAGCAAACAGGCGCGCGCATCCACGTGCTCCACATCACCACGGCGGAAGAGATGGCGCTCCTGAAGGAGCACAAGGATCTCGTGTCGGTTGAGGTGACGCCGCATCACCTGACGCTGGCGGGACCGGAGGATTACGAGCGCCTCGGCACCTACATCCAGATGAACCCGCCCGTGCGCGACGAACTGCATCGCGCGGCCCTCTGGCAGGGCCTGGACGAGGGCATCGCCGACATCCTCGGCTCCGACCATGCGCCGCATACCCGCGAGGAGAAGGACAAGACCTATCCCAGCACGCCTTCCGGCATGACCGGAGTGCAGACCCTCGTGCCGATCATGCTCGACCACGTGAATGCCAGCCGCCTCACGCTCGAGCGCTTCGTCGACATGACGAGCGCCGGCCCCAAGCGCCTCTTCGGCATCGCCAACAAGGGCCGCATCGCGGTGGGCTATGACGCGGATTTCACCGTGGTCGATCTCAAGCGCGTTGAAACCATCCGCAATGACAGGATAGCCTCGAAGTCGCAGTGGACGCCCTATGACGGCAAAAAGGTCACCGGCTGGCCCGTCGGCACGATCGTGCGCGGCAATGTGGTGATGTGGGACGGATCGCTCGAGACGCCGTCGCAGGGAGAGGTGGTGCGGTTCGAGGAGACGTTTTGAAGGAACGACGCAATGTCCGTCTTCAAACAGTATCACGGACTACAGAAGCCTTATCCTGAGGAGGATTGCGGAGCAATCCGTCTCGAAGGACGAGGCGTTTCCAGTGCACTATGAAACATCTTTCGAGACGCCGCTACGCGGCTCCTCAGGATGAGGCTGAGTTGGTAGTGCCTGGGCGTCTGATTCTTGTTGGATTCGTTTGGAGCCTTGCGACTAGAACGACGGCTTTTTGACAGGTCTTGAAGAGCTTCGAAATCACCCCTGATCAAAGCTTCCTTTCTGGCTCGCGACCAACCTTTGACCTGTCTCTCATAGCCAATAGCGTCAACGATGTTGTCTAAGTGCGCTGAGTAGACAAGGACCACAGGCCGACGCTTCGCTGTGCAGCCTCCAAAGGTGCCCTGGTTGTGCTGGCTGATCCGTGTTTCCAGATCTTCCGATCGGCTTGTGCCGATGTAGTAGCTGCCGTCAGCACAGCGAAGAATGTAGAACCAGCAGCCATCCATTTCTGCACCTGCAGGGCAACCGACACAACCTCATGCGGAGGAGCAGCTGGAAGCTCCTTCGAGACGGTCGCTCAAGCGACCTTCTCAGGATGAGGCTAGGGGGTTAGCAGATGCCTCAATGCTTCAGCGACATCGCCATGGAGAACGCACCCGTGCGGATCTTGTCCGGCAGGGTGGCGGCATATTCCGCAACGGCTTCCTCGCCATAGGTGGCGACGAGCTCGGTGAAGGCGGCGAAGAGGGCGGCCTGGGCCATGCAGTCGCCGTCGAGCCCATCGAGCTCGGCCTCGGCGAAAGCCTCGGTCACATAGCTCAGGGCCGCCTGCTTGAGGGCGCTGAGGTCGTGCGATTCGTCGAGAAGGACGTCGTTATCGTTCATGATCCAGGCCCCTTCGAGGGGCAGCGCGCGAGTTCGGTTGAATCGTTTCTAGCCGTCGTGCGCAGCCGCCGCCAGCATCACCTTGCAAGGAGGTTAACGCGAGAGGGGATCGGCTGAAAAATGTGGATAAGAGGCGCGGCTGCAACACCTCCGGCGGAGGGGCACGCCTCCCGATCAGCCGCCGTAGCGCCCGGTGATGCTGCGGGCGAGCTGCTCGCCCTCGGCCAGGAAGCGAACCGAGGCTTCCTGCGCGGACGGCGTGCAGACCCGGTAGGTGAGGGCGTAGGCCTGATAGCCCTTGTTGTAGGCGCCGGCGAGCCGCTCGCGCCGGCCGGGCGTCGAGCCCTCGGCCTCGAGGAGAACCTGCATGCGCCGGCTCCACTCGGAGGCATCGGGGGCACTGCACAGGGGGCGCAGCATGGCGAGGCCGCCCATGATCTCGGCAAGCCGCAGCAGCTCCTTCTCGTAAGGAGCGGGCGGCGGCTCGACCGCGGGCGCGGGTTCAGCCTGCTGCTGCGGCGGCTGTTGCTGCGGCTGAGGGGCCGGGCGCTGCGATTGCGGCTGCTGCCTCCGCTGCTGCTGCGGGGCAGGCTGCTGGCGATATTGCGGCTGAGGCAAGGGGCGATACTGCGGCTGCGGCCGGTACTGCGGCGGAACGCCCGGCTGCTGCTGGCCCGGAGGAGGGCCGAACAGCCGATCGAAGAAGCCCTGAGCCGAAGCAGGATCAGGCAGGGCCAGCAGCATGGCGGAAACGGCGAGGCTCAGGCCTGCGCGCCTCATGGCGCGGGCTCCTCCCGGGCGATCCTGAAGGCCTGCTCCAGAATTCCGGCCAGTCCCGGCGTCAGGGGCAGATCGGCGATGTCCCGTTCCATGATCCAACGGATTTCCTTTGCTTCCGGACCTGTCTGGGGTTCGCCCGAAGCCCAGCGGGCCGCATGGGCGGCGATGACGACATGATGCCTTATATGGCCTTTCTCGTCCCTTTCAATGAATTCGACCGGGGCGATCAGGCGGATAAGCTTGGCCTCAACCCCCACTTCCTCACGAAGTTCCCGTAAGGCGGCCTCCGCCAAGCTCTCACCCACCTCAACCATGCCGCCCGGCAGCGAAAACAGCCCCTCGCTCGGCGGCTTGCCCCTGGCGGCGAGGAGGATGCGCCCATCGCGGATCACGGCCACGGAGGCGGCGACGATAGGGCGGGCGGGGTAGAAGCGGTCGCTGGTCATGAAGGGGACTTGTCCTCGGCCGCAACATAGCGGGCGCGGGGCCGGATGAGGGTCGCCTGGCTGCGTTGCTCGATGGCGTGGGCAAGCCACCCGGCCGTGCGTGCGATGGCAAAGAGGTTAAAGGCTGCGCCCACAGGCAGTCCATAGGCCCGTTCCATCATGACCAGAGCCACGTCGATGCTGGGCGAGCCGCCGGAGGCATCCTTGATCATCCGCAGGGTCGTGGCATCGGAGGCGAGCAGAGGCACATCCCGCAACAGGGCCCAGGCCCGGGGATCGCCCTCGGGATAGAGGCGATGGCGGAAGGCCGGGGGTGGCGACATTCCAGGAGAGTCGAGAAAGGCCCTGACCCGCTCGGTCATGCCGCCGTGATAGGGGCCGCTGAGGGCGGTGAGACCCGCAATCACCGCATTGCGCAGGGAGGCGCCGGTCGAAGCCGTGACCCGCACCGCGAAAGCCGAGGAGCTGAGTTCGTGATCGGCGCAGAGAACCAGGGCGCGCCGGATCGCGTCTGCCGCCCCCGGCGGAGCTTTCCAGGCCGAGCCCAGGTGCCGGTGGATGGGCTCGGCGCCGGGGTCGCTGCCGCTTGCAGCCGAGGCCGTCAGGCGCAGGATGGCGGCGACCTCCGCGGACCGGATCTCTCTTGCGGCCGGCTCGGACAGGAGGCGGATGGACTGCGCCACGAAGGCATGCGGCCCGAAGGCAGGACCGGCCAGGGAAGGGGGCATTCGGGAGGGGTGCTGGAAAGCCTCCCTGTCGAGGCCGCCGATCAGGAGATGCGCAACGTCCTCGAGGGTAGCGGTGCGGGCGAGAGCGATGGCGTCCTGCTCGCGATAGAACAGCCTCCCGTCCCTGATCTGGGTGATGCTCGTCTCCAGGACCGGAAGGCCCCAGTCGAGGGCGGTCGCGGCCGCAACGGTCGGGCGGCGGAACCGCGCCTTGCGCTCCGCCAGGGCCTCCACATCGTCCACGGCGTAGAGCCGCTGGCGCGGATCGTGCGGCGAGGAGAAGGAGCGGATCAGCCCGCGGCTCACATAGGCGTAGAGGCTCGCCCGGCTGATGCCGAGGCGGGACGAGGCCTCTTCGGCCGAGGTGAGGTCGAGGGATGCAGCGCCCATATATTGATATGTTGATTCAAGATTGACGGCTCTGCAAGCCCGGCGCGATCCTCCCTGCAGCGAAGGAGACAATTCATGACCATCGGACTTGACGACGTGGTGGCGGCTGAGACGGCGCTCAGCCATGTGGACGGGGAGGCGGGCCGCCTGATCATCGCGGGCCATGACCTGGAAGACCTCGCCGGCCGGGTGGCTTTCGAGGACGTGGTGGCGATGCTCTGGGAGAACCTTGTCCCGAAATCCGTTGATCCGCGCATCCTTTTCGCCAATGCCCGCGAGAGGGCGTTCGAACATCTCGCCCCGCTTAGTTCCCACCTTGCCGATCTCACCCCGGTGGAGGGCATGCGGCTGCTGCTCGCGAGCCTGCCCGATGAGGACGATGACCATGCTGCCCTGGCCGTCGGGGCAGCAGGCGTTGCGGCCGCCATGGCGGTGCGCGGCGCGCAAGGCCTTGCGCCGGTCGCGCCCGATCGGTCGCTAAGCCATGCGGCCGACATTCTGCACATGATGCGCGCTGCACCCGTCGAGGCGGCCGAAACGCTGGGCCTCGACACCTATCTCGTGACGGTGATCGACCACGGGCTCAACGCCTCCACCTTCACGGCTAGGGTGGTCGCCTCGACCCAGGCGGGCATCCTGTCGTCCGTCGTGGCGGGGCTCTGCGCCTTGAAGGGCCCGTTGCACGGTGGAGCGCCCGGCCCAGTGCTCGACATGCTGGATGCGATCGGCTCGATCGAGAACGCGGATGCCTGGCTCGACGACGCGATGGCCCGGGGCGAGCGCCTCATGGGCTTCGGCCACCGCATCTACCGGGTGCGCGATCCGCGCGCCGATATGCTGAAAACCGCCGTCAGGCGGCTCAAAGGGAAAGGCAATCGCATCGCCTTCGCCGAGGCGGTCGAGGCGACGGCCCTCAAAGTTCTGGAACGCCGCAAGCCCGGGCGCCGGCTCGACACCAATGTGGAATTCTACACGGCCATCCTGCTCGATGCCCTCGGCGTGCCGCGTGAGGGTTTCACGCCGCTCTTCGCGGCTGGCCGCACGGCGGGCTGGGTGGCCCATGCCATCGAGCAGAGCCGCACAGGCCGCATCATCCGGCCGCAATCGCGCTATGTGGGAGCGTGGCCCGCGCAGGCGGCGTGACGACGTCCTATTGCCCTCGCGAGGGATCCGAGACGCGGGGTCAAGGCAGCTTTCGCACTTCTATCCCTGTGGAGACAGTGGATAGCGGGAGCAACCCGCGGTTTGGCCTTTGGGAAGGAAAACCTGTCACAGATCCCGGAGTTTGCTTCTCGGATGGGGCGTGATGGCAAAGGAGAGGGCGCGATGGGACGCCGCTACTTCTACCACATGACGGATGGAATGGCCTTGATCGTGGACAGGCAGGGGCGTCGGTCCCGGTCCAGGAAGCAGGTCGAGCCCGAGGCGCTTTGCTACGCCCGCAAGCTCATGCAGGAAGCCCCGCCTCAGGTCGATTGGTCAGGCTGGCAGGTCAGCGTTCATGACCAAGACGGCTATGCGGTGGCACATCTGCCGTTCCCGGCAAACCATGCGTGATCAGGGCGCTGGATCAGGTTGAGATGGAGTCCGGCCGCGAAGCAGGCAAAAAAATGAGCGCCACATGCAAGGACGCTCAAGGAGTCGGACCCGTAGGGGCAAAAAAGATGAATCCGATAATTATCGTTTATGAACATAGATGACGAAGTACAAATGATAAACGTTACAATTGCTTTCCTACGATGGGATTATTCGTTCCCGAACTAGGCTTTGTACTAATTGTGCGCCGCTTTTGCGTTGGATATACGTAGTTCTCCCGTAGGGGCACTATGGGTTGGGAGGGTCGCGCGCATGGTCACAAGACCAGCTGCGGCCCTTTTCATTTCTATGAGCGTTTTCAATTCCTCGGCAGCCTGAGGCCCACGAGCCCCAACGACCCACGGCCGACGGGCTTCCCGTTCTGGTCCTTCCGGCCGTTGAAGAAGACATCCCGCTGCTCCTTGGACATCTTGAGAAGAGCCGGGCTTCAGTGTCGATCCGCCATTCCTCGGACCAGGTGCTGATGAGATGGGTTTGGTTAGCCTAGGTGTACGAAAGCTCATTTTCAGAAAGGTCGTCAGGAACACTTTGGCTTTTCAGCAGCGGCTGCTTGCGTTCAACTAACGAGGATATGGCCAAGTTTTAAGCGGCCGTGCTAGATGCGTCACAACCTTTCTGCTCGGTGAGGGTCAGCGTTAGGACCAACGGGGGTGGTCCTGGTGCACATCTGTCACTTCTGGCAGCAAACCCAAATAACCCCGCTCAGGGCAATGCGATGTTCGAGGTACTAGCTCGGTTCTTCCTTGGTGAGCCGCCACGCGAAAAAGGCGTGCAGGTAGATCTCATCTACAGCGACCCGGATCTCCAAGCCTTCTTCCTGTTGCTGGTGATATTCGGATCGCTGCTTTTGGCGCCGTTCGTCTCATCCTTATGGCGGAGGCAGAGACAAGGGGCGGCCTTCGTGTTAGCGGTCACGGTATTCTGTGCAGTGAGCTTTGCCGCAATAGGCATCTTCGCCAGTGGCTTTGCCGGTGGACGATATCCGCAGCTCCAATGGAGCGCGAGCCAACACCAAGTCCTGAAGTGATACTGCTGAGGTCATGGTATGTCAGAGCCCGGATCGAGCCGGGGAATCCAAGAGGATATTCACACCGCAGCCCGCCATTCTTCAGATCATGTGCTGACGGGCTGGCAGGTCAGCCCGGAGATGGCAGTGGTGTCGCGGGACTAGGTCATGCTGCCTTTGTAATCGGGAACTGGAGCACCTGAGCGGGTTCGGGACTCTTCAGAGCCTGCAGCACCTCAAGGACCCTCATGGGCGCTAGCGGCGGGATGAAGACCGCATTTGCAGACGGTTTCTCCGCCGGATCCAGATCTGAGAGCAGAAGCGCAGGCTTATTGGAGTGATGCTCGTGGTACTCGTCCGCGAGGATCCATCCGCAGACGAGCCCTGGAAGGCTGACCTTGCTCACGAGCCAGTCGATCTCTTCGCCCTGGTGGCATAGGACCAGTAAGGCCCGATCCCCTGTAGGCGTGGCAATGACGTCATAACCGCCTGCTTGAAGAAGCTGGGCCAGAAGCTCGCGGGCAAGTGCATCATCATCGACAACAAGGACCGTAGCCTTGGAAGGGGAAGCGGAGACCATTCTGGTGTCCTCCAGATGATGCTTGAGTCTCTGCCTGATAGAATTAACGCCGGCTTAATCGAGGGGACCTTTTTGAGGGATCGTCCCGAAGGGTTGTTGTGGTGTCGCGGGAATAGGTCATGGGGCGGGGCATCAGATCCCCACGTGATGAACCTGTTGCTACCTTTCAGCAGGTAGCCAGTCGCCGCCCGATCTCACGAGCTATCGCGACGAGGGGAGGCGATATGGACCATTCGTCTAGAGTATGCCGTGGATCACGAGGGTTATCGGTACCATCCCTCTTTTGGCTATGCATCGGGAAACCGGTCCTATGCGTTTCCTGAACTAGCACCCTGACGCAGCTGGGAGAGCCTGACGCCCCTCCCAGCTCCCCGGGTCGGTCACACGAAAGGTACCGCGTATGAAAAGTCTTGTTATCCTCTTGGCGCTTGCGGCCACTCCCGCAGCCGCACAGGCCGAACGCGTTACGCTGCGCAGCCTTCACGTCCTTTGCTCGACAGCGGACACAGCAAGCCGCCTGAGCGAGCTGCGCGGCAACAACAGCGCTTGGATTGAACAGGTCAAATCGGAAACCGCCCAGAAACGCTGCACGATCCTGCCAGAGGCCACGAACGTGTGGGTGGAGAGCCGCTCCGGGGCGCTGGCATGTGCCAAAGGCGATGACATGCCCAACTGCGGATGGACCGTGCTCGATGCGACCTGATAGCTCCGCAGGTCGAAGGAGGGCACTTATCGCCCTCCTTGTCCAGGAGAGCGGAGGGAGGCGCGGCCTGCCGTCGTGATGGGTCATAGCCCGGCTCAGGGACGGCGCGATGCTTCCTATTGCGCCGGCTCGTCCGGCCGCTGCGCGAGGCAGGGGTCGAGGACGATGAAGTCCGGGTTCGGCCGGCTGTAGCCGCCGGCCACCGTCACCACGTCGCCGACCTTCATGTCGTTGGTCTGGTAGGTGACGCACAGCACCTTCGGGGCGGGCGCGGTGCCGCACACGCCCAGATAGGCCAGCGTGCCGTCGAAATGCACGAGGGCGAGGGGACCCGTGACGCTGAAATCCACGCGGGTTGCGCCGGTCTCGCGATCCTTGGTCAATTCCCGAACCTCATGGCACTGCGCCTGATACGACGGCTGCATGTCCGGATCGGCGAAGGGGTTCTTCTCAGGGCTTTCCTGGCCTGCTGCTGCCCCCGAACCGAGCATCAGCAGCGCGATGAGAAGGCTCTGTGCTTGTTGCCGGGAAAGCCGCATGGGCATGGACCACCTCAGACGTGCTGGCCGCCATTGATGTGAAGCTCCGCGCCGGTCACGTAGGAACTCGCGTCCGTGCACAGGAAGTAGATCGCCTTCGCCACCTCGTCCGGCGTGCCGAGACGGCGCATCGGCAATTGCTCGACGATCTTGTCCGTGCCCGGCGACAGGATCGCGGTGTCGATCTCGCCCGGCGAAATGGCGTTCACGCGCACGCCCAGCGGGCCGAAATCGGCCGCCATCTCGCGGGTCAGCGATGCGAGCGCCGCCTTGGAGGTGGCATAGGCCGCGCCCGCGAAGGGATGGACGCGCGAGCCCGCGATGGAGGTGACATTCACCACCGAACCCTTGGCCTTGGTGAGCTCGTCCTGCAGGCCGCGGGCCAGCATGATCGAGGCGAAGAAGTTGACCTGGAACACCCGCAGCCAATCCTCGTAGCGCGTGTCGAGGGTGCCCATCCGGGCGCCGCCTTCGCCCTTGGGCGAGATGCCCGCGTTGTTGACGAGCGCATGCAGGCAGCCGCCCTCGACGGCCAGCCGTTCCTTCACCTCGGTGATGGCGCGGCGCGTGTCCTGCGCATCCGCCAGATCGACCTGCAGATGGTCCTCCGGCCCCATCTCCCAGGGGCAATTCTCTGGAAAACCATGACGCGAGCAGGTGATCACCCGCCAGCCGGCCGCCGAGAAACGCTTGACCGTGGCATGCCCGATGCCGCGGCTAGCTCCGGTGAGCAGCATGATGCGGCGGGAATTGCTGAGGGAGGAGGACATCACGGTTCCATTAAGAAGGTTGGGACCATCTAGCGACCCGGTCCATGCTTGAGCCTATTCTATTCAAGCTCGCAAGGTCCAACGCGATGAGGTCCCAATCCAGTTACAAAAATTTCTGGGTCGAGCCAGAATCGAATTGTCTCATTAGCGTAGATATCGTCGAGCCCGCTGGTAGGAGTGAAAGGCAAACGGGCTTCAGTCTGTCCAGTACGTAGAACGGCCATCCGTCCTTGATTTTGGAATTCAACCCAAATGGGCGTGGTGACCCCATCCAACGATCCACCGTAGCAACTGAGTTGGCGCAGCCCATCTTCTCGGAAGAAAATGGGTTTCTTGCTGGAAGGCAGCCAGCCGCCGATCCATGCGATGCCTAAGGCGAACAGCAAGACTGGCCCGATCACGATGGATCGGAGCAGCCATCTCAGAAATCCGTTATCCGCTATCAAGCTTGCTCTGCCAAACCTAGTTAAGAGTCTTGCTCACGGATATAGCCGCACCTTCCGCCAGCCGTCGCCTTCGCGGCTGAACGCCACCCGGTCGTGCAGCCGGAAGGGCTTGTCCTGCCAGAACTCGATGGAGACCGGCGCGATGCAGAAGCCCGTCCAGTGGGGCGGGCGCGGGATCTCGCCCACGGCGAATTTGGCGGTGTTGAGGGCGACGGCCTTTTCGAGCGCGAAGCGGCTCTCGAGCGGGCGCGACTGCTGGCTCGCCCAAGCGCCTATGCGGCTGTCGCGGGGGCGGCTCTGGAAATAGGCGTCGGCCTCCTGTTCGCTCACCAGCGTCACAGGGCCGCGGGCGCGCACCTGCCGGCGCAGGCTCTTCCAGTGCAGCACGATGGCGGCCTTGCCCTGGCCGAGGAGTTCGCGGCCCTTGTTGGATTCCGTGTTGGTGTAGAACACGAAGCCGTTCTCGTCGAAGCCCTTCAGCAGCACCATGCGCACGTTCGGCAGCCCGGTCTCGTCCACGGTGGCGAGCGCCATGGCGTTGGGATCGTTCGGCTCGGAGGCCTCCGCCTCCTTCATCCAGGCCTGGAAGAGGTCGAAGGGCTCGTCCGACTCCGTGAAGTCACCAGTTATTAACCCGCTCACTGTTTTATCTCGTTCTGTGACTTTTGGTTCTGGGGGACCCAACGCGTGACGTGGATCGATCCGCGCCGTTATAGATCAGATGGCTTCGCCAGCGAAGCCATGAAAATCCTGGCCGTCGGCCTGCTCGCCCTGTCGACGAGCGCCTGCGGCATGTCCCTTGGATTGTCGGCTCTCGACGAGGACGGGCCGAAGGCCACGGGCGCCATCGGACCTAAGAGCGACATCACCCTCTCGGCCGATCTGGACGAGGAGGATTGGCGCCGCGCCAAGGCGGCGCTGGCCGTCGCCCTCGATCCGCAGGGGCCCGGCACCCAAGTGTCCTGGGACAATCCGGCGACCGCCCGAAAAGGCACCTTCACCCCGGTGGGCGCGCCCTTCGTGAAGAACGACGAGATCTGCCGCGCCTTCTCGGCCCACCTGAGCGGCCCGTCCGCGACCGCCCTGCAGGGCACGGCCTGCCGGCCCTCGGGCAGCGAATGGACCCTCAAGGAGGTCAAGCCTCTGAAGGGTACGGCCAAAGTCTAGCGTTCACCGGTTCGGGCGTTGCAAAGGGGCAACACTTTGCCCATATGACCGTCAACCCAGTGAGTTGGCGCATCGGATGAACCCCAAAAGTGCATTCCACTTTTGGGTCCGATGCTCGAGGCTCTTCTTCCGACGGTTCAGGATTCCACGATGCGCAACCCCTATGACGTTCTGGGTGTGTCCCGCTCTGCGAGCGAAGCGGACATCAAGAAGGCGTTCCGCAAGCTCGCCAAGACCTATCACCCGGACAGCAACACGAACGATCCAAAGGCCAAGGACAAGTTTGCGGAGGCGAACTCGGCCTACGAGATCCTGGGCGACGCGACCAAGCGCGCCCAGTTCGACCGGGGCGAGATCGACGCCGAGGGCAAGCCGCGCTTCTCCGGCTTCGAGGGTTTTGGGGGCGGCCGGGGCGGGGCCGGGGCGGAGGGGTTCGCAGGCTTCGGCGGCGGCAATCCCTTCGGCGGGCGGCGCAGCCGAAGCGGTTTCGGGGCCGATCCGGGCGAGGACTTCTTCTCCCAGATCTTCGAGAACGCCTTCCGGGCCGGCGGCGAGAGCCCGCGTCAGGCCCGCAGCCATCCCAAGCAGAAGGGCGAGGACGTGGAGGCCACGCTCACGGTCACCCTGGAGGAGATCGCCGCCGAGGCGAAGAAGCGGGTCCGGCTCCCCACCGGCCGCGACGTGGACGTGGTCATCCCCAAGGGCGTCGCCGACGGCCAGGTGATCCGCCTGCGCGGCCTCGGGCAGGGCGCCCCCGGGATCGACCCGGGCGATGCGCTGCTCACCATCGCGTTCGCGCCCCATGAACGCTTCACGCCCGAGGGCTCCAACCTGCGGCTGCGGCTGCCCGTGGAGATCGAGGAGGCCGTCCTCGGCGGGTCGGTGCGCGTGCCGACGCTCACCGGCTCGGTGGAGATGAAGATCCCGCCTCTCACCAATTCCGGCCGCACCTTCCGCCTGCGCGCCAAGGGCCTGCCGGGCAAGGCCGGCCATGGCGACCTGCTGGTGACCACAGAGATCAGGCTGCCGGAGATCGTGGACGAGGATCTGATGGACTACGCCCGCAGGCGCCTCTCGGCGAAGGCGAAGTAGGGGCGAATGCTGGGCTGAACGTTCGTCCGCTCCTAGCGTAAGTCTCCACTGTCATTCCGGCTCGAAGGAGCCTCCAGAGAGCACTGGATCCTCCTTCGAGACGGATCGCTCGCGCAATCCTCCTCAGGATGAGGTTGGGAAAATAACCGTAAAGACAGGGATCACCAGCCCTATGTTGGTGATGACGCGATGAGAATGCCAAGAGGGCTTCCCCGTGGCTGTCGGGTCGGTTAAAGAGGCCGTTCTTATTTGAACGATCCAGCGACGATCTAGGTGAATCATGGCGGAGACAAAGGCCACCGGCATTCTGGCCGGCAAGCGTGGCTTGGTGATGGGCGTGGCGAACAACCGTTCGATCGCCTGGGGCATTGCCCAGGCCGCCCGCCAGCACGGGGCGGAACTCGCCTTCACCTATCAGGGCGATGCCTTGAAGAAGCGCGTCGAGCCCCTGGCGAGGGAGCTGGATGCCCATGTGGTCGGCCATTGCGACGTGACGGACGGCGCCACCATCGACGCGGTGTTCGACGAGGTGAAGCGACTGTGGGGCTCCATCGACTTCGTGGTCCATTGCATCGCCTTCTCGGACAAGGACGAGCTGACGGGCCGCTATGTGGAGACCTCGGAAGGCAACTTCACCAAGTCGCTGCTGATCTCCTGCTATTCCTTCACGGCCATCGCCCAACGGGCCGAGAAGCTGATGAACGAGGGCGGCTCGCTGCTCACGCTCACCTATTACGGAGCCGAGAAGTGGATGCCGCACTACAACGTCATGGGCGTGGCGAAAGCCGCCCTCGAGGCGTCGGTGCGCTATCTGGCGGCCGATCTCGGGCCGAAGAACATCCGCGTCAACGCCATCTCGGCGGGCCCGATCAAGACGCTCGCCGCGTCCGGCATCGGCGACTTCCGCTACATTCTCAAATGGAACGAGTACAACTCGCCGCTCCGCCGTACGGTCACCATCGAGGAGGTCGGCGAGACGGCCGCCTATCTCGTGTCCGGCATGTCCCGCGGCATGACCGGCGAGATCCTGCATGTGGATGCGGGCTACCACGTGGTCGGCATGAAGAATCCGGAAGCCCCGGATCTCTCCCTCGACAAGGACTGACCTTCAGTAACGCGTAACCGGACTTAAAGCCGTGACCCCGTCCCGCCCCACGATCTACTTCATTCGCCACGGCGAGACGGACTGGAACCTCGAAGGACGGCTCCAGGGCCAGAAGGACATTCCGCTCAACGATGTCGGGCGCGTCCAGGCCGAAGAGGCGGCCCGCAAGCTCCGGGCGCTTGCGCCCCATGTGGAAGACCTCGCCTATCTGGCGAGCCCAATGACCCGCACCCGCGAGACCATGGAGATCCTGCGCCGGACCCTGGGGCTGCACCCGGAATCCTACAAGCTCGACGAGCGGCTGGTGGAGCTGACCTTCGGCGTTTGGGAAGGCATGACCTGGAAGGAGGTCCGCAAGGCCGAGCCGGCTTTGGCGGCCCTGCGCGAGCAGGACAAGTGGCACTACGCTCCGCCCGGAGGCGGCGAGAGCTACGCCATGCTGGTCGAGCGCATCCGCCCCTTCTTCGACGATCTCACCCGCGACACGGTCGTGGTGGCCCATGGCGGCGTCGCCCGCGCGTTCCTCGCCATCGCCTGCGGGGTCAACGCCCGCCAGGCCGCCAGCATGGACATCTGGCAGGGGCGGGTGCTCGTGATCGAGGGGCGCAGCCACCGCTGGGTGTGACCGGCGGCGTCACTAACAACCTTCAACGCGCTCCTGCGTTGAAGGATATGCAATACATCTGCGATGCTCCTGGAGCGAAGACCTGGTTTCGCATCGAAACCGAAGGCGAGGCCGCGCTCGAATCCGATTCCATGAACCATGCGGTCGAGAAGCACTTCCTGCTGGCCTGGGAGGCGGCCGCGCGGAGCTACCGGTCGATGTCGAGCGCTTTCGTCGAGCAGGATATTGGTCTCAAAGCCCACATCCAGCGCGGCATGCCCCTGTTCCTGACCCTGCGCGATGCGGAGGGGCAAGCCCTCGTCACCGCCATGCTGCCGCCGGGCGGGCGCCCTGAACCTACCTTCAGGATCATCATCGTCGGCCCGGAGAACGGCGATCCATACATCGAGCATGGGGCGGCCATCAGGAAGCTCGGCGAACATTTCGGCCTCACCCTCGACCGCGCCCATTGCTATCCGTACCGGTGAGCCATTGGGGCAGGGTGGGAAGAACGCTAAGTGTCATCCCCGGCGAGCCGAAGGCCGGGAAGGGGATCATGACGTTGAGGGTGGCAGTGGATTCCCTTCCCCTGCGCTTTCGTGTCCTTCCAGGAATGGCACTCCTGCCCGCCTAGTGCTCCTCCGGTCCTGACACCCTCCGCGTCATCCCCGGACTCGTTCCGGGGATCCACCCCTTTGCGCCGCTGTGGTTCCGAAGACGTGGATGGCCGGGACTGACACGCTCACTGTCATTCCAGGGCGCCAAAGGCGAGCCCGGAATCCATAAACACAGCGTCTCAAGAAAGGACGAGCAGCGTTACGCTTCTTTCTGCACCGTTAGCGGTTATGGATTCCGGGCTCTCGCTCACGCTCGCCCCGGAATGACAGTGGGTCGGCAGGAGCAATGTTCTCTCTTTGTTCTTGACTTCTGTCCTAAGCTGAGCTATACCAACAGACATCCTCGCCCTTCGAGGGGCGCGCTCGCGAGGCGTCGCAGATGCGGGGCAAGGAGCGGTCCCGCCGCAGGTCTCGCACGCCTG
>JAESFL010000229.1_pt1 | contig 48728 bp, 50 predicted proteins | sample 9269401 | NCBI WGS metagenome assembly JAESFL01 (sample SAMN14506025, study PRJNA617098) | algae metagenome | isolation source: Gloeocapsa sp. UFS-A4-WI-NPMV-4B04 and co-occurring heterotrophs from desert... | place: USA: Utah | collected 2006-10-01 | reverse complement strand
GCCCTGAGCGGCGCCTTGTTCTTCCTGCCCACCGCGCTGATCGAAGCCCATGGCTATTCGGCCGCCCGGGCAGGCTCCGTGTTCCTGCCGTTCACGCTGGTCATGGCCGTGCTCTCCCGCCTCGGCGGCGCCATGGCCGACCGGTTCGGCACCCGCATGCTCCTCACCGTGGGTCCGCTGATTACGGCATTGAGCTTCGCGCTCCTGGCCCCTGCCGTCTATCACGGCGGCTACTGGCTGGCGGTCGTGCCCGTCATGGCCGTGATGGGATTAGGCATGGGCATCACGGTCGCGCCGCTGTCGACCACGGTGATGAATGCCGCGCCCGCCGACCGGATCGGCGTCGCCTCAGGCGTCAACAACGCGATTTCCCGCGTGGCGGGTCTTGTGGCCGTGGCAGGCCTCGGTGTGATCGCCACCTTGGGATTCCAATACGCCGCCGCATGGGCGAGCCCGGAAATCGCGGATCTCTTCGGGCAGGCGACGTTCGGCACTCCCCTGCCGTCCGAGGCCGGAACCGATGTTGTGCGGAACACCTACGCCACGGCCATGACCGGCGGGTTCGGGCTCGTGGCCCTGATCTGCGCCGCGGCGGCCGTTGCGAGCGCCTGGTTCGGCTATCGGTCGGCGCAGGCATGATTCCAAAACAAAAGCCCCGGCTTTTCAGCCGGGGCTTTGCGATCAAGCGATCCGCTTCAACCTTACTCGTTGCGGTTGCCCACGAGAGCCAGGAGGAACTGGAACATGTTGATGAAGTCCAGGTACAGCGTCAGGGCGCCGAACACGGAGATCTTGGCAGCGGCTTCCTGGTCGAAGTTGCCGTACAGGTACATCTCCTTCAGCTTCTGCGTGTCGTAGGCGGTGAGGCCTGCGAAGATCAGCACGCCGATCACCGAGATGCCGAACTGCAGCATGCTCGACGCGACGAAGATGTTCACGATCGAAGCCAGGATCAGGCCGACGAGGCCCATCATCAGGAACGAGCCCATGCCGGACAGGCTGCGGTTCGTGGTGTAGCCCCACAGCGACAGCGAGCCGAAGGCCGCAGCCGTGATGAAGAACACCTGCACGACGCTCGCGCCGGTATAGCGAATGAGAAGCGTCGAGAGCGAAGCACCCATCACCGCCGCGAAGGCGAAGAAGGTGGTGCGGGCCGTCGCCGCCGACATCCGGTCCATCCGGAACGAGAAGAAGAAGATGAAGGCCAGAGGCGCCAGCGCCACAACCCACATCAGGGGCGAGCCGTACAGGGTCGCGCCGAACTGGGTCAGGCCGACACCACCCATCCGGGCAACCGCTTGCGACGGATCGCTCGTGGTGGCCAGCATGTTGATGCCAAGTGCGACCAGGGCCGAGATGGCAAGGCCCAGGACCATGTTGTTGTAGACGCCGAGCATGAAGGCGCGCAGGCCCTGGTCGACCTGAGCCGCCGTCCGGGCAAAGCCGGTGCCATAGGCGTTTTGGTTTTGCTCATACGGTTGCATCGGAGTCCTTTCTCGCGGTGTCCCGTTGTTCCCTCGAAAGGCTGGATTCAGCCCTCGGCCGCCGCTTTCAGCGACGACACCCGAAATATGAGAGGTCGGCCCGTTTTCCGCAAGGGGCAAGGTCAAGCTTCAATTCTTCGTGAAGCAAGAAAAATGAAGAGCAGAGTTGCTGCTGCTCCCCGCAAAGCTTTTCGCGCTCCTTTATAACGCGACTGGCTCTGCAGCCCTTAAAGATTTCTTAAATACTGGGCCGGTTTTTGACTTAAGATACGCCAGGTTCCCACCAAACCTAATCCGACGCTCACCAGAACGGCCAAGGCTGAAGCCAGGATGGCGCCCGATAAATCTAAGGCAAAGCTTAGGTTCATGACGCGGTCGACAATGAAATAGGCGGCGAGCGAGCCTGCCAGCAGCCCGAAGACCGCCGTCGCCAAGCCCAAGAGCCCGTATTCGAGCGCATAGGCCGAGAGCAGCCGGGTGCGGGTGGCGCCGAGGGTCTTGAGCACCACCGCATCGTAGAGCCGCGCCCGGTGGCCGGCCGCCAGGGCGCCCGCGAGCACCAGGAGGCTCGCGATCAGCGCGATGGAGCTTGCGCCGCGAATCGCCATGACGAGCTGCGAGACCACGTCGTTGACCGCCTCCAGGGCGTCCTTCACCCGCACGCTCGTGACCATGGGATAGGCTTGGGCGGAGCTGCGCAGGATCTGGGCGTCGAGGGCCGCGTCGGAGCCGTTCGGGAAGGTGACGGTGGCCAGATGCGTGTGCGGCGCGCCGGCAAAGGCGTTAGGCGAGAACACCATGACGAAGTTGATGCCCATGGAGCGCCACTCCACCTCGCGCAAGTTCGAGATGGTGGCGCTGATGTTGCGCCCGAGCACGTTGACGGTGATCTCGTCGCCGATCTTCAAGCCTAAGCCCTCGGCGATCTTCCGGTCGAAGGAGACCAGCGGCTTGCCGCGATAATCCTCCGGCCACCATTCGCCCTGCACGATCTTCGAGCCCTCCGGCGGCGTCCTGGCATAGGTGATGCCGCGGTCGCCCGAGAGCACCCAAGATATGTCCTCGCTGGCCTTGATCTCGGCCACCGGCCGGCCGCCCAGGGTCACGAGACGGCCGCGCATCATGGGCACACGCTCGATCTGCGCATCGCCGGATTGCTGTTTCAGGAAGCCCTCGAAGGCATCGGCCTGCTGGTTGGGAATATCGAGGAAGAAGAAGCTGGGCGCCCGCTGCGGCAGGCTCTGGGTGAGCTGGCGCGTCAGGTTGGTGTCGATGAGCGCGAGCGTGACCAGGAGCGTGATGCCGAGCCCCAGCGACAGCACCAGGGACGGCGTGAGCGCGCCGGGCCGGTGGATGTTGGCGAGCGCGAGCCGCGGCGAGGTGCTCCGCGGGCGCGGCAGGCGGCGGGCGAGCGCCATGATGCCAAGGGCCACAAGATGCAGGAGCACGAAGGAGCCGGCCGCGGCAGCGACGAACATCAAGGCGACCCGCCGGTCGTAGGCGGCGAGCACCGACAGCCCCACGAGTGCCACGACGGAGAGAACAAGCGCCGTCACATAGCGCTTGCGCGGCCAGCGCCGCTCCGGATCGATCTGGTCGCGGAACAACCCTGAGACCGGCACGTCATGGGCGCGGCCCAGAGGCGCGATGGCGAAGACCAGCGCGGTGAGCGCCCCGTAGAGCAGCGCGATGCCGAGCTCGCTCCAGGCCAGCGTCGGCTGGATCGGTATCGGCAGGAGATGGCCGAACAGCCCCGTGATCACGAACGGCAGGGCCGCCCCGAAGGCTAACCCGATGCCGATGCCCACGATGGCGATCAGCATGACCTGGGTGAGGTAGAGCATCACCACCTGGCCGCCCGGCGCGCCGAGGCTTTTCAAGGTGGCGATGGAGGCGCGCTTGCGGTCGACGAAGCCGCGCACCGCATTGGCGACGCCGACGCCGCCCACGAGCAGGGCCGTGAGGCCGACCAGCGTGAGGAACTGGGTGAAGCGCTCGATGTTGCGGGCAAAGCGCGGATCGGCATTGAGCCGCGTGCGGATGTTCCAGCCCGCCTCCGGCAGGACGCGGCCCGCCTCGGCCTCGATCCGGGTCAGCCCCTCCTCGGTGGACACCTCCGGCGGCAGGGTGAGCCGGTAGGTCCAACGCACGAGGCTGCCGGGCTGCACGAGGCCGGTCGCGTTCAAAGCCTCCTGCGACAGCAGGAGGCGCGGCCCGAAGCCGATGCCGTCGGCGATCTTGTCGGGCTCGGACACGAGGCTTGCCCGCAGCTCCACATTGGCGGCACCCACCGTTACCCGATCGCCCACTTTGAGATCGAGTCGCGCGAGAAGCGCCGGATCCACCGCCGCCCCGAAGGCGCCGTCGCGCTGGGCGAAGAGGTCGGCGGGCGGAAGCTGCGGATCGGTCTCGAGGGCGCCCACGGTAGGATAGCCAGCATCGACCGCCTTCATCTCCACGAGTCCAGAGCCCTTGTCGCCGGCAATGGCCATGGCCCGCATGGAGGCGATAACGTTGACCCGGCCCTGCGATTCAAGGAACGCCCGCTCAGGTCCCGCCGCCTCGCGCTGGATCAGGGAGAAGGCCATATCGCCGCCGAGGATGCGGCGCCCCTCGCGGGAGATACCCTCGGTGAGCGAGCGCGACAGGGACGAGACGCTGGCAATGGCCGCGACGCCCAGCGCAATGCAGGCGAGGAAGATGCCGAAGCCCTTGAGGCCCGCGCGCAGCTCGCGCAGGGCCAAGCGCAAGAGGAGCGGCAGGCGGGACGAAGAGGAACGCTTTTGCGGCGTGGCCGGAAGGGTGCCGTGCATGGGATTTTTCCTTACGCCACGGCGGAGGCGGCATCGGCCTCCAGCTGGCCGGAGCGCAGGCGCACCATGCGGTCGCACAGGCGGGCGAGATTGAGATCGTGGGTCACGAGCACCAGGGTCGCGCCCCGGTCGCGCTTGAGGGCGAAGAGCAGGTCGATGATGGACCCGCCGGTGTTCTCGTCCAGGTTGCCGGTGGGCTCGTCGGCCACGAGGATCGCCGGATTGGGCACGATGGCGCGGGCAATCGCCACGCGCTGCTGCTCGCCGCCGGAGAGCTGGGCCGGATAATGGTGCAGGCGGGACCCGAGGCCCACGGCCTGCAGCTCGGCTTCCGCGCGCTCGAAGGCATCGTCATCGCCGGCAAGCTCCAGGGGCAGCGCCACGTTTTCCAGCGCCGTCATGGTGGGCACGAGATGGAAGGACTGGAACACGATGCCGATGCGCCGGCCGCGGAAGCGCGCCAGCGCATCCTCGTCGAGGCCGGACAGATCGGTGCCGTCGACGATCACTTGTCCGGAATCGGGCCGCTCAAGGCCTGCCATGGTCATGAGCAGGGTCGATTTTCCTGAGCCCGACGGACCGACGAGCCCCACGGCCTCGCCTTTGGGGATATCGAGGGAAATCCCCTTGAGGATATGCACCCGTGCGGCCCCGCGCCCGAGGCTCAAATCGACATCGTGCAGCGCGATGGCCTTGTCCTGCATGCCCGTTCACCCGATCTGTTGGAAACTTGAAATTCATCCGGTTCTAGTCCGGCATAGATGGGAAGCCTATCGATGAAGCGCCAATCCGGCCCATTCATGACGATCATTTTTGCGTGTGCGGCGGCGCTGGCCGCCATGATCGTCCCTCTCACCGAGGCTCAGGCGCAAGGCGGACCGATCCGCCTCGTGGCCCTGGGCGACAGCCTGAGCGCGGGTTACGGCCTGCCGCAGGAGGCGGCCTTCCCGACTGTGCTCGAGCGGGCGCTCAAGGCCAGGGGCCGCAAGGTGGAGATCACCAATGCGGGCGTCTCCGGCGACACTTCCTCCGGCGGGCTCGACCGGCTCGACTGGTCCGTGCCCGACGGCACCGACGGGGTCATCCTGGAGCTCGGCGCCAACGACATGCTGCGCGGGCTCGACCCGACGCTCACCCGCAGGAACATCGAGGCCATCGTCACGCGGTTGAAGGCCCGCAACATCCCGGTGCTGCTCGCCGGCATGTATGCCTCGCGCAATCTTGGGCCCGATTACGTGCAGAAGTTCGACAGCCTCTATCCGGACATTGCGAAGAAGCACGACCTTGTGCTCTATCCCTTCTTCCTGGACGGAGTCGCCGGCGAGCGGTCCCTCAACCTGCCCGACGGCCTGCACCCGACGGCCAAGGGGATCGAGATGATCGTCGCGCGCATCCTGCCCACCGTCGAGAGCTTTCTCGCCCGTATCGCCCAGCGCTGATCGTCGTCAGTGCCTCATTCTTGCCTGAACGCGGCGGATCATGTCGCCGCGAGGAGCTTACACATATGGAATATCGCCGCCTCGGCCGCACGGACCTCAATGTCAGCCTCATCTGCCTCGGCACCATGACCTGGGGCCAGCAGAACACGGAGGCCGAAGGCCACGAGCAGATGGATTATGCCCTCGACCAGGGCGTCAATTTCTTCGACACCGCCGAGCTCTACTCGATCCCGCCCAAGCCCGAGACGCAAGGCTCCACGGAGCGGATCATCGGCTCCTGGTTCAAGTCCCGGGCTAACCGCGACAAGGTGATCCTCGCCACCAAGGTGGTGGGGCGGTCCGACAGCACCTGGTACCGGGACGACGGCTCCAAGGCCGAGCTCTCCCGCGGCCAGATCGAGGAGGCGGTGAACAAAAGCCTCAAGCGGCTCCAGACCGACTACATCGACCTCTACCAGATCCACTGGCCCGACCGTCCCATGCCCTGGGGCTCGAACCCGACGATCTTCCGCCATCAGGAAGGCCAGTCCCACCCCATCGCCGAGACGGTCGAGATCATGACCGACCTGGTGAAGGCCGGAAAGATCCGCCATTTCGGCCTCTCCAACGAGAGCGCCTGGGGCACCATGACGTTCCTCAAGCATGCGGATGCCAAGGGCCTGGCGCGGGTGCAGTCGATCCAGAACGCCTACAACCTCCTCAACCGCACCTACGAGGTGGCGCTGGCCGAGGTGACCATGCACGAGAACGTGAGCCTGCTGGCCTACTCGCCGCTCGCGCAAGGGTATCTTACCGGCAAGTACCTCGACGGCGCCCGCCCGCCGGGAACCCGCACCGCCCTGTTCGGGCGCGGCCAGCGCTACGAGAACGCCACCGCCGAGGCAGCGATCCGCAAATACGTGGCGCTGGCCAAGGAGTTCGGTCTCGACCCGGCCCAGATGGCGCTGGCCTTCGTCAACTCGCGTCCTTTCGTGACGTCCAACATCATCGGCGCCACCTCCATGGAGCAGTTGAAGACGGACATCGCCTCCCTCGACGTGACGATCACGCCGGAGCTTGAGAAGCGCATCGACGCCATCCATGTCGAGCACTGCAATCCCTGCCCATAAACGTCCTCTCGCGTCATGGCCGGGCCTGTCCCGGCCATCCACGTCTTGAGCGCTGAAACCATGGATGCCCGCAACAAGTGCGGGCATGACGGGGAGAAGCTTCAACCGGAACAAACCCCGTCATCAATCGTCTGACTCGGCATCAGCAAGCCTTGGGAGGTGCCGTATGCCACGTCTGTTCACCGGCATCGAGATCCCGGCCGAGATCGGCTTGGCCCTGTCGGGCTTTCGCGGCGGGCTTCCGGGGGCGCGCTGGGTCGAGCCCGAGAACTACCACATCACGCTGCGGTTCATCGGCGACATCAACGAGCGCATGGCCGATGATGTCACGTCGATTCTCGGCGACAGGCGTCAGCGCGCGCCGATCACCCTCACCATCGACGGGCTCGACAGCTTCGGCGGCTCAAAGCCCCGGGCGGTCTTCGCCCGCACCTCCGGCAATGGCGAGTTGAACGAATTGCAGGCGGAGCAGGAGCGTCTCCTGCGCCAGGTGGGTCTGGCTCCTGAGACCCGCAAGTTCACGCCGCACATCACCCTGGCGCGCCTGAAGCAGGTGGCCCCGGTCGTCGTGGCGCATTACATCGCAACCCACGGCCATTTCCCGAAGCTCACCTTCACGGCGCACCGTTTCGTGCTCTATTCCTCCCGAGCATCCATGGGCGGCGGCCCCTATGTGATCGAGGCAGCCTATCCCTTGAGCTAGGCCTCGACGGCTCGAGGAATGAGCGTTACAGCCACGGTCATGGCTTCGCTCATCTTCCTCACCCATCCCGAAGTGGTCATCGACCCGCACCAGCCCATCACCGAATGGCCCCTGAATCCCATCGGGCGCGCACGCATGGAGCGGTTCGTGGACATGCTTGCCGACCGCACCATCACGGCGGTTTATGCAAGCACGGAGCGCAAAGCGCGCGACGGGGCTGCCATCGTGGCGAAGCGGCTCGGCCTGTCCTACGCGACGCATGAAGATCTCGGCGAGAACGACCGTTCGTCCACCGGCTTCGTCGCCCCGCCGGAATTCTGGGAGGTGGTGCGCGAGTTCTTCGGCCGCCCGCACGAGAGCAACCGCGGCTGGGAGCGCGCCATCGACGCGCAGACGCGCATTGTGAACGCTGTCAGCCGCATCCTCCGCGAGGACAAGACCTCCGGCGACATCGTTGTCGTCTCCCACGGCGCCATTGGCTGCCTGCTCACGGCTCATCTTCAAAAGGTGGAGATCGGGCAGGAAAGCCGCCCGCAGCATCCCGGCGGCGGCTGCTTCATCGTCATCGACCGTGACACGATCACGCTGGCGCAAGACTGGCGCGCCCTTGAAGATGGGTTTGCGGATTGAGAGATCATCGAAATCTCCAGTGTCATTCCCGGCCGGAGCGCAGCGGAGGGGAAGGGAATCCATAATGCATTGCGGCAAGTGGATCCCCTTCCCGCACTTCGTGCGCCGGGGATGACAATGGGGAATTTCGGGCTTGTATCCTCTTGAGCTTGCGACTAGCCCCTTCCTCACGACGCGCAGGACCTAAACCATTCCAATGATCCACATCCGCATTGCGCAACTGGCGCCGGGCATTGCCCTTTGTGCGGCGATTGCATTTGCTGCCATGGGCCTTCAGCAGATCGAGGAGCACTGGACCGGCCGACTCTGGCTTGAAGGCCTTGTGATTGCGATCCTGCTCGGCACCCTTATTCGCACCCTGTGGACGCCCGACCGGCGCTGGGCTCCCGGCATCGGGTTCTCCGCCAAGACTCTGCTCGAAATCGCCGTGATGCTGCTCGGCGCCTCGATCAGCTTCCAGGCCGTGCTCGATGCAGGCCTCGCGCTCATCCTCGGCATCGCGGTCGTCGTGGCTTTGGCTCTCGGGGCAAGCTACGCCCTCGGGCGGATACTCGGCCTGCCGAAGCGCATGGCGATGCTGGTCGCCTGCGGCAACGCGATCTGCGGCAACTCGGCGATCGCGGCGGTCGCACCAGTCATCGGCGCCAAGCCTGCGGATGTGGCCTCCTCTATCGCGTTCACAGCCATCCTCAGCGTGATCGTGGTGCTCGCCCTGCCCCTGCTGGTGCCGCTCATCGGCCTATCGATGACCCAGTACGGTGTGCTGGCGGGGCTCACCGTCTATGCGGTGCCGCAGGTGCTCGCCGCCACCGTGCCGGTTGGACTCGTGAGCACCCAGCTCGGCACCCTCGTGAAGCTCGTGCGCGTGCTGATGCTGGGCCCGGTGGTGATCGCGCTGTCAGTTCTGGCAGGCCGACAGGCGGAAGGTCCGAAACCGAGCCCTGCCTTCAGCCGGCTCGTGCCCTGGTTCATCGTCGGCTTCCTGTGTCTCGCGCTGCTGCGCTCGCTCGGCGCCATTCCCGAAGCCCTCCTGCAGGTCGTGATGCCGGTCACCACGTTTCTCACCGTCATCGCGATGGCAGCGCTCGGGCTCGGCGTCGACCTCAAGGTGTTAGCTAAGGTCGGCGGGCGGGTGACGCTCGCCGTGACGCTCTCGCTCCTGGTGCTTATCGCGATCAGCCTCGGGCTCATTCGGCTGCTCGCCATCCCTTGAGCCCCTTGAAACCGCGCGCTGCGGCGTCATCACTAAGAGACATCTTTTCTCAAGGTGAAGGCGGATCATGCCCCGATTGTCCGATTCCGAGCGCCAGGAACTTCTGCCCGCCCTCGACGGCTGGGCGATGGTCGAGGGCCGCGATGCGATCACCAAGCGCTTCGTCTTCGACGATTTCGGCGCGGCCTTCGGCTGGATGACCCGCGTGGCCCTCGCCGCCGAGGCCATGAACCACCACCCCGAATGGTCCAACGCCTACAACCGGGTCGAGGTTACGCTGTCGACCCATGACGCCAAGGGCCTCACGCGCCGCGACGTCGAGCTGGCGCAGCGCATGGACCAGATGGCCGCCGGACTGGCGAAGAGGTAGGCCATGGCTGAGCCCCGAATCGTGACGGGCGGCTGCGCCTGCGGCCAGCTGACGTTCAAGACCACAGGCGAGCCAAAGCGCGTGGGCCTGTGCCATTGCATGACCTGCCGCAAGATCAGCGGCGCGGCCTTCAACGCCTTCGTGATCTACCCCGTCGATCAGGTGACGATCGCAGGTGAGATCCGGACCTGGTCCGCCACGCCGGAATCCGAGCGCTGCTTCTGCCCCGTCTGCGGCTCGCAGGTGTTCGACCGGGATGCAGGCGACGAGATCGAGATCAAGCTCGGCGCCTTCGACGAGCCCAACCTGTTCACGCCGACCTACGAGGCCTGGACCAAGCGCCGCGAGGCCTGGCTCTTCACCCCGGATCTCAAGAGCTTTCCCGAGAACCGGGGCGAAGTACCTTGAAGGCGCTTACTTCGGCTGCATGCGCAGCGCGCCGTCGAGGCGGATGCCCTCGCCGTTGAGCATCTCGTTTTCGATGATCGCCTTGACGAGATTCGCGTATTCCTCGGGCCGGCCGAGACGCGACGGGAACGGCACGTTGGCCTCCAGCGCCTTGCGGTAATCCTCCGCGATCCCCTCGAAAAGCGGCGTGTGGAACAGGCCCGGCATGATGGTCATGACGCGGATACCAAAGCCCGACAGATCGCGGGCGACGGGAAGCGTCAGGCCCAGCACGCCGCCCTTGGAAGCGGCATAGGCCGCCTGCCCGATCTGACCGTCCTGGGCTGCCACGGACGAGGTGTTGACGATGACGCCGCGCCCGCCGTCGGGCGTCACGGGATCCAGGCCCGCCATGGCGGCGGCGCATTTCGAGATCATCGCATAGGTGCCGATGAGGTTGATCTCCACCGCGCGGCGGAAGCTCGCCAGATCGTGCGGGATCAGCTCGCCGGTCTCGCGCTTCTTCGACACCGTGCGCTTGCCCGGCGCGATGCCGGCGCAGTTCACGAGGATGCGCTCTATGCCGTTCGCGGCCCGCGCTTCGGCCAACGCCGAATCGATGGAGGCCTCATCTGTCACGTCGGCCTTGCAGAAGACGGCGCCGATGTCGCGGGCAACCTCGCCGCCGCGTTCGGCGTTCATATCCAGAATGGCCACCTTCGCGCCGTTGGCCGCCAGCATGCGGGCCGTGGCCTCGCCGAGGCCCGAAGCGCCTCCGGTGACGACGGCTGCCATCAATTTGTCGAGCTTCATCGCTTTTCTCCCTGTGTCGGGACTCGTCTTACGGTATCCTCGACGCAACGGGAACGCAGACCATGGAAGGAACGGACCGGATGAGCGAACCCTTCATGAAGCCTTTCACCAAGGCCGAGATGGAGGCCATGCGCGAGGCGACCCGTGACGAGGCGGGCTTCAAGGGCCGCTTCTGGGAGAAGTTCAAGCGCGTGGCCAGCAAAATCCCCTTCGCGGAAGATCTGGTGGCGGCCTATTTCTGCGCCACCGACCCCTCGACGCCGAGCCGCGTGAAGCTGATTCTCATCGGGGCCATCGCGTATTTCGTGTTCCCGACCGATGCGATCGCCGATCTCCTGCCGCTGATCGGCTTCGCCGACGACGCGGCCGTGCTTGCCGCCGCCATTACCCAGGTGGCCGGTTCGATCACGGACGATCACCGTGAGAAGGCGCGCAAGACGTTGGCCGAGACGCAAGGCGAAGCTCACAGCCAGTCAAGCTGAGCGATTTCTTATGAGGAATACACCCATTGAAATGTTATTTATTATCTTTATATGTGGATCTGTTAGCAATAAAGTGATTTGAACTCCTCCGCCGTATTCAAAAACCAACAAGCTTTGAAGGATACTGAACGGGTCGCGCATGCGGCCCTTTTTATTGCGCTGCGGTTCAGCCGGAACCGGCATCCTTGCAGCAACCGCCGCGTTTCGACGCATCGCCAATCAGCCGGCGCCGTCTTAACGGGGATGGTGAAAAGTTCTTAACCATCCGCCTCTATGGTCCGCCCCATGACTCTTGCATCTTTCCAGCGCGGCATCGCCGCGGGCATCCTTTCCGCCCTCGTCGTCATCGGAACCGGACCTGCAGCCCTGGCTCAGGCCCAGCGGTCGACGCAGCCCTCGACCCGCTTGGTCCCGGCCAAGCCCGCGGCCAAGCCGGACCCGAAGGCCAAGCCTTCCTCTGCTACGCCCTCTACGGCCAAGGCCACGCCGGCCAAGCCCGCAGCGGCGGCCGGAGCAGCAGCCACTGCCAGCGCAGCGAAGCCTGCCCGGGCTGCAAGCCCCGGCGGTTCGCTCGTGACCTCCTATGGCGACTGGGAGGTCTACATGGCTCAGAGCGGTCGCTCGAAGATCTGCTATGCGCTGAGCCGGCCGAAAGACTCGACACCCAAGACCGCCACCCGCGATCCGGCCTATCTTTTCGTCTCCTTCCGCCCGGCGGAGAACGTGAAGAACGAGGTGGCGTTCGAATTCGGCTTCACTGCCAAGGAGAACGGCCCTGCCGAGGTCTCCGTGGGCAACACGTCCTATGCTCTCCTGGCTAAAGCCACCAATGCCTGGCTGAAGAATCCGGCCGAGGAAGGCCAGGCCATTGCCACCATGGCGAAGAGCGGCACCATGACGGTCAAGACGCAGTCGGCCCGTGGCTCGAACCTCACCGACCGTTATTCCCTGAACGGCTTCAACAAGGCCCTGGAGCACGCCCGCAAGGAATGCGCGTCCTAAGGCCCTTGCACGGTTGAAAATCACCACGCTAATTAGCATCTTCCGGGCCTGAGGCCCGGATTATGCGTTTCGACGCTCACTTTTCCGGCGCAATCGTGTTATAAGACCGCCGAAATCCCAACAACGAAGGCATGATCTCCCATGGCGACGGTGCTCGACATCGCCAAGCGCAACCCCAATGCGGCCCCTCGGGCCGTCAGCGATGGCGCGCGCGCGGCCGGGTTCATCGAAAAGACCGCTGAGGTGACCGTAGCGGCCGGAGCAGCCCCCGGCGGCGCCTCGCTCGTCGGCCTCACCCGCGACCAGCTGAAGGATTCGCTGTCCGCCATCGGCGTGCCCGAGCGCGAACTCAAGATGCGCGTGGCCCAGCTTTGGCACTGGATCTATTTCCGCGGCGCCAAAGACTTCTCCGAGATGACCAACATGGGCAAGGAGCTGCGCGCCAAGCTGAGCTCCGCCTATACGCTCGCCCGCCCGCAGGTGGTCTCCGAGCAGGTCTCGAAGGACGGCACCCGCAAGTGGCTGATCCGCATGGCCTCCACCGGCCCCCTCGACAAGGGCGCTGAAATCGAGTGCGTCTATATCCCTGAGGTCGACCGCGGCACGCTGTGCGTGTCGAGCCAGGTCGGCTGCACGCTCACCTGCTCCTTCTGCCACACGGGCACCCAGCGCCTCGTGCGCAACCTGACCTCAGCCGAGATCGTGGCGCAGCTCATCGTCGCCCGCGACTCCATCGGCGACTGGCCCGGCGCCACCCCGCCGGAAGGCGCCTTCGTGCCGAACGATGGCGGACGCTTCGTGTCCAACATCGTGTTCATGGGCATGGGCGAGCCGCTCTACAACACCGACAACGTGGTCGCAGCCATCGAGGTCATGTCGGACGGCGAGGGCCTGACCCTGTCGCGCCGCCGCATCACCGTCTCCACCTCCGGCGTCGTGCCGCAGATGGAGCGCCTTGGCGCCGAAGCCAACACCATGCTGGCCATCTCGCTGCATGCCGTGCGCGACGAACTGCGTGACGAGCTGGTGCCGATCAACCGCAAATACGACATCGAGCAGCTGCTCGACGCCTGCCGCTCCTATCCGGGCCTGTCGAACGCGCGCCGCATCACCTTCGAATACGTGATGCTGAAGGGCGTGAACGACTCCGACGCCGATGCCCGCAAGCTCGTCCAGCTGCTGAAGGGCATTCCGGCGAAGATCAATCTGATCCCTTTCAACCCCTGGCCCGGCTCGAAATACGAGTGCTCGGACTGGGAGCGGATCGAGCGCTTCTCCGAGATCGTCTACCGCGCCGGCTATGCCTCGCCCGTGCGCACCCCGCGCGGCCGCGATATTCTGGCCGCCTGCGGCCAGCTCAAGAGCGAGACCGAGAAGCTGCGCGCCCGCGCCCGCATGATGGCCGAACAGGGCATCGGGGCCGAGGGCGTGTACGCGGTGCGGGACGGCGAATAGAACCTGAAAGGCGCCGCGCTGACCTCAGTGCGGTGCTTTCTCCACAGCCTGACTGGCGGATGCTTCGAGGCTCCTTTAGGTATGAGCCATGATCCGCTGGCTCATCCTCATCCCCTTCGCGCTCCTCATCGCCGTCGGCGCGAGCGGCACGTTCTTCCTCATCGCCTCCATAGTCGATCCGGTGATGGCGCTGCTGACCGGCGACACGCTGTTCGTCGGCTTCTGGTCGCTGATCGATGCGGTGTTTGCAGCCGAGGATCCCGGCCCGATTGTGGAGGACGCGTTCCTGGCGGTCGGCCGGATCATGTTCACGCTGCTGATCTTCCCGCCTCTGCTGGTGGCGATCGTCAGCGAGGTGCTGGGGATGCGAAGCCTTCTCTGGCACGTGTTGGCGACGGGGGTGCTCACGGCGGCGGTACCATGGATCCTGCGCGGGCAGGCGCGGATCGCCAGCCCCGAGGAACTGCATGTGAGCTTCGTGCTTGGGCTCACCGGCGCCGTTGCCGGCCTCGTCTATTGGGCGATCATCGGCGGACGCGAGCCGCGGCGGCGAAACCCTACCGAGCCGATGTCGTCAGGATCTTGATGGCGAAGACCGAGAACAGGCCGGCGAAGGAATAGTCGATTCCACGCATGAACTTGGGATGGCCGCGCAGGAGCGAGATCAGCTTGTCGGCCCCCAGGATCATGAGCATGCCCATGGGCGTGTTCAGCGCGACGAAGTAGAGGCCGAGGAACAGGAGCTTGTCGGCTGCATGCGGATCGTTCGCGTCCACGAATTGCGGCAGGAAGGTCACGAAGAACAGCACCACCTTGGGATTCGTGAGATTGATACCGACTCCCATAACGAATGTTTTCCAGAACGAGACTTCCGTCCGGCCTTCCTCTTTCACGCTCAGGGCCGAGCCGTTGCGCACCGCATCGAACGCCATCCAGAGCAGGTAGAGAGCGCCGACGATCTTCAGCACGGTGAAAGCGGTCACGGAGGCCGCCAGAAGCGCCGAAATTCCCAGCGCTGCAAGCAGCGTATGAACGCAACATCCCGCCGTCGCGCCCAGCATCGAGGCCATGCCGGCCTTGCGCCCGCCCGACATGGTTTTCGCCAGGAACAGGCTCATGTCGGGACCTGGCGTGATGAAGAGCAGGATCGCCGCCAAGGTGTAGGTGAGCAGGGTGCTGACATCGGGCAGGAAGGTCATGGATGCGGTTCCATCGAAGCGGCGGGATCATGCCGCAATCCCGTGTGCACGGCTACCGGAAAGCTGCTTGTTGAAACGCCACCCTTGCTCCATGTGTTGATCCGGGCGGGGCAACAAGAACCAAGAACCGCAAAAAGGACCCACATGACCGCATTGCTCTCAACTGCCCGGATCCGCTTGGGCCTGACAGGCCTGATCCTGGCGTTCGGCTTGTCCGCCTGCGGCATCAACAATGTCCCGACCCTGGAGGAACAGGCCAAGGCGGCCTGGAGCGAGGTGCAGAACCAGTACCAGCGCCGGGCCGATCTCATTCCGAACCTCGTCGAGACCGTCAAAGGCTTCGCCCAGCAGGAGCGCGAGGTGCTGACTCAGGTGACCGAAGCCCGCGCCCGCGCCACCCAGGTTCAGGTCGACGCCTCCACCGTGACCGACCCGGAAAAGTTCAGGCAATTCCAGGAGGCGCAGAACCAGCTCTCGGGCGCCCTGGGCCGCCTGCTCGCCACCGTCGAGCGCTATCCGGAGCTGAAATCCAACGCCAACTTCCTGGCCCTGCAATCGCAGCTGGAGGGCACCGAGAACCGCATCGCCGTGGCGCGACGCGACTACATTGCGACCGTTCAGGCCTACAATACGGAGCTGCGCACGATTCCCGGACGTTGGATCGCCGGCATTCTCTATCCGGAGGCCAAGCCGATGGAGACGTTCACGGCGACGGCCGGATCGGACCGCCCGCCGCCGGTGAAGTTCTGACGAGATGGGGCACGGGCGATCTTCCCTCCCCCTTGTGGGGAGGGGCAGCCGCACAGCGGCCCAGTGGGGTCGAACAGTCGGAGCTTTGTGCTCGATCCGGAAAGCATCGAGGTTGCTACAGGGCATCCCCTCTCCCGTGGGGGAGAGGGGCAGGGGTGAGGGAATGACACTTCACCAAGCCAGCACCATCGCCACACCACGTCACCCGCTACACCTCATCCTGCCCCGGCCTGCCCTCTCCCCTACGGGAGAGGGCGACGTGCTGGCTCGATGCAATCCTCAACCCAGTCGCGCGACCCCCACTCCTAACCCTCCCCGCAAGGGGGAGGGAACAGTGACCGCACTTATCATCGCCTTCCTCATTCTCCTCCTTTCCCTTCCCGCCTTCGCCCAGACCTTCCCGCCCCTCACCGGCCGTGTCGTCGATGCAGCGAACCTCCTGAAGCCCGAGGAGCGCGCCGCGCTTGAGACGAAGCTGAAGGCGCATGAGGACAAGACCACGGATCAGGTGGTGGTCGCGACCCTGCGCTCTCTCGAAGGCCATGAGGTCGAGGACAACGCCAATCGCCTGTTCCGGCACTGGCAACTCGGCCAGAAGGGCAAGGACAACGGCGCCCTGCTCCTCGTGGCGCCGCAGGAGCGCAAGGTGCGCATCGAGGTGGGCTACGGGTTGGAGGGCGCCCTGACCGATGCCCTGACGAAGGTCATCATCGCCACGGCCATCGCACCCCAGTTCCAGAAGGGCAACTTCGCAGGCGGCATCGATGCGGGTGTCGACGCCATGCTGTCGATCCTCACGGGCGATGCGGAGGAATGGCAGCGCCGCGCTGAAGTACGCGAAGACAGCACCACCGCCATCGATCCCGTGATCGCCTTCATCATCCTGCTGATCCTGTTCTTCCTGATCGCGCGCCTGATGGGCGCGGGCCGCCAGCGGGGCATCAGGCGCGGCCGCCATGGGCCCTGGATCGTCACCACCGGCGGGTGGGGCGGCGGCGGTGGAGGATGGTCCGGCGGCAGCGGCGGCTTCTCGGGAGGCGGCGGCTCGTCGGGCGGCGGTGGCGCTTCGGGGAGCTGGTAGATGATCTCAGGCGAGGAACAGACCCGGCTGGCCAGCGTGATCGGCGACGTGGAGGACGAGACCTCCGGGGAGATCGTTCTCGTGATCGCCGAGCAGGCCGGGCATTACCGCGCCATCCCGCTGCTCTGGGCCATGCTCGCGGCGCTCGTCACGCCGTGGCCGCTGATCTGGCTCACAGACATCAGCACCTCGCGCATCTTCCTGATCCAGCTTGGCGTAGCTCTGGTCCTGAGCCTCGTGCTCTCCTGGCCGAAGCTGGGCTTTGCCCTGGTGCCGCGCTCCATCAAGCACGCTCAGGCGCACGAGGCCGCCTCACGCGAATTCCTGCGGCGTGGACTCACCCGCACGCGGGAGAAGACCGGGGTGCTGATCTATCTCGCGCTCGCCGAGCATCATGCCGAGATCCTGGCCGACACAGGCATCGCAGACCGGGTCGAGCCCGGGAGCTGGGCAGGCATCGTGGCGGATCTGACGGCGTCGATCAGAGATGACCGGATGATCGAGGGGCTGGAGCAGGCCATTCGGCGCATTGGCGCGATCCTCGCCGAGCATGCTCCTCCCCGCCTCGACGACGTGGACGAGTTGCCCAACAAGGTCATTCTTCTCGATTAAAGGCCGGGACCTTTCGCAGCGCCCAGGATGAGGCCGGGCCGCATCGCATCCGTGCCCTGCAGGAGCACCACATAGGCGTCTCCGCCCTTGCGGGCCATGTCGAGGGGCACCTCGAAGCGGGCGGAGCCGCCGCGCCAATCGCCGACTCGGTTCAGGCCGCGCACCACATTGGCGTAGGTGATGGTCTTGCCCCGGTTCTCGCCGCGCTCGATCGGCACCGTCTGCGACTTCAGCACCGGCAGGATCCAGATTTCAGCCTCGCGCTGCGCGGTGTCGGGCGTCTCCTCGATGGCAATCGACACGGTGCCGTTCTGCTCGGTGATCATCACGTTCACCGGCAGGGTCCTGCGCCCCTTGGTCGTGTACTGGATCGCCTTCTCGACCTGAGCCCGGTCGGACCCGATGGAGGATTTCTTGCCGTTGACGATCATCTGCGGCGTGAAGACCTGCCGGTCGCTGCGGGAATGGGCATAGGCCTTCTGGCGCTCGGTGAAGGCCACATGGGCAAGCGTGTCCTTCCAGCCGAGATAATCCCAGTAATTGACCGGCAGCGACAGGGCCACGATGTCGGGCTGGCGGGAATATTCGACCAGAAGCTCGTCCGCCGGCGGGCACGAGGAGCAGCCCTGGCTCGTGAAGAGCTCGACCACCGCGCGCGGCGGTTCCGCCAGAGCGGGCTGCAGAAGCGCGGCAAATGCAAGAGCCGCCAGGGTCGCTTTCAATCGGGATACCATGATGTAAGCCATGGAACATGAATTCCGCCTCAAGGTGAACTCACGTTACCTTGAGCGGTTGCAGGCACCCGCCAGCGGCGGTGCATCCACAGCCATTGCTCCGGGTATTCCCGCACCCACTCCTCCACCACGGAGGTCATGGCCTGCATGGCGCCCTGCACGTTGATCTGCCCGTCGGGATCGCGGGGCAGATCGAGAGGCGGGGTGAGCTGCAGGCGGAAGCGGTGGTTCGGCAAACGGATTACCCGCACCCCGTGGACCGGGCAGTCGAACCGGCGGGCGAATTTTCCCAGGATCGGGTTCACCAGGGCCGGGCGGCCCATGAAGTTCACGATCACCCCGCGGGTGAAATGCTGGTCGATGAGCATGCCGAGATGCCCGTCCTTCTCCAGCGCCCCCTGCATGGCAAACGCCGCGCCCTGGCGGGCGGCTTCGAGATTGCCCATGGTCTCGCTGCGGATCTCGTGCAGCACGCGGGCGATGGCCGGATCGTTGGGGGCGCGGAACACCGCCGTGGTGTCGAGCCCGAAGCGGGCCGCGCAGATGGCGGGCAGTTCCCAGTTGGCCAGATGGGCCGAGAAGATGAGGCCAGGCCGGCCGTCGTCTCTCAGGCTCAGAAAGTGATCGATCCCGTCGACCTCGGTGCGTCCGGGGACGTCACTGTCGGGATCGAAGTCGAACAGGCGCCCAAGATGGGGATATTCGGCGCCTGTGCGGCCGAGATTGTCCCAGGCGGCGATGGCTAAGGCCTTCACCTCGGCGTCCGACTTCTCCGGATAAGCGGCGCGGACGTTGTTCAGAGCGGTCTTGTGGGCGCGAAGCAGGGGGCCGAAGGTGCGGGTCAGCGCCGCTCCCACGGCGCCGGAGCGTTCAGGTCCCAGCGCCCGCGCCAGGGCGAAGACGCCGCGCACGACGCCGACCATGACCGTCTCGGTGAGGCGCGAGACGAGGCTGCGGGGGCGGTGAGGCTGCTGCACGTTCTTTTGAATCCTGGCCTGAAAAGAAAAGCCCTGGCGTCTTCTCGCCAGGGGATGGTTTCGTCAAGATCTACGGTCGCGGCCCATTGTTCCAGAAGCGGGCCTGCGGCTCAGAACGTCACGAGCACCTTGCCGAAGACCTTCCGGCCCTCGAGCCGCTCAAGCCCCTTCTGGAACTCGTCGAGCGGGAAGACGGCGTCGATCACGGGTGTCATGCCTTGAGCCATCTTGTCCAGCGACTGGCTGATGTTCTCGATCCGGCAGCCGAAGGATCCGAAGATCCGGTACTGCTGCTGGAAGAGCTGCATCAGGTTCATGGTGGTGGAGACGCCCGAGGTGGAGCCGCAGGTGACGAGGCGTCCGCCGCGCTTGAGGCAGAGCAGCGAGCCGTTCCAGGTCTCGGCGCCCACATGCTCGAACACCACGTCGACGCCCTTGCGCTTCGTCAGCTGGCGCACCTCGCCCTCGAAGCGCTCCGTGCGGTAGTTGACCACGTAATCGGCGCCGAGCGCCTTCGCCTTCTCGCCCTTCTCGTCGTCGCCGACTGTCGTGTAGACCGTGCAGCCGATGGCCTTTGCCATCTTGATCGCCGCCGTGCCGATGCCGGAGCCGCCCGCATGGACCAGGATCGACTCGCCGGGCTCCAGCTTGGCGTTGTCGAACAGCATGTGCTGCACGGTGCCGAAGCCGATCGGCGCGCAGGCCGCCTGCTCGAAGGTGACGCCCTGCGGCACCGGGATCACGAGACGCTCCGGCCGGTTGATCAGCTCGCGGGCAAAGCCGTCGATATGGAAGCCCATGATGCCGGCGACGTTCTCGCAGAGATTGTCCCAGCCCTTCCGGCAGGCCGCACAATGACCGCAGGTCTCGGCCCCGTACATGGTGACCGGATCGCCCGCCTTGAACCGCGTGACGCCCTCGCCCACCGCGGCGATCTCGCCCGAGGCTTCGACACCCACGGCCTGGGGCATCTTGCGCTTGGCGAATGCCATCCCGCGAAAGCCCCACACATCGAGGAAGTTCAGCGCCAGCGCCTTCACCCGCACCTGCACCTCGCCGGGAGCCGGCGGCGGCGGGGCATCGATCTCGGTGATGCGGAGGTCACGGTCGCCGAAGAGCTGAAGGGAGCGCATGAAAAACAATCCTGGTCGGCGTCATCGCCAGCAACCTGAGGCGCGGCGGCAACGGAGAATCTGCTTGCGGCGGCTTAAAGGGCAGCGGAGCGGATGACAAGTTTTGTGTCATTCCCGGCCGGAGCGTAGCGAGGGAAGGGAGTCCATAGCGTTGAGCGTGATCATGAATCCCCTTCCCTCGCTACGCTTAGCCTGAGGATGACACCCAGAGTTACCGATGCACACCCAGCATCGAGGTCAGGCCGCCATCAATGGGCAGCACCGTGCCGGTGATATAGGCGGCGGGTTCGCTCAGGAGGAAGGCGGCAAGGCCGGCGATCTCCTCAGGCTTCGCGAAGCGTCCGGCCGGAATCTGCTTTTCCATGTTGTCGCGGTAGGCGGCGTAGGGCGCCATCATGTCCGTGTCGATGAAGCCCGGGGCGATCACGTTGACGGTGACACCGCGCTTGGCGGTCTCGACTGAGAGCGTGCGGCAATAGGAGATCAGCGCGCCCTTGGAGGCCGCATAGGCCGCGTTGCCGGGATTGCCCTGGAGCGCCGCCACCGATCCGATGGCGACGATGCGCCCCTGCTTGGCGCGGATCATGCCGCGCATGAGCGCCTTGGCGATGCGGGTGAGCGACCAGAAGTTCACCTGCATGGCAGCTTCGGCCTTATCCTGCTGCATCATGGCGGCAAGCGCGTCATAGGGCTGGCCGGCATTGTGGACGAGCCCGAAAAAGCTCTCGCCCTCGATGGTCTCGCAGAATGTCTCGAGCGCCGCCTTGTCGGCGAGATCAATTGCGTGCGCTGCGACGGTGCGGCCAGGATTGGCCTGCATCTGCTCCTGGCAAAGCGCCTTCGCTGCGTCACCGGACGAGCGATAGGTGAAGTCGACATCATGACCGGCGGCCACGAGCGCCCGCACGATGGCGGCGCCCACGCCCTTGCCGCCGCCCGTAACCAGAACCCGTGTCATGATCAAGCCCCCTTCGGCTCGGCCCCGAAGACGAGGCAGGTGTTCTGGCCGCCGAAGCCGAAGGAGTTGGAGAGCACGTAGTTCACCGTCGCGTCCCGGGCGACGTTGGGCACCACGTCGAGTGGGATGGCCGGATCGGGCACCTGATAGTTGATCGTCGGCGCGATGCGGCCGGTGCCGATGGTCATGAGCGACATCACCGCCTCGACGGCGCCGGCGGCCGTGAGCGTGTGGCCGATCATCGACTTGTTCGACGAGATCGGAACGCTCGCCATGCGCTCGCCGAACACGGCGGTGCAACTCATGGCCTCCATCTTGTCGTTCTCCGGCGTCGAGGTGCCATGGGCGTTGATGTAGTCGATGTCGTCGGGCGAGAGACCCGCATCGGCCAGCGCCTCGCGGATCGCGGTGATCGCCGGCATGCCGTCCGGCGAGGAACGGGTGCGGTGGAAGCCATCGCCCTTCTCGCCGCAACCGAGCACATAGCCGAGGATCGTGGCACCGCGTGCCTTCGCGCTTTCCGCATTTTCCAGCACGAGCGCCGCGCCGCCCTCGCCCATGACGAAGCCGTCGCGGTTCTTGGAGAAGGGTTTTGACGCCCCTTCCGGGTTCTCGTTCTGGGTCGAGAGCGCGGAGAGCAAGGAGAAGCGGATGAGCGATTCCGGGTTCACCGAGCCGTCGGTGCCGATGCAGAGCGCGGCATCCGTCTCGCCCCGGCGGATCGCCTCGACGCCGAGCTGGATCGCGGTGGCGCCGGATGAACAGGCGGTGGAGAGCGAGATCGGCGAGCCCCTGGTGCCGAAGCGGTCGGCCACCCGGTCAGCCACGGTGCCGAAGATGAAGAGATCATGCCAAGGCTTGAACTCGCCCGAGGCCGCGGCCTTCAGCAGATCCTTGTAGGTGACGTCACCGTCCTGCCCCGAGGCCTTGGCCAAAGCCTCGCGCTGCGGCCACTCCATCTCGACCGGCGGCACGGCGATGAACAGCGCGCCCGGGAAATCGCTGGACGCCAGCCCCGACTGGCCCACCGCCTCCTCGGCCGCCAGCATGGCGAGCCGCTCGGACAGCATGGGCGCGCAGAAGGGCTCCACATCGACCGAGTCGATGGTGCCGGCGATCGTGGTGCGCAGGCCCTCGGTGGGGAAGCGCTCGATGCGGTGAATGCCGGATTGTCCCGCCGTCAAAGCAGCCCAGGTATCGTCCTTGCCCTGGCCGAGGGACGTGACCACGCCCATGCCGGTGACGGCGACGAGCGGGCGTCCTTTCGTGTCGCGAAGCGCCATAGCCTTCTCCTCAAGCCTTGGTGAGCCGGATGGCGCCTTCGCCGCGCCAATGTCCGATGGAGGTGACGAGCGCCTCACCGGCCTTGCCTCCTGCAATCAGGCCGGCAGCCAGCGCGACGCCGATGGGCGCCTGGGCCTCCATGGTGTGGCCGACGAGATCGCCGGTCGCGTGGACGGCGGCACCCGGTGCGATGTCCTTCAGCGCCGCCTGCTCCTCGTCCGTGATCCCCTTGATGCCGGTAGCGCCGGAGATCACCGCATCGGGCTTGGCCCCGAGCTGCCGCGACAGGGCATGAAGCGCGCCTTCGACGCTGCCCGGCTGACGGCGGCTGCGGTCGGAGGCGACGCCCGCGATGGCTGCGAGCGGTTTTATGCCGCGCGCGGCGGCGTGTTCGCGAGCTTCGAGCACCAGAAAGCAGCCTCCACTCCCCAGGATCATGCCGCCGCCATCCGCGTGACGCTCCCAGACGGAGGCGTAGGGCTTCTTCCAGAGGAAGCCGCCCATTTCGTAGATGAGGAGCACGTCGGGACGCTCTGCATTGTAGGAGCCGCCGACGAGGAAGATGTCGTCCTGCCCTGAGGCGATGCGCTCGCGGGCGATGCGGATGGCGTCGACGCCGCTCGATTCCTCGCCCATGAAGGTGCGGGAGGCGCCCGTGACACCATGGACGATGGAGATATTGCCGGCGAGCAGGTTGGAGAGTTGTGCGAGAAACAGGGTCGGGCGCAGATCGCCCATCAGGCGCTCGTTGAGGAACACGCCAGGATTGCCGGCTTGGCGCAGCCCGGTGAGGATCTGCCCGTCGACCGCATAATCCCGCTCGCCGCCGCCGGCCGAGACGATGAGCTGCATGCGGCCCTTGAGGGCTGCATCCTCCTTGGCGCCAGCCGCATCGAGGGCGAGGCCCGCCGCATAGCAGCCGAGCTTCTGCCACGGCTCCATCTGGCGCTGGTCGGATTTCTTGGGGATCTGCCGGTCCCATTCGAGGGTCACTGCCGGGTGGACCGGGAAAGGCTCGAAACTGGCCGCATCCGTGTTCGGGGTGCCGCCGGCAAGCGCCGTCAGATGCGCCTCCAGGCCTTCTCCGGCCGAGGAGACGAGGCCCACTCCCGTAATGACGACATCGCGCATCACACACTTTCCTCCAGGAGGCCGATGCGCTTGGCTTGCGCGCGCATCAGGCCGTCCATGCCTTCCGGGAAGGGCATGATCCGGAAGCGCAGTTCCGCATCGCAGATCGGCTTGCCCTCGGCCGTGATCCTGGCCTTGGTCACCGCATAGCCGGAGCCCTCATGCTCCAGCTGCGCCGTGACGGCGAGCACCGTACCCGGTCCGACGAAGGTGCGAAAGCGCGCCTTGTCGACGCCCATCAGGAACGGCATGTGGGTGAAGCCCATGAGACCGAGCACGAGATAGCCGGAGGCCTGGGCCATGGTCTCGGTGAGGAGAACGCCGGGCACGAGGGGGTGGCCGGGGAAATGCCCTTCGAAGACCGGGCTTTCCTGGGGGACCACGGAGGTCACCTCGATCCGCTTGGTCTCGCGGTCGAGGGCCGTCACTTGGTCGATCATTTCAAAATATTCGAGGCGCATCCGGCTCTCTTACCCTCTTGCTCCCGGCAAGTTCAATGGGAAGAGAATCCATGAGGCGGGGCGCTTGATGGATCGCCTCTTCGAGCCGGCCTCAATCGGCCAGCCCGCCGGGATATGTTGGTCAATCAGGCCTGCTTGGCGGCCACCAGGGCGTCAATGCGCGCGACAAGGTTCTTCAGGACGAAGTATTCCTCGGCCGGGGCCTTGCGCTCGTTCACTTCCTGGGTCCACTGCTCCAGGGGCAGCTTGATCCCGAAGGCCTTGTCGATGGCGAACGCGATGTCGAGGAAGGCGAGCGAGTCGATGCCCAGATCCTCGATGGCGTGACTCTCAGGCGTGATCTGCTCGCGCGGGATATCGGCGGTCTCGGAAATGATGCCGGCGACGGTCTCGAAGGTGGACGACATGACGCCGCTCTCCTGAAGTGCTTGTTGGTCTCAACGATGCGGCGCCGGCAAGCTTAAGGAAGGCCCGGTGTCCAGACGCTCGTTTCGTCGAGGAGGGTTTGTTTCGAAGCGCACCCCTTACACGACAGGCCGCTCAGCGGCAACCGATTGGTTGCACCGGCCCGAATCGGCAGGGTCGAGAGAGCGGGAACCTTCCCTGCGGCAACGGCATAGAGAGCAGCCGATTGATTATTCGGCGTCCATCGCCGATAAGGGCCGCCTTCGGCCTTGGACCGAATGATCTTACACAAAGACAGATTGCTGGATCGACGTGCTCAACAGGTTCCTCAAGCCTGAAATCCGCTATGCCCGCCGCATGGCCCGGATCGCCCGATGGGACAGACCCGTCGAGGGGCTGTCGGGACGCCTGCGCGCCTGGGCCCATATGCTGATCGCCGATCACGGCGTGTTCCGCCTCTTCTACCTGAACAAGCACCCGGTCACGGACCGGCTCTGGCGCTCGGCCCAGCCGGCCCCGCACCAGATCGCGGCCCTTAAAGCCGAGGGCATCCGGACCATCATCAACCTGCGCGGGGGCCGGGAGCACGGCTCGTGGCAGCTCCAGAAGGACGCCTGCGAGCGGCTCGGCATCCACCTGGAGGAGTTCGTGGTGCGCTCCCGCGGGGCGCCGGACCGGGAGACCCTGCTCTCCGCCAAGAAGTTCTTCGACACCATCGAGTACCCGGCGGTTCTGCACTGCAAGTCCGGGGCGGACCGGGCCGGCTTCGTGGCCGCCCTCTACCTCGTGGTCTACGAGGGCAAGTCCATCGACGAGGCCCAGCGGCAATTGTCCATGCGCTACGGCCATTTCCGGTTCTCGAAGACCGGCATCCTGGACGCGTTCTTCGACCTCTACCGCCGCGAGGGCGAAGCAGAGGGCATTCCGTTCCTCACCTGGATCGAGACTCAGTACGACGCGGACGATCTGGAACGGAATTTCCGCTACGGCTTCTGGTCCCACCTTCTCGTCGACAGGATCATGCGGCGCGAGTAGGCCTCAGGAGACCGCCAGGCTGGGCTCGCTGTCGTCGGACAGCTGCAGGCGGTGCAGGCGGGCATAGGCTCCCGCCTTGGCGATGAGCGCCTCGTGCGACCCCGTTTCCGCAACCCGCCCCTTTTCCATCACGACGATCTTCTCCGCATTGCGGACCGTCGAGAGGCGGTGGGCGATCACCAGGGTGGTGCGGCCCTTCATGAGCTTGCGGATGGCATCCTGCACCAGCCGCTCCGATTCGGAATCCAGCGCGCTGGTCGCCTCGTCGAGGAGCAGGATCGGCGCGTCCTTCAGGAAGGCGCGGGCCAGCGAGATGCGCTGGCGCTCGCCACCCGACATGCGGCCGCCGCCCGGCCCGACCACCGTGTCGTAGCCCTCCGGCATCCTCATGATGAAATCGTGGGCCGCCGCCGCCTTGGCGGCATTCACGATCTCCTCGTCGGAGGCGCCGGACCGTCCGAAGGCGATATTGGCCCGTATCGTGTCGTCGAAGAGGATCACGTCCTGGCTCACCACCGCAACGGCCTGCCGGAGGCTCGCCAGGGAGACGTCGCGCACGTCCTGCCCGTCGATCAGGACGGAGCCCCGGGTCGTATCGTAGAGGCGCGGCACGAGGGACAGGAGCGTCGACTTGCCCGAGCCCGAGCGGCCGACCAAGGCTGTGGTCTGCCCGGCCTCGGCCACGAGATCGACATGGTCGAGGGCCGCCGCCTCTCCGTCGTAGGAGAAGGACATGTCCGCAAACCGGATCTCGCCGCCGGTCAGCCGCAGCGGCTCGGCACCCGGCTTGTCCTGGATCCGCGGGGCCTGATCCATCACGTCGAATGTGCGCTGCAAGGCGGCTGCCGCCTCCTGGACGATGGCGTTGAGGTTGCCGAGCGCCCGGACCGGGTGCGCCGCCATGACCAGGGCGCTGACGAAGCCCGTGAAATCACCCACGGTGCTGGCCCCGGAGAGAATGCGCTGGCCGATCAGGATCAGGACGATGGCCACGGCCAGGCCGCCGCCGGTCTCGAGCACCGGATCCATCCGCCCGCGGGCATTGGCCGCCTTCATCTTGAGAGCGCGGACATCATCGAAGGTCTTGGCGGCCTTGGCCTTGAGATAGCGCTCGAGCCCATAGGTCTTGGCGATGCGGGTGCCAGCGAGGCTCTCGGTGATGAGGCTCGCCATCACGCCGGTCTGCTCCTGGGTCGAGGACGCCACCTGGCGCAGTCGCCGGCCGATCTTGTTCACCGGATAGGCGAAGAAAGGCGCGATCACGGCCGCCACGATGGTCAGCACCGGGTCGATCCAGAGCATGGCGGCGATCAGCGCCATGAGGGTCGTCGTCTCGCGCAGGAACACTGTGGAGAGGCGGGTCAGCGCCTCCCGGATGAAGGAAAAGTCCGTGGTGAAGCGCTGGGTGAGGGCTGCCGGGCTCTCGCGCCCGATCTGGGAGAGATCGGCCTCGATCATGTGGCCGTAGAGAGCCGTCTGCATGTCTGCCTCGATCCGGGTCACCACCTTGTTGGTGAGGACCGTGAGCGCGAGCAGCGAGAAACCCTTCACGGAGGTCACGGCGATCACGAAGAGCGGCGCCAGCATGATGGCGTGCGCATCCTTCATGTCGAAGGCATCGAAAGCCGCCTTGATCAGGACCGGGTAGAGTCCCGTGGCGCCGGACACCAGGGCGACCAGCAGGAGTACCACGGCGAGCGTCTTCCGGTGCGGACGCATCCAGTCCCGCCACAGACGGCTGATCAAGGGAAAGGTATCCCCCCGAAGGATGCTCTTGGACGCCATAGACTCTGCGAAACCCTGTTTGGAGCCTCGCGGTTAGCATGTGAACCGTTCAGCCGCAATTCTTTCGAGATGCCGGCAGGGACTCAGCGGTGTTTTGACACTTGCAGACCTGCCCCGCCTGCGCGCTCGTAAGCGCGCAGGCGGGAGCAGCTAGACCGCACGCAGGTAGCGCATGGGCCGTCCGGGGGCGATCAGTTCGGCGGCTGCGATGATGCCCTGGGCGTCGATACCGAAATGGCGGTAGAGGTCCTTGACCGTGCCGGTCTGGCCGAAATGCTCCACGCCCAGCGAACGGGTGCGGTGGCCCATGACCGAGCCCATCCAGGCCAGCGTCGCCGGATGGCCGTCGATCACCGTCACCAGGCCGCAATGGGGCGGCACGTCGGCAAGCAGGCGCTCCACATGGGACCGGGCATGGACGAGGCCGCGCTCGCGGGCACGCTGCGCCGCCGTCCAGCCCGCATTGAGCCGATCGGCGGACGTGATGGCCAAAAGCCCGACATCGCGCCGGTCCTCGGCCATGAGGCCCACCGCCTCGATGGCCTCCGGCGCCACCGCGCCCGTATAGGCCACGACCACCTGGGCATTCGGCCCAGGTTTTCTGAGCCAATAGGCGCCCGCCCTGACGTCGTCGGCCAGTTCCGGCGTCATTTCGCGCTGCGGCTGTTCGAGCGTGCGGGTGGACAGGCGCAGGTAGACCGAGCCGCCGGTCTCGTCGCGCAGCCAGGTTTTCTCGTCGGGCTCGCCGCCCTCGCGCTGCATGTAGTCGAAGGCCCAGCGCATGATGACCGCAAGCTCATCCACGAAAGCGGGCTCGAAGGAGGCCAAGCCATCCTGCGCCATGCCAACGAGCGGCGTACCGATGGACTGGTGCGCGCCGCCCTCCGGCGCCAGCGTCACGCCGGACGGTGTGGCGACGATCATGAAGCGGGCATCCTGGTAGCAGGCATAGTTCAGGGCATCGGCGCCGCGATAGATGAACGGGTCGTAGAGGGTGCCGATGGGGAGGATGCGCTCCCCGAAGAGGGAATGCGACAGGCCCAAAGCCGAGAGCACGATGAACAGGTTCATCTCTGCGATCCCGAGCTCGATATGCTGGCCGGACGGCGAGAATTCCCAGTTGTAGGTGGAGGGAATCCGCTCCTTCTTGAAGGTGTCGACCAGGCTCTCGCGGGCATAAAGCCCGCGCCGGTTCACCCAGGCGCCGAGATTGGTCGAGACCGTCACGTCCGGCGCCGTGGTGACGATGCGCGCGGCGAGCGCATCGTCGGAGCGGGCCAGCTCGTTGAGGATGAAGCCGAAACCCTGCTGGGTCGACATGGTGGGATTGGCCGGGAAGGCGAGCTTTTCCGGCACCGGCACCTGTGGCGCGGCATAGCGGCGGGTGCCCTTCTGGATGAACGGCACCGCGGCCAGGAAGCGCTCGATCTCGGCCTGGGGGACCTTCATTCCCTCGAACTTGTCCCATTCATGGCCGGGACGTACGCCTTGCGTCTTCTGCCAGGCCCCCATCTGTGTCGGCGTCAGCATGCCGGAATGGTTGTCCTTGTGGCCGGCGAGCGGCAGGCCGAAGCCTTTGATGGTATAGGCCAGGAAGCACACCGGCCGGTCGTGCTGGCGCGCTTTCTCGAAAGCGTCGAGCAGGCTCGGCAGGTCATGGCCGCCGAGATTGGCCATGAGCTCGGCCAGGTCCTCGTCCGACCGCTTCTCGATGAGGCGGGTCACCGGCCCCTGATCGCCGAGATCGTCGAGCAGGCGCTTGCGCCACGCGGCGCCGCCTTGATACGTCAGGGCGGAGTAGAGCTGGTTGGGGCAGGAATCGATCCAGTCGCGCAGTTTCTCGCCGCCGGGCTCCTTGAAGGCCTCCTGCATGAGCGACCCGTGCTTGAGCACCACCACGTCCCAGCCGAAATTGCGGAACAGCGCCTCGAAGCGCTGCCACAGGCCCTCGCGAATCACCGCATCCAGGCTCTGGCGGTTGTAGTCGATGATCCACCACGTGTTGCGGATGCCGTGCTTCCAGCCCTCGAGCAGGGCCTCGAAGATGTTGCCCTCGTCCATCTCCGCATCGCCCACGAGCGAGATCATGCGGCCCTCGGGCTTGTCCTTGGCCCAGCCATGGGCCTTGACGTAATCCTGCACGAGGCTGGCAAAGAGCGTCTGGGCAACGCCCAACCCCACCGAGCCGGTGGAGAAATCCACGTCGTCGATGTCCTTGGTGCGGGAGGGATAGGATTGCGCGCCCTTGTAGCCGCGGAAATTCTCCAGCTTCTCGCGGGTCTGGCGGCCGAAGAGATATTGGATCGCGTGGTAAATCGGGCTGGCATGGGGCTTCACCGCCACCCGGTCTTCGGGGCGCAGCACCGAGAAGTAGAGCGCCGCCAGGATGGTCGAGAGGGAGGCGGACGAAGCCTGGTGCCCGCCGATCTTCATCCCGTCCTCGTTGGGACGCAGGTGATTGGCATTGTGGATGGTCCAGGTGGACAGCCAGAGCACCTTGCGCTCGAGTTCCTTCAAGATGCTCAGGTGCCGTGCGTCAGCCATGGGGTCCCTCCCGGTTTTGCCGAGATATAAGCCCAATGGTTTTCCGAAGCGAGGCCCCACGTTCGGGCAAGATCTTGAAGAGGCTGGAAAAACGAAAAGCCCGCCGGATGGCGGGCCTTCGTGAAACTCTCAGATTTTGAGAGAAATTGGAGCGGGCGAAGGGATTCGAACCCTCGACCCCAACCTTGGCAAGGTTGTGCTCTACCCCTGAGCTACACCCGCGCTCCGCGATGCCGTGGCATCGTTGCGAGGCCGTTCATGTGCCCCAAAACGACGCTCATTGCAAGAGGGTCCTGGCGAACTTTTCAGCCTAGCCCTTGAGCCTGCTTCATCCGGTCGCTAGAAGCGCAGAAGGTTTTTGGAGAACTGCCTTGGCCCATCTCTCCCCTCAAGAATTCTTGGAACGCCTGCAGGAACTCGGCATCCAGGCCGAAACCGTGGAGCACGAGCCCGTGTTCACGGTGGCCGAGTCGGCATCGGTCAAGGAACGGATTCCCGGAGCTCATTCCAAGAACCTGTTCGTGAAGGACAAGAAGGGCCGCTTCTTCCTGATTTCCGCCAAGCACGACACCGCCATCGACCTCAAGCGGATGCACGAGACCCTCGGCGCCTCCGGTCGCCTGTCCTTCGGCTCGGCCGAGCAACTGCGCGCCCTGCTCGGGGTGGAGCCCGGCTCCGTGACGGCCTTCGCCGTGGTGAACGATACGGAAGGCAAGGTCACCATGGTACTCGATGCCAACCTCATGGAGCACGAGCGGGTGAACTTTCACCCGCTGGTCAATTCCATGACCACGGGCGTGTCCCGGGAGGATCTGGTCGCGTTCCTGCGCGCGACCGGACATGATCCGCTGATCCTGCGCCTGCCGGAGCCGCCGGCGGAATTGCCAGACAACACTCAAGCTCCCATCTAAGGGAGACTCGTCTCCCGCCTCCACCCTTCGAGGACCGCATGCTCTCCGACAATCCCGCCCCCTCCGACGATCTGGTGAAGGACACCACCACGGCGGCATTCCGCCAGGACGTGCTGGCCGAATCCATGCAGCAGCCGGTGCTCGTGGATTTCTGGGCGCCCTGGTGCGGCCCCTGCAAGCAGCTCACCCCGATCCTGGAAAAGGCCGTGCGCGCCGCCGGCGGCAAGGTGAAGCTCGTGAAGATGAACATCGACGAGCATCCTCAGATCGCCGGCCAGCTCGGCGTGCAGTCGATCCCGGCCGTATTCGCCTTCCAGCGCGGCCAGCCGGTGGACGGCTTCATGGGCGCCCTGCCGGAAAGCCAGATCAAGGGCTTCATCGAGCGCCTGGTGGGCCCGCTCGGCCCCAGCGCCGTTGAGGAGATCCTGGCCGAGGCCGACCGCCTGACGGCCGCCGGCGACATGGGCGGAGCGGCCGAACTCTACGCCGCTGTCCTGTCCCAGGACCCCGAGAACGTCGTGGCGCTCGCCGCCCTCGTGAAGCTTCATGTGGAGGTGAACGATCTGGAAGGCGCCAAGCGCTTCCTCGCCATGGCACCCCAGGCCAAGGCCAACGATCCGGCCATCGCCGGCGCCCGCGCGGCCATCGAGCTCGCCGAGCAGGCGGGCTCGCTCGGGGACTTGGCGGACCTGCAGCGCCAAGTCGAGACGGATCCCACCGACCATCAGGCGCGCTTCGATCTCGCGATCGGATTGAACGCCCGCGGGCGGCGCGGAGAAGCTGTCGATCACCTCCTTGAAATCGTCCGGCGCGACCGCAATTGGAACGAGGACGGCGCGCGCAAGCAGCTCGTTCAGTTCTTCGAGGCCTGGGGCCCGATGGACGAGATGACGCTGGCAGGGCGGCGGAGGCTCTCCTCGCTCCTGTTCTCCTGACGCGCCCTAAGTTTGGGGAGATCGGAATGGGAATGAACGCGGCATACCGAGGGCCGGAGGATTGCCCGTCGGTCATCCCGGTCTTTCCCCTTCCCGGCGCGCTGCTTCTGCCGCGCGGGCAGATGCCGCTCAACATCTTCGAGCCGCGCTATCTGGCGATGATCGATGAAGCGCTCAAGACCGACCGCATCATCGGCATGGTGCAGCCCGACGCGGACAACGATCCCAATGCCACGGCACCGAAGCTCTACCGGGTCGGCTGCGCCGGCCGGATCACCCAATACGCCGAAACCGGCGACGGACGCTACCTGATCACGCTCATCGGCGTTGCGCGCTTCCGCATCGAGGAGGAGCTGCCGCCGATCGATCTCTTCCGCCGCTGCCGGGTGAATTTCGAACCCTTCGCGTCCGACTTCACGGCGCGGGCCGGCGAAACGGAAGTCGACCGGGCCGGCGTGGTGAAGGCCCTGCGCGACTTCGTCGACGCCGTGCACGTGAAGGTCGACTGGCGCGGCATCGAGGAGGCGCCCAACGAGGCCCTCGTGAACGCTTTGTGCATGATGAGCCCGTTCGGCGTGCGCGAGAAGCAGGCGCTGCTGGAGGCGCCCAATCTCAAGTCGCGGGCGGAGGTGCTCATCGCCCTCACCGAGATCGAGCTCGCCCGCAGCGGCGCCAGCTCCGACTCGACCATGCAATAGGAATTTTGACGATGGTTCCCGATACACCCGAGACGCCGCAGCCCGTGGAGGCAACGCGGATCGACCCCAAGCTCCTGGAGCTTCTCGTCTGCCCGCTCACCAAGGAAACCCTCGAATACGACGCAGCCCGCCAGGAGCTGATCAGCCGCCGCGCCAAGCTCGCCTACCCGATCCGCGACGGCATCCCCATCATGCTGCCGGAAGAGGCGCGGCCGCTGGGGGATTGAGGGCGGAACTCGCCTGACACTGTGATTCCGGGGCGGCTCGTAGAGCCGTGCCCGACCCGAAGGGCCGCACCGTAGGCTTGGAAATCCATAACCGCTAACGGTGCAGAATAAAGCGAAGCGCCTTATTCAACGGACGTCGTGTTTATGGATTCCGGGCTCGCCTTTGGCGCCCCGGAATGACAGCGTGGCGTTATATGTCCGCCCGCTCCTCAATAGCCTCCGCCAGCGCGAGCACCCGCTTTGCCATCTCCGCATGCAGCCGCTCGACCATGCGTCCGCCCAGGCTGATCGCCCCTTTGCCCTGATTCTCCGGCTGTTCGAAGGCCGCCACGACGGCGCGGGCGCTCGCAACCTCCTCCGTCGACGGCGCGAAAATCTCGTTGCCGGCGGCGATCTGATCCGGATGGATCAGGGTCTTGCCGTCGAAGCCGCAATCGCGGCCCTGCTCGCACTCGGCGCGAAAGCCCTCCGCGTCGGACAGGCTGTTATAGACCCCGTCGAGAATGTCGATGCCGTGCGCCCGTGCGGCGGCGAGCGCTGTCATGAGCCAGGGGAGCATCGCGGCGCGTCCCGGCAGGAGGCGCGCGCGGGTGTCCTTGGCGAGGTCGTTCGTCCCCATGACGAGGCAGTCGAGCCGCGTGTCGACGTCGCGGGCTGCGCTTGCAATCGATTCCGCATTCAGGATCGCGAGCGGCGTCTCGATCATGGCCCAGACGCGGGTGCGCTCCGCGGCCCCGAGCCGGCGCAGGCGCAGGCCTACCGCCGCGAGCATTTCCGCCGACGACACTTTCGGCACGAGGATCGCGTCGGGCGCGGCCGCAACGGCCGCCGCGAGATCCGCCTCACCCCACGGCGTTTCGAGGGCATTGATGCGGATCACCAGCTCCCGCCTGCCATAGCCGCCCGCCTGCACCGCCGCGCAGACCTGCTCGCGCGCCTGCGCCTTCACATCGGGCGCCACTGCGTCCTCGAGATCGAAGATCACCACGTCCGCGGCAAGCGTCTTCGCTTTCTCGATGGCTCTCGCATTGGAGCCCGGCATGTAGAGCGCGGAACGGCGTGGGCGGATGGCGGCCATGGTGTCTTCCTCACGATACGGATCGGTTTTAATCGTGATCTCAACCGGACAACAGTGTCATTCCCGACCGGAGCGTCAGCAGAGGGGAGGGAATCCATAGCGCTGAGCGGGATCGTGGATCCCCTTCCCGGCCTTCGGCCGCCGGGGATGACAGGTGGAGGTGAAAAGAATGTGGGTTGCAGGCGTCGATGGCTGCCGGGCGGGGTGGATCGCGGTGCTCATGTGGGTGGACGACCTGCGCACCCATCGCATCATGACGGCGGCGGCGCTCGCCGCCATGGCCGACGCGCCGGAGCAACCTGCCATCATCGCCGTCGACATGCCCATCGGCCTGCCAGAGCGCACGCAAGGATCGGGTCGGCTGCCGGAGCAGCTGATCCGTCCGCTTCTGGGCCAGCGGCAATCCTCCGTCTTCGCCATTCCCTCCCGCCGTGCCGTGCAGTCCGAGGATTACGGGGACGCCTGCACAATCGCCGCCGCCACGTCCGAGCCGCCGCGAAAGGTGTCGCGGCAGGGCTTTGCGATCTTCCCCAAGATCCGCGAGATCGACGCCCTGTTGCGCGCCCGGCCCGATCTGCTGCCGCGTACTTACGAAGTGCATCCGGAGCTCGCGTTCTGGGCCCTCAACGGCCGCAAGGCCCTCGACCAGCCGAAGAAGGTCAAGGGCACGCCCTATGGGCCGGGCATGGCCGCGCGTCGTGAGCTTCTCAGCCGATCCGGCCTCCTGCCCCAGAGCCTGATCCACGCACCGACTCCCCACGGTGCGGCCGAGGACGACCTGCTCGATGCGCTGGCGGGGTTGACCGTGGCGCTCGATATCGCGAGAGGTGGAGGACAACCCTTTCCCGACCCGCCCGGCCGCGACGCCTACGGCCTGCCGGTCGCCATCTGGACGCTGCGCCCATGACCATCACCCGCGCCGAGATCGAAGCCGCCCATGCCCGCATCGCTCCCCATGTGCGCCGCACGCCGGTCCTGCACCTGGGAAATGCCTTCGGCCATGATGGCCCGGTGAGCCTGAAGCTCGAATTCCTGCAGCACGCGGGCTCCTTCAAGACGCGGGGCGCTTTCAACACCCTCCTGTCGCAGGAGGTGCCCGCATCCGGCGTCGCAGCGGCCTCAGGCGGCAACCATGGCGCGGCTGTCGCCTATGCGGCGAGCCAGCTCGGCGTGAAGGCCCGCATTTTCGTGCCGGAGATCTCGAGCCCCGCGAAGATCGCGGTCATCCGCTCGCACGGAGCCGAGGTGGTGATCGGCGGGGCCCGCTACGCGGATGCCCAAGAGGCCTGCGATCGCTACGTCGCGGAGTCCGGCGCCCTGCGCATCCATCCCTTCGCCGCAGCAGGCACCATGATCGGCCAGGGCACGGCGGCCCTCGAATGGGAGCTGGATTCTCCTGCCCTCGATACCGTTCTCGTGGCGGTGGGCGGCGGCGGACTGATCAGCGGCGTCGCGAGCTGGTGGGCGGGCCGCGTGAAGGTGGTGGGCGTGGAGCCGGAAGGCTCGCGGGCGCTCCATGCGGCGCGGGAGGCCGGCGGGCCGGTCGATGTGGAGATCGATTCGGTGGCGGCCGATTCGCTCGGCGCCAAGAACACCGGCGAGCTGGTCTATGAGGTTTGCCGCCAGACCGTCGATCACGTGGCCCTCGTGACTGACGCGGCGATCCGCGATGCCCAGCGGACGCTCTGGCGCGACTACCGCATCGCGTCCGAGCCCGGCGGTGCGGCTGCCCTGGCCGCGCTGATGTCAGGTGCCTACACGCCCCGTTCGGGCGAGCGGGTCGGGGTGCTGCTGTGCGGGGCCAACGTGGAGCTCGTGCGCCTGGCAGAACTGACTGCATGACCCCATGGGCTTCTCTGTCCTAATCTCTCTCTCCGCAGCTACGGGTTTGTTGCCGTGAATCTTGTCGATCTTGCCGCCCAGAATCTGCTGTCGCCGATGGTGCTGTTCTTCGCCCTGGGATTGGCCGCGGCGCTCGCTCGGTCGGACCTGACGGTTCCCGAGGCGGTGGCCAAGACGCTCGCGCTCTACCTGATGCTGTCCATCGGCTTCAAGGGCGGGGTGGAGGTGGCGGCCAACGGCATCACCCTGCGCATGATCGGCGTGATGGGCATGGGCATCCTCCTGTCCTTCATTCTCCCCGTCATCGGCTTCCTGATCCTTCGTGCGGTCTCCTATCTATCCACAGTCGATGCGGCCGCGGTGGCGGCCCATTACGGCTCGATCTCCATCGTCACCTTCATCGCGGCAACCGAAATCGTCCGTGGGCAGGATCTGCCCTTCGAGGGCTATATCGTCGCTGTGGCGGCCGTCATGGAAACGCCTGCCATCCTCTCCGCGCTGCTGCTGGCCCGCAGCGGTCAGCCAGCCAGAACCGGGCGTGAAGGAATTGGTCCGCTTCTGCACGAGGTCGGGCTCAACGGCTCGGTGGTGATGCTGGTGGGCTCGTTCCTCATCGGCTGGGCGACCGGCCCCAAGGGCCTTCAGATGATTGCGCCCTTCATCGTCGATCCGTTCCGCGGCGTGCTGTGCCTGTTCCTGCTCGACATGGGCCTCGTGGCGGGACGCGGCATGCGCGAGGGCGCGCGCCATCTCTCGGCGCCGGTGCTGGGCTTCGGCATCCTCATGCCGCTGATCAGCGCAGTGCTTGCCACCCTGGCCGTCTGGCCGCTGGGTCTTTCGCTCGGCGGGGCGGCCCTGTTCGTCACCCTCGCCGCTTCGGCCTCCTACATCGCCGTGCCGGCCGCCATGCGCCTTGCCCTGCCGGAGGCGAAACCCGCTATCTATCTCACCCTGTCTCTCGGGGTGACCTTTCCTTTCAACCTGTCCATCGGGATTCCACTCTATCTCGCCATGGCCGGACTCGTGGCCGGATAGACACTTCTCGGAGGAGGAGACCACATGCAGACCCATCCGAAGAAGCGCATCGAGATCGTCGTCGAGTATCCGGCCCTCCGGCGGCTTCTGGATCGCCTCGACCGCGCCCAGGTGACGGGCTACACGGTGGTGCCCGCCCTCGCGGGTCGCGGGCATGACGGCCAATGGACCAGCGAGGGGCTTGCCGGCGATGCGGGCCGCATGGTGATGGTGATCTGCATCACCGATCCCGCCCGGCTCGATTCGGTTCTGGAAGAGGTCTATGCGGTGGTGGCCCGCCACATCGGCATCGTCACGATCTCCGACGTGCAGGTGATTCGCTCGGATCATTTCTAGGCTTCCATTGCCGTTGAGGCTTTAGGCCCAGCGGTTTATATGCCTCCGAACGACAGGAGTACCGCATGTTCCCGACCCGCCTGACCGAAGGATACCGCGCCTTTCTCGACGGGCGCTTTCCAAGCGAGAAGAGCCGTTTCGAGGCGTTGGCCGAAAAGGGCCAGTCGCCGGAGGTGATGGTGATCGGCTGCTGCGACAGCCGCGTGTCGCCGGAGGTGATCTTCGACGCGAGCCCGGGCGAGCTGTTCGTGGTGCGCAACGTGGCCAATCTCGTACCGCCCTACGAGACGGGTGGCGATTATCACGGCACGTCCGCGGCTCTCGAATTCGCCGTGCAGGCGCTTCGTGTGAAGCACATCGTGGTGCTGGGACACGCCCGCTGCGGCGGCGTGCGGGCCTTTGCGGACGAGACCGCGCCGCTCTCGCCGGGCGATTTCATCGGCCGCTGGATGACCCTGATCAAGCCGGCCGGCGAGCGGCTCGGGCCCCATGACGGCAACCTCGACGAATACCTGCCGCGGCTCGAACTCGCCGCCATCGAGAACAGCCTCAAGAACCTGATGACCTTCCCGTGCGTGCGCATCCTGGTGGAGCGCGGCAAGCTGCAGCTCCACGGTGCCTATTTCGGCGTGGCCACCGGCGTGCTGATGGTGCGCGATCCCGAGACCGGCGAGTTCAGGCCGGCAGTAGAGGACATGCCGGCGCGCGTGTCGATGTTTTCCGCACGCGAGGTCCAAGGGTAGGAAGCTTAGGCCGCCTCGATCCTCTCTCGCTCAGGGAAATTCTGATGCCGACCATCCGCAATCCCATCCTGCCGGGCTTCAACCCGGATCCGGCCTTCTGCCGGGTCGGCGACGATTACTACATCGCGACCTCCACCTTCGAGTGGTATCCGGGCGTGCAGATCCACCACTCGCGCGATCTCGTGAACTGGCGGCTCGTCTCCCGCCCGCTCAACCGCCGTTCCCAGCTCGACATGCGCGGCAATCCCGATAGCTGCGGCGTCTGGGCGCCTGCCCTCACCTATGCGGACGGCCTGTTCTGGCTGATCTACACCGACGTGAAGCGGCGCCTCGGCAACTTCAAGGACACGCACAACTATCTGGTCACTGCACCGTCCATCGAAGGCCCATGGTCCGATCCCGTCACCATGAACTCCTCCGGGTTCGACCCGTCCCTGTTCCACGACGATGACGGCCGCAAGTGGTTCGTCAACATGGTGTGGGATCATCGCCGCCGCCGCTCTTCATTCGACGGTATTCTGCTTCAGGAATACTCACCGACGGAGCAGCGCCTCGTCGGCCCCATCAAGAACATTTTTAAGGGCAGCCCGCTCGGTCTCGTCGAGGGACCGCATCTGTGGAAGCGCAACGGCTGGTACTACCTGACCGTGGCCGAGGGCGGCACCGCGTACAACCATGCGGTCACCATGGCGCGCTCGAAAACCATCGACGGCCCCTACGAGCTTCACCCCAACACCCATCTCATCACCAGCAAGGACGCCCCCGACGCCCCGCTCCAGCGCGCGGGCCACGGCTTCTATGTGGAGACATCCACGGGCGAGGTGTTCCACACCCATCTGTGCAGCCGTCCGTTGCCGGGAACGCGGCGCTCGCCTTTGGGGCGCGAAACCGCCATCCAGCGGGTGGTCTGGGGCGAGGATGGATGGCTCCACTTGGCGCAGGGCGGGCAGGTGCCGGCCATCGAGGTCGAAGGGCCGGATCTTCCGTCCCATCCGTTTCCGCCCGAGCCCGAGCGCCACGATTTCGACGAGGCCGAACTGCCCTCGCCGTTCCAGTGGCTGCGCACGCCCGAGCCGGAGCGGATCTTCTCGCTCTCGGCGCGCCCTGGCCATTTACGGCTCTTTGGGCGCGAGTCAATCGGAAGCTGGTTCGAGCAGGCGCTGGTGGCCCGCCGCCAGACCTCCTGGGTCTATTCGGCCGACATGGTCGTGGAGTTCCAGCCCGAGACCTACCAGCAGCTGGCAGGCCTGATCTGCTACTACGACCGCGCCCGCTTCCACTATCTCGCCGTCTCCGCCGATGACGACGGACGGCGCGTGCTGCAGGTCATTTCGTGCCTCGGCGACCATCCCGATGCGCTGATGACCTATGCGCTGGAGAGCGATCTGCCCCTGCCAGCAAGCGGTCCGGTCCATCTCGGCGTCGACGTGCGTCTGGCGGAGCTGCAGTTCCGGTGGTCCAAGGACGGCGTGAGCTGGACGCCGGTCGGTCCGGTTCTCGATGCGAGCATCCTGTCCGACGAGGCGGGGCCCGGCGCCCACGGCTCGTTCACGGGAGCCTTCGTCGGCATGGCTGCCCACGACATGACCGGGCGTGCCCTGCCGGCGGATTTCGACTTCTTCAGCTACCGCGAGAATCTGTCGGGCGCTTGAAACAGAAAGGCCGCCCGGAGGCGGCCTTTTCATTTTGATTGGTGACTACTACGCCGCCTGCTTCTTCGCCTTCAGCAGGCCGCGATTGACCATGGATTCCGCGATCTGGATCGCGTTCAGCGCCGCGCCCTTGCGCAGGTTGTCGGACACGCACCAGAAGGACAGGCCGTTCTCCACCGTGATGTCCTCGCGGATGCGGGAGATATAGGTGGCGTCCTCGCCGGCGGCCTCATGCGGGGTGATGTAGCCGCCGGGCTCGCGCTTATCGATCACCATGATGCCGGGCGATGAACGCAGGATGTCGCGGGCCTCGTCGGCGGAGATCGGGTTCTCGAACTCCACGTTCACGGCTTCCGAGTGGCTGATGAAGACCGGCACGCGCACGCAGGTGGCGGTGAGCTTGATCTTCGGGTCGAGAATCTTCTTGGTCTCGGCCATCATCTTCCACTCTTCCTTCGTGTACCCGTCCTCCATGAACACGTCGATCTGGGGGATCAGGTTGAAGGCGATGCGCTTGGGGAACTTCTTTTCCTGCACGTCCTGGAGCGAGTAGAGCGCCTTGGTCTGGCGGTCGAGTTCGTCCATGCCGTCCTTGCCGGCCCCGGAAACGGACTGGTAGGTGGCCACCACTACGCGCTTGATGGTGGCGCGGTCATGAAGCGGCTTGAGCGCCACCACGAGCTGGGCCGTGGAGCAGTTCGGGTTGGCGATGATGCCCTTTTTCATGTCGCGCAGGGCCTCGGCATTCACCTCCGGCACCACCAGCGGCACGTCCTGGTCGTAGCGCCAGGCGGAGGAGTTGTCGATCACCACCGCGCCTTGCGCGGCGATCTTCGGCGACCACTCCTTGGAGACTTCGCCGCCGGCCGACATGAGGCAGATGTCCACATCGGAGAAGTCGTAGGTGTCGAGGGTCTTGGTCTTGAGCGTCCGGTCGCCGAAGGAGACTTCCGTCCCCTGGCTGCGGCGGGAGGCCAGCGCCACCACCTCGTCGGCCGGGAAGGCCCGCTCGGCGAGGATGCTCAGCATCTCGCGGCCCACATTGCCGGTCGCACCGACCACGGCGATCTTGAAACCCATCGATCTTCTCCTGTTGCGGCTCTCCCCGGAAAACGCAAAAACCCTGTTCGGGTGTCGCCTCTCGCCCCGTGGGAGAGAGGACCGGGGACGACGAGGCTTATTCGGCTGTTTTCACAGCCGTCGTGGCGGTTTTCTTTTTGCTCGTCGTCTGGGTGAGCAGCGCCATTGCCATCGTCCATCCAAAGCCTGGTTGCGGCTTTGATCGCGCCAGAAACACACCAAAGACACGCTTTCGTCAAGCGTTTCCTTTGGCTCAGTGCGGTCAATCGCCCGTCAGCACATCGGTCGATAGATTGAAGCGGTAGAAGACCTTGTTCATTCGCTCGGCCCCGAGGCGCTCGTAGAACGCCTGCGCACCCCGGTTGGTGCCATCCGTGGTAAGATCGATCCGCGTGAGGCCCTGGGACCGGGCATGTTCCGCGAGCCAACGCATGAGCACGACGCCCACCGCCTGCCCGCGCGCATGGCTCTCGACGAAGAGCTCCTTGACGAAGAGCAGGCCCGAAAGCCTGAAACCCGGCCTCAGAACGGCAAAGCAGGCGAGGCCCACGGCGCGCTCCTCCCGAAAAGCCAGCGCGTAGCGGGTTCCCTCCGCCTCCCGCATGGAGCGCTCGACCATGGCGACCGTCGGCTCGAGAGGCTGCGCGACCTCCGGGCCGACATAGTGCAGGTCCACCGCACGGACCAAAGCCGCAACGTCGGCAGCATCCTCAAGGGTGGCAAGGCGGACGGAGGCCTGAAGCATAGGGTCTCTGGTGGATTAACCTTCGGTTTACCTTGCTTAGCAAAACCTTTCGGAGCCTGGCCAGTGTCACGGTAGAACATGGGGATGACGTGATCAGCGGACGTGAATGGTGACGCGATGCCGAAGGCAGGCTATGCCGAATGGGACGAGGAGGATCTCGCCGACTGGGTCGACGAGCGCCCGGCCCGTCGCCTGAGGCGCAGGCGCGCCTCCTGGCTGCGGGTGGTCCTGATGTGCTCCTGCAGTATCGCGGGCCTTGCCTATCTGGCCTTGCAGCTGGAGCCGGCGCGCCGACCTGCCGAGCGCTCGAAGCAGGTGCCTTCCTCCGTGCTCGTCGCGCCCGCGCCGGCCTGGAGGCCGATCCCGGCCTCGCCGGTTCCTTATGCCCTCGCCGGCGCTTCAGCCCCCGTTGCCGCGGAAGCGCGCCAGCACACCAGTGGGGCGCGGGAGGACACGCTTGTTCTCGGCCGTTTCGCGGATTTCCGCTACGCCCAGGTCTCGCTCGTGCAAGGCGCACCTGAAACTGCGGGAAGCTTCTACATCGACATCGTGCGCCGCGCCGCCCGCGCAGGGCTCGCGGTCGCTCATCAAGGCCAGGGCCGGACGGTGGCCACGAAATTCGGCTCCCTGGAGGCCGCTCCCCTGACCCTGGCGGCCAAGGGCGAGCAGGCCTGCCAGGCCTTCCGCTTCGCGGATCCGGATGCGGAGTTCAGCTTCCAGGGCTGGCTCTGCGGCTCCACCGCACCTGACGACGCGCAGCTCGCCTGCTTCATCGAGGGCGTCACGCTCGCCGGCGCCACCAGCCCGTCCCTGAAGGCGGTCTTCGCCAAGGCCGAACGCAGCCGAACCGAGGCTTGCGGACCTGTTGCCCGCACCGCTTCTGTCTCCGTTAAACCTCCGGTCCGACCGTAACCGCTACCCGGTGCATGGTGTTGCAGCCGTACCCGTTCGGATTCCAGTTGGCGGCGCGGAAGGGCTGCGCCCGCCCTCGTGAATCGGTCGCACGGGCGACAATCTCGTAAAAGCCGCCGCCGGGCAGGGTGAGAGACGCCTGCCAACGCGTCCAGTCGTAACGGTTGCGCGGCGGCGTCATCGTGGCCTCGGTCCAGGTCACGCCGCCGTCGAGGGTCACATCGACCCGCGCCACCGCGTCGTCTCCCGCCCAGGCCGCGCCGCGAACGTCGATGGTGCGCGTCCCCGCCGGATAGCCGGCGTCATCCGCCGGCGCCGTGACGATGCTGCGCACGGGCATCGATTCGAGAATCCGGTTTTCGACATTCCCTGCATCCGCGCCCGGCGCCAGGGGGCGGACCGGCAGGCGGTAGGACAGGCCCGTCATGCCCGGCCCGTCATGCTCCCGGTCGCGGATCCAGATGCGCTTGAGCCACTTCTGGCTGAGCGAACCGGGCCAGCCCGGCACGACGAGGCGCAACGGGCCACCATGGATGAAGGGCAGCGTCTCGCCGTTCATGGCCCAGACGAGGAGCGTGTGCTCTTCCAGGGCCTTGGCGATGGGCACGCCGCGGGACATGGCCTGATGCTCATGGCTGCCGTGCTTGTCCGGATCGGCGCCGAAATGGCCGGTGAAGAGGGCGCTCTCCTTCAGGCCCGCCTCGCGCAGCACGTCGCCCAACGACACGCCGGTCCATTCCGCGCAGCCGACGCCGCCGTTGGTCCAGGGATTGCCCTCGGCCTTCGGCTCGAAGAAGGAGCGGCCGTTGCCACCGCATTCGAGCACCATGCGGAAGGTTTTTTGCGTGAAACGGCTCTTGAGTTCCGCGAGCGAAAGACTCAGCGACCTCTCCACCTCGCCGTCAACCGTGAAGGTCCAGCTGTCCGCATCCGTCACCGGGTCAGGAAGAAGGCCGTTGTTACGCACGAAGAAGCGAGCGATCGGCGTCGTCTCGTCGTCGAGGAGCTCCTCGGGCGTCTCGGCCACGAGGGGCACGTCGCCCAGCAGGCTCAAGCCATCCTTGCCCCCGAGGCCCTCCCGCTCGTCACGCCTGTGCTGCATCGCTCATTGTCCTTCTCACCTATCGGTGAACACCATGACCTGACGGAACTATTTAAGCGAGGCTGGCTTGTTCTGACAGTCTTCACACGTATCACGGCGTCCGGCCAATCAAGCTGGCGCGCCGCCCTTGGAGGTTTATCCATGCGCCGCTTCGCCCTTCTGGGTCTGGCTTCATTGGCTGCGCTCACGACCGTCCCGATGGTGGCGGATGCGCAGGCTCAGGACCGTCCCCTCGTTCTTCGCGTGCAGCCCCGCAGCTTCCTCGATCCAGGCCCCGTAGCCCAGCCGGGTACGCTCAACCGCTACGTTACGGCGCCGATGATCTCGTCCGTGGCGAACCCGCCATGGAGCCATCAGCGCGACCGCTTCGGCGAGGGCTCCCTGCCCGATCCGATCGGCGGGCCGTTCGTGGGTGCGCGCAACCCGTTCTCGGACATCGAGACGACCGGGTCGATCCGCTAACCGATTCCTCTCAGGACAAAAGCCCCGGAGCACTCCGGGGCTTTTGTTGTTTTTACGCGAGCGCTTCCAGCTCCTTGACGATGGCATCGCCCACATCCTGCGTGCCCACCGCGTTCATGCCAGGGGCGGCGATGTCCTTGGTGCGGGTGCCGGAGGCCAGCACGTTGGCGATGGCCTTGTCGAGACGATCCGCCTCGTCGAGAAGGCCGAAGGAATAGCGAAGCGCCATGCCGAAGGAGCCGATCATCGCGATGGGGTTGGCCAATCCCTTGCCGGCGATGTCCGGCGCCGAGCCGTGGACCGGCTCGTAGAGCGCCTTGCGCTGGCCTGTGGCCGGATCCTCAGCGCCCAGCGAAGCGGAGGGCAGCATGCCGAGCGAGCCGGTGAGCATCGCGGCGATATCCGACAGAATATCGCCGAACAGGTTGTCGGTGACGATCACGTCGAACTGCTTGGGATAGCGCACGAGCTGCATGGCGCAGTTGTCGGCGAGCACATGCTCGAGCGCGACATCGGAGAACTCCGCCTTGTGGATGCGTGTGACCACCTGGCGCCAGAACACGCCAGTCTTCATCACGTTGAATTTTTCCGCCGACGAGACCTTGTTGCGGCGCTTCCTGGCAAGGTCGAAGGCGACGCGTGTAATGCGCTCGACCTCATGGGTGTGATAGATCTGCGTGTCGACGGCGCGCTGCGAGCCATCCTCCAGGGTTACGATCTCCTTCGGCTCGCCGAAATAGACGCCGCCGGTGAGCTCGCGCACGATCATGATGTCGAGGCCTTCCACCACCTCGCGCTTGAGCGAGGAGGCATCGGCCAGCGCCGGATAGCAGATCGCAGGACGCAGGTTCGCGAACAGGCCGAGATCCTTGCGCAGGCGCAGCAGGCCGGCCTCGGGGCGCACCGCGTAAGGCACGCTGTCCCATTTCGCGCCGCCGACTGCGCCGAAGAGCACCGCGTCGGCCGCTTGAGCCAGCTTCATGGCGTCTTCCGAAATCGCTGCCCCGTGGGCGTCGTAGGCCGAGCCGCCGACGAGGTCCGTCTCGGTCTCGAAGCCCACGCCCCGCTTGCGGAACCAGCCCACGATCTTCTCGACCTCGCGCATGACCTCGGGGCCGATACCGTCGCCGGGGAGAAGGAGAAGCTTGTGCGTTGCCATGGTGCGGGTTCCTTGATCGATGGTGCTTCGTCATCCCAGGGCTCGTCCCCGGGGATCCACGTCTTGATGGCTCTGCATTTCCGAAGACGGGGATGGCCGGAACAAGTCCGGCCATGACGGGAGGGTTTAGGCGCGTGACCCTTGCCTTGGCAAGCATTTGTCGCGTTGGCCGTTAGGCGGAGCCTTTCAAAGCCGTGACCTCGATCTCGATCTTCATCTCGGGGAGGAAAAGCGATTTGATCACCAGAAAGGTCGAGGCTGGATGGATATCGCGGAGAATTTCCCCACAGACCCTGGAGATCGCCTCGGCGTCGGCCTCATCAGTCGCATAATAGGTCACGCGGACGATATCCTTGAGGCCGGATCCCGCTTCCTTGAGGTAATGCTCGATTGTCTTCCAGCAATTACGCGTCTGCTGCAGCACATCGTCCGGTATCTGCATCGTTTCATAATCATAACCGGTCGTGCCAGACATGAAGACCCAGGGATCCTGCACGACGGCGCGCGAGTACCCGAAAGTCTTTTCCATGGGCGAACCGGAGGAAAGAAGCTGGCGTGTCATGAGCGATTCCCTGATGTTGCGGCAAGCGTAGCAATGGGCCTCCATAGCCTGCAAGGCTCTGCACCGCGGACAAGTCGTGCGACATGGACACAAACTGAAGGGAAAGCCGGTCAGCCGTTCGCTTCCCTGCGGTCCTTGGGCGTCCTCACAACCGTGACCGAACACGGCGCCTCCGCCACCACCTGGGACGAGACGCTTCCCAGGTAGCGCCTGAGCGCCGAGGAGGCTCGCGCACCGATCACGATATGGTCGACATTGTTGTGCCGGGCGTAGTCGACAAGGGCTGCCGCCGGATCGGGGGCCTCCAGCACGCTGTAGGAGATCCGCTCCTTCGGGATCTCCAAGGAGGAGCCCCAGTGCCTGAGCTGGACGAGGCGCTGGACGTGGAGGCTGTTGCCCTCCGCATCCTCCAGGATGTCGACGGCGATGCGCGAGGTTTTCAGGATGTTGACGCAGGCGATCCGCGCCTCGGTTTCGAGCGACAGGATGCGCTGGACCATCAGACGCAGGGATTCGGCCAGATCCTCACTGCCGGGCGACAGATCCACCGCGGCGAGCACGATCGGCGCGCGGGAGAGATGGCCGGCGATGTTGGGCGCCTCGAGCGGTTGCGCCTTCCGGGCCTTGAGCCAGCGCCGGAAGGTCTTCATTCCGCTGTCCCGTTCCAGGCGTCCGGCACGCTCGGTGAGCTTCACCTGATCGGAGTTGTCGAGATCAAGGGCGAGCTGAGCGGCCGTCGCATAACGGTCTTTCGGATCGACCTCGAGGCAACGCAGGATGACCTCCTGCAGCCAGGGCGGGCAATCGGGGTTGAGCGCCCGCGGCGGCACCGGATCGCGCCACAGGCGGCGGCGGATCTGCCCGCCGCGCGGGTTGCCGAAGGGGCGTTCGCCGGTGACGAAGAAATACAGCATCACGCCGAGCGCGAAGAGATCGCTGCGCGGATCGGCGCGATCCTGCAGCACCTGCTCGGGCGCCATGTAGGGGGTGGTTCCGAAGGGCTCGCGGAACTCCTCGGCCAGAAGATCGGGCAGCTGCTCGTGCCGGGCGAACCCGTAATCGATCAGCACGACCTCGCCGGTCTCACGGATCATCACGTTGCTCGGCTTGATGTCGAGATGGATGACCTTTTGCAGATGCAGATCATGCAGCGCATGGGCCACCCTCAACCCGATGGCCACCACCTCCGCCCAGGGCAGCGGCACCTCGTCGAGGCGGCTTTTGAGAGACTCGCCCGGAATCCGCTCCATGACGATGTAGGGCATGGGATCGAGGGGACCGGCCGCGACGAACCGCGGCACATGCGGGCCGGTGAGGCGCGGCATGATCATCTGCTCGGTCTCGAAGCACACGATGGGCAGCGGATCGTCGCTGTCGAGAAGCAGCGGGATCTTCATGACGAGCGGCGTCGGATCGCCTTCGCGCGTCACGGTCCAGAGCAGCGCCATGCCGCCGGTGCTCACGTGCTCCTGCAGCGCGAAGCCGTCGATCACCATGCCGGGTTCGAGACGCCAGCGCATGCGTCAGCGGCCCTGTTCGAGGCGCAGCGCGAGCTTTTCAGGGAGGCCCGCCTCCCGCACCTTGCGGGCGGCCGTGGCCGTGTCATAGGGCACGCGCAGGTAGCGCAAGGTCTGGTGGGCCGTGTCGAACACCGCGTAGTTCGCCGCCGCCACTCCATCCCGCGGTTGCCCGACCGCACCGATGACGGCGAGCCACGTGCGGGTCGGCAGCAGCGGGATGTCGTTGTTCGCCACCGGCGAGAAGGTGCCGACCTTCGCGGTGGTGCTCATGTGATAGAGCATGGGCACATGCACATGGCCGCAGAAGGTGATGTGCGCCTCGACGCGGGAGAAATGCGCCATCGCCTCCATTGGCCCGTCCATGTAGTCCCAGTTGCGCGGAGCATAGCCGTTGGCATGCACATAGAGGACGTTCCCGTCCTCATGGATGAGCGGAAGATCGGCCAGGAACCGGCGCTGCTCGGGTCCGAGCTGGCCGCGGGTCCAGCGCAGCGCCTCGCGGGCCGTGCCGTTCATGTCCTCGTCAGAACCGTCGATGGCCGCGTCGTGGTTGCCCAGCAGCGCGACGGCGCCCTGGTCCACCAGGGTCCTGACCGTGTCGACCACCCAGGCCGGATCGGCCCCGTAGCCCACATAGTCGCCCAGGAAGACGAAGCGGCTGACCTTGAGCAGGCGCGCATGGGCCAAGCAGGCGGAGAGCGCTTCGCGGTTGCCGTGGATGTCGGTGAGAATGGCGATGAGCATGGGAGCAGTTCAACTCCAAACGCATCGCCACCGCAACCAGCTAATGGGGCGAGGTGATCAGCCCCGCAGCGCCTGCAGCACCTTGCCGCCGGGGCGGCCGCGCGGCTCGAGGCCGATGCGGCGCTCCACGTCCTTGATGGCTTCGCGGGTCTTCGAGCCGATCTTGCCGTCCGGCTCGCCCACATCGTAGCCGCGGGCGGTGAGCAGGGTCTGCAGCTCGCGGCGCTGGGCGCGCGACAGCGGCGGATCGTCGGTCGGCCAGGCGGTCTGGATGCCGGGCTGACCCTTCAACCGGTCGCCGAGCAGCGCGATGGCGAGCCCATAGGATTCGGCGGCGTTGTAGGAATAGACCGCGTCGAAGTTTTTGGTGACGATGAAAGCCGGGCCGTTCACGCCCGCCGGGATGATGATGCCGGCCGCGTAGCTGCCTTCGAGCGGACGCCCATCGACGCGGCGCACGCCCATGGCGGCCCACGTGCTCAGCGGCTTCTTGTTCTTGCGCCCGGAAAGTCCGGAGTTGAAGTTCGCCGGCAGGCGCACCTCGTAGCCCCAGGGCAGGCCGTTTACCCAGCCGGCTTTCTTGAGGAAGTTGGCCGTGGAATGCACCGCATCCGGCACGGAGGCCATGATGTCGCGCCGCCCGTCGCCGTCACCGTCGACGGCGAGGCGCTGGAAGGTGGAGGGCATGAATTGGGTGTGGCCGAAGGCGCCCGCCCAGGAGCCGCGCAGATTCGCCGGGTTGATGTCCCCGTCCTGCACGATCTTGAGCGTCGCCATCAGCTCGCCCTTGAAATACTCGTTGCGGCGGGGCGCATAGCACACGAGGGTCGAGAGCGACTGCACAAGGGGCCTGCCGCCGATATCCTTGCCAAAATTCGACTCGACGCCCCACACGCCCGCAATGGCATGGCGGTCGACGCCGAAGCGCGCTTCGGCCGCTGCAAGAGCCTGTCCCCACTGGCGCATGGCCGTGCGGCCGTCCTGCACCCGTTCGTC
>JAESFL010000228.1_pt1 | contig 48861 bp, 43 predicted proteins | sample 9269401 | NCBI WGS metagenome assembly JAESFL01 (sample SAMN14506025, study PRJNA617098) | algae metagenome | isolation source: Gloeocapsa sp. UFS-A4-WI-NPMV-4B04 and co-occurring heterotrophs from desert... | place: USA: Utah | collected 2006-10-01 | reverse complement strand
TGCAGATATTGCCCGATGGTGAGGAAGTCGACCTCTGCCGAGCGCAGATCGTCCATGAGCTGCACGACTTCGTTCCGCTCCTCGCCCAGCCCGACCATGATGCCGGACTTGGTGAAGATCGTCGGATCGAGTTCCTTCACCCGCTGCAGCAGGCGCACCGAGTGGAAGTAGCGGGCACCGGGCCGCACGGTGACGTACTTGCCGGGCACCGTCTCGAGGTTGTGGTTGAACACGTCCGGCTTGGCCGCGACCACCACTTCGAGGGCGCCGGGCTTCCTCAGGAAGTCGGGCGTCAGGATCTCGACGGTGGTGCCGGGGCTCGCCCGGCGGATCGCGGCGATGGTCCGCGAAAAATGCTCGGCGCCGCCATCCTTGAGGTCGTCGCGGTCCACCGAGGTGACGACGACGTGGTGCAGCCCGAGCTTGGCCACCGCATCGGCGACCTTCTCCGGCTCGGCCGCGTCGAGCCCTTCCGGCAGACCGGTGCGCACGTTGCAGAACGAGCAGGCGCGGGTGCAGGTGTCACCCATGATCATGAAGGTGGCGTGCCGCTTCTCCCAGCACTCACCGATGTTGGGGCAGCCCGCCTCCTCGCAGACGGTGACGAGGTTGTTGGCGCGGACGATGTCTTTGGTCTCGGCCCAGAGTTTCGAGCCCGGCGCCTTCACCCGGATCCAGTCGGGTTTCCGCTGGATGGCGGTGTCGGGCCGGTGTGCCTTCTCGGGATGGCGCGGCCGTGCGGGCGCGTCCCCCTTGGGCCGGGTGTCGTTGTTCAGGAGGTCGAGGACGACGGCCATGGCGATGCGGGGTGAGCCTCACGGGAGCCGGACCGGGCAGCCCGGCCGCGTCCTTGACTTAAGGCCTCACGCTACCGGCGCATAGGGCGGGGGCGACAACCTGCCCTGGCCGTAACCCTGCCGTGTGACAATCGTCAGTTCCTGTCGCGTCCGGGAGCCGAGGCGTAGCGGGCCGGGCCGGGGACGCGCAGCTCCGGTGCGGCGGGCGCGGTGTAATCGGCGGTCAGCGTCGGCTGGACACGGCCGGTGAGCGGCTGGCCGATCATGCCCGACTTCACGGCAGCGACCTGAAGCGGCATCAGGCGGCCGCTGGCGGTCTGCACCACGGCGCGGGGCTGGACCGCCGGGAGGTAACCCTCGCGGTCGCTCTTCTCATAGAAGACGTTGCCGCCGGCCGCGGCGACATAGTGCATGTTGTTGTAGGGGAACTTATAGCCCGCCGTATGGAAGTGGAGCGCCGGCCCGACGGTTTCGTGGCGCTTGCCGGAGAGCAGCGCGTCGGCGACCTTTTCCAGGCGCGGCCGGTCCTGATCGCGCACGGGCTTGGTCAGCACGCCGTTGGCGAATTGCCGCTTCTGGCCCACCACCTCGCAGATCCGGCCGGGATAGGCCGGGGCGTCGAGACGGTTCATCACCACAGTGCCGACGGCGAAAAGCCCGTCCTCGTCGCTGCGGACCGACTCGAAATACATCGCGCGGGCGAGGCATTCCTTGTCGGCGGCGGTCGGCGCCTGCACGACCTTGGCATTTGTTGCGATCGATCCCGTCGTCAACTCGGCTTGATGCGGAAGCACACCGCAGCCCCCAAGACCCGAACCGGTCAGCGCTAGCCCGAAGAGGCAGAGGAGACGGAAGGTCCGGTCGGCTTGCATGCAGGCTCCTGAAGGCTGACGACGGTCGACGGTAAAGCTGGACCATTCTGCCCACAGGAGCAAAGAAACTGTTAAGCCTGGACCGTGATTCCAGGGGGGTGTGTCCTTTGGCACACGCCTGCTCTCCACCATCCCTCCGAGCCGATTGAACGGTGCGGCGAACTCCAACGTTGATTGCTTTGGAGCATCGTCAGCGAAGGGCCGAACCATGGTGGAAGCGAATGTGGAATCGCCGGGCGCCTTCGATGAGCGGATGCGCGAGGAGGCCGCCGCGGCCGGTCGCGCGGCGCTGGAGGTGTCGCTGCAACGCTTCACCCACGAGCAGCGCGACGCGTTCTGGAACGCCATCGGGCTCTACTACTCGACCCGCCGCCATCCCGGCGCCGAGGAGACCGCCCTGCAGGCCGCCGCGACGCCGGTCTGATCCGTTTTCGCCGAGGTTTCGATGCGAAGCTCCGCTAAGATCGGCCTCTCCGCGCTCGCCGTCATGCTGCTCGGAGGGGCAGCGTTCCTGCGCTTCGTCGTCTATCCGGAATCCGCCGCGCTCGACGTGGCGGCAAGCAGCGGGGTGAGCCCATCCTTGCCGGCGCCGAACCCGACGCTGATGCCCACCGTCAACATCGCCCGCGTGGCACGCCGGCAGGACGGCGCCAAGCCGAAGGCGGCGCAGGGCCTGAGCGTCGCCGCCTTCGCCACCGGTCTCGATCATCCGCGCTGGCCCTACGTGCTGCCCAACGGCGACGTTCTCGTCGCCGAGAGCCAGGCACCGAAATCCGGCGACCATTCCACCAGCGTCACCGACTGGGTTGCCGACAAAGTGAAGAGCATGGCCGGGGCCGGCGGCGTCAGCGCCGACCGCATCGTGCTCCTTCGCGACCGGGACGGCGACGGCGTGGCCGAGGAGCGCCACATCTTCCTCAAGGGCCTCACCTCGCCGTTCGGGATGGCGCTGGTCGGCTCCGACCTCTACGTGGCGAATGCCGACGCCCTGGTGCGCGTCCCCTATTCCGAGGGTCAGACGGAGATCGCGGCGAGGCCGGAAAAGGTCGTCGACCTGCCCGCCGGCATCAACCACCACTGGACTAAGAACGTCGTCGCGAGCCCGGACGGCAAGAAGCTCTTCATCACTGTCGGCTCGAACAGCAATGTCGGCGAGAACGGACTCGACATCGAGAAGGGCCGCGCGGCGATCTGGGAATACACCCTCGCCACCAAGGGGATGCGCGAATACGCCACCGGCCTGCGCAACCCGAATGGCCTCGCCTTCGAGCCGAGGAGCGGCGACCTCTGGACGGCCGTGAACGAGCGCGACGAGATCGGCAGCGATCTCGTGCCCGATTACATCACCCGCGTGACGGAGGGCGCCTTCTACGGTTGGCCCTGGAGCTACTGGGGCCAGCACGTGGACGAGCGGGTGCAGCCGCCGCAGCCGGAGAAGGTGAAGCGGGCCATCGCGCCGGATTATGCCGTCGGCACGCATACGGCGTCGCTCGGCATCGCCTTCTCGATGGGATCGAACCTGCCGGATGCCTGGAAGAGCGGCCTGTTCGTGGCCCAGCACGGCTCATGGAACCGCCGCCCGAAGAGCGGCTACAAGGTGATCTACGTGCCGTTCCAAGACGGCAAACCTTCCGGCGCGCCGGTCGATACTCTGACGGGCTTCCTCAATGCTGAGGAGAAGGCGCAAGGGCGCCCCGTCGGCGTGGCGATCGACAAGGCCGGGGCGCTGCTGGTGACCGACGACGTCGGGAACGCCGTGTGGCGGGTGACCGGGGCGACGGCGTCCAACTGAACTGATCCGGCTCGGCGCCGTCAGTAAAGGTCACCGTAGCCCACCCCGACGCCGTAGCCCTCGTCGAACACGTCCCGGTTGCGGCGGCGAGGGGGCGGTCCGTAGGCCTCGTCCTCCCAGGTCAGGCCCCGTGAGCGCACCGCTACCACGCCCTCGTCGTTGCGCCGGACCGAGCGCGCCCGCACCGGACGCTGGACCTCGGCCACCGGAGCGTCTCTCAGGTTGCCCTCGATGACGACGCGCGTGTTGGCCATTTTCTGCTGCTTCACTAGGGAGAACAGCGTCGCGGCGTTGCGCTGCGAGAGACGAACACAGCCATGCGAAGCAGCGCGGCCGAGGCGGCGAGTCTGCGTGGTACCGTGGATCGCGTGGCCGACCTGCGTGAAGAACACCGCGTGCGGCATCGGCGCGTTGTCCCACTCGCGCGAGAAGTGGCTCTTCTCCATGCGGAACGGCCGATAGCTGCCATTCGGTGTGTCGTGGCCCGCGATCCCCGTCGAGACGGGCCAATCGTAGCGCGGTGTGCCGTCGACCACGACGCTCATGCGCTGTGTATCCTTATCGACGGCGATGAGGAGATCGGCCCGCGCAGCAGGGGCTGCGATCAGGGCCAGGCTTGCGAGAAACGCGAGGAGAGGCAAGCGCATGGGGACGTTTCCGGGGCTCGATGCCTGCAACATGCCCCTCCCGCACCGCACTTCAAGCGGTGCTCTAGATTATTGTTTTTGCAACGTCTTTTTCCGAAAGCCTGCGGCCACCTTTCGAGACGATGCTCCAAGAAGCCAAGAGGCCCACACGACGCATTTTACCGATCGGCCGGCGCGCTGCGGACGAAGCCGCGGGAGATAAGGCGGCTGTTCTCACGGGCCCGACGCTCGGCCTCCATCAGATCGGACAAGGCGTCGGTGATGGCACAGCGCAGAGCGATCCCCGCATCGCCCTGGGTGCTGCTAAGATAGGCCTGGGCGATGTCCTCCACCGGGCACGAGCTTGCTCTCTCCCATTCCGAGGCAGCGAAGTGGGGGGACGGGCCGTGGCTCGTCTGAAGCTTGGGCATAATCTTCCTCCGACTCGGCATGAGAACGAAGATAGAACATACCGAAACGGTTAACGAGACCTTACCGGGATCTTTCGAGGCTGTGGACATCCCATCCGGCTGCTGAGGTCCATGCCTTCAGCGAAGTCCGGAGCCGCTGAGCGGGTCGAAATACGCATCGGTCGGCCTAGGCGAGAATCCCGCGCCGCCGGAAATACCGGTACCAGCCGGGGCGCCGCCGCCCGATCCAATGCTGCCGGTCACGTCGTCCGGCTGCCGCCGCGCCACATTTGCGATCCCGCCGCCGCCGGAACTCAGCCCGCCGCCGCCGAGAGTGCCGGACACGCTCGCGCCGCCAAAGCGCAAACCGCCGGCATTGCCGGGGAGTCCAGGTGCGGACGTACCGAGGCCGGAGATCCCGGACGCACCACCGAAGCGCAAGCCGCCGGGATTGGCCAGCGCCATGGCCGCGGTGGGAGCCGCGACGGTGGCAACCGTCGAGGTCGGCCCGAACGGGAGGCCGGGCGCGGTGAAGCCGGAGGGCAGGCCGCCGACCGAAGTTTGTGCCAGGGCGGGCACGCCGCCGAGTTGCAAGGCCGTGACCAGAAAACCGAACCGAAGCATTCGCATCGTCGCCATCGCGATGTCCTCTCGCGTATCGACCTTTGTAGGCGCGGATGACCAACGCCGGCTCGGTGACGCAGTTTCCCTCATACCGGTCTGGATGCACGGATCGCTGCCGGATCGAGCCGGTTGCGTGGCGAAAGGATGTCGTTCGAGTGGCCCGGAATAGCCCCTGGCGGAGGGCGAAACCCGGGCTTCGAGATATCGGCCATCGATCGGGAGGGCTGGAATGCTCCCGACGGTCGTGGGCCGAGAAAACAGACGCGATGCAGCCGAGCGTTCGGACAGGTTGCGTAAGGGAATACGCCGTTAGAATGATCGCGCCGCAGACCGCCTGACCGCCGATCCCACGATGCTCGTCCAAGAAGGCCTCAACCGAACCCCCGGTATCGACCGGCGTCTCGCTTGGCCCTTCGCGGGGATTGCCGGCGCTTTGAACGCCGCCGGCTTCTGCGCCTTCGGAACCTTCTCATCGAACATGACCGGCAACGTGTCGGGCCTCGCCGACCATCTCGGCCTCGGGGAGTTGACGCTCGCCCTGCCGATGCTGGCTCTCATCGCCGCCTTCATGGCCGGGGCCATGAGTGCGACGCTTCTCATCAGTGCGGGCCGCCATCATCGATTACGCGGCGTCTACGCCTACAGCGTACTGACGGAGGCCCTGTTGCTCGTCGGCCTCGGCCTGGTCGGCGTCTGGCTTCCCGCGGGGTGGCACGGCGCGGTCCTCGTCACGGGGCTGAGCTTCCTGCTCGGTCTGCAGAATGCCACGATCACCCAGATCACCGATGCCCGTGTGCGCACGACGCACGTGACCGGCATGGTGACCGATCTCGGCATCGGCCTCGCGCGCCGGCTGTCGCAGGGCGACGACGCGTCGGGGTCGGACCGCGAGAAAATGCGGCTTTACGGGGTAACGGTGGCTGCCTTCCTGGCCGGAGGTATCACCGGCGTACTGGCCTGGAGCGTTCTCGGCACTGCCCTTCTCTTCGTCGCTGCCGGATTGCTGGCCCTGATCGCACTGCCCGGCATCGCCTCGGCCCGCCGGCTGAAGGCATCGTGAGGCTGGCTCCGCCGCAGCCGACGCCTCCGATCGTCCGCGTCTCGTTCGATCAAGCGCATCTACTCGGGCTCCTCACGGAAGACGAGGTAGCTGAGCGGTCCGGCGCAAAGGAAAAGCAACAGCAGCGTGACGTAAAGGTGAACACGCATCACCGTCAGCGACGCGTAGATGCCAGCGAGGCCGACGACGAGCAGAAGGATACGTATGATCATGGACCGGCCGCTTGTCGCGCCGCAGGCGCTCGGCAGCCCCTATACGGGGAACGGCCTCTGCAAAGATTCAACCAAAGCGCATTCGATGGGCGCTAATACCACCGTCCACCGGTAAGTTTGCATCGCCCGACGCAAGGACGGGCGCGACCGAGGTATCTGTTCAAAGCGTTGGATGTGCGCAGGATTGCGGCATCGCCTCCGCTCATGCGCACGACTCCCATCCTCGGCCTTGGCCGATCCCGTCAGGTGTGGATCACCCGGCCATAAGCGTCGAGCACGCTCTCATGCATCATCTCGGAGAGCGTTGGATGCGGGAAGACCGTGTGCATCAGCTCTTCCTCGGTCGTCTCGAGGGTCATCGCGACGACATAGCCCTGGATCAGTTCCGTCACCTCGGCGCCGATCATGTGGGCCCCGAGCAACTGGCCGGTCTTGGCATCGAAGATCGTCTTGATCAGGCCGTCCGGCTCACCCAGCGCGATCGCCTTGCCGTTGCCCGCGAAGGGGAAGCGGCCAACCTTGATCGAGAGGCCGAGATCCTTGGCCTTCCCTTCGGTGATGCCGACGCTGGCGATCTGCGGGTGGCAATAGGTGCAGCCCGGGATCTTGGCCTTGTCCATCGGGTGGGTGTGAAGGCCCTTGATGGTCTCGACGCAGATGACGCCCTCGTGCTCGGCCTTGTGGGCCAGCATCGGCGGGCCGGCGACGTCGCCGATGGCGTAGATGCCAGGGACGTTGGTGCGGCCGAGCCCGTCATTGACGACGACGCCGCGTTCGATCTTCACGCCGAGCTTCTCGAGCCCGAGATTCTCGATGTTGCCGACGACGCCGACAGCCGAGATCAGCTTCTCGGCGGTAAGCTGCTGGGTTTTGCCCTTGTCGTCCTCGACGGTGGCGGTGACCGAGTCGGCGCCCTTCTCGACCTTCGTCACCTTGGCGCCGGTGAGGATCTTGATCCCCTGCTTCTCGAAGCGCTTGCGGGCGAGCGCGGCGATCTCGGCATCCTCGACCGGCAGGATCTGCGGCAGCAACTCGATCACCGTCACCTCGGCGCCCATGGTGCGGTAGAACGAGGCGAACTCGATGCCGATGGCGCCCGAGCCCATCACCAGCAGGCTCTTGGGCATTTTTTCGGGGACCATGGCCTCGTAATAGGTCCAGATCTGCTTCTTATCGGGCTCGATGCCGGGCAGCACGCGCGGACGCGCGCCAGTCGCAACGACGATGTGCTTGGCCGAGTAGGTGCCCGCGCCCTTGGCGCCCTTCGGAGCTTCCGCCCGCTTGGTCTCCTTGACAATGACCTTGCCGGGTTCGTTGCCTTTGGCCGCCGAATCGATCGAGGCCTCGCCCCAGATCACATCGACCTTGTTCTTCTTGAGCAGCATGCCGACGCCGCCGTTGAGCCGGCTCGAGACACCGCGGGAGCGCTTGACGATGGCCGCCGTATCGAAGCTGACCTCCTTGGCGGAGAGGCCGTAATCGGAGGCGTGCTGCATGTAGTGGTAGATCTCGGCCGAGCGCAGCAGCGCCTTGGTGGGGATGCAGCCCCAGTTCAGGCAGATGCCGCCGAGATGCTCGCGGTCGACCACGGCGGTCTTGAAGCCGAGCTGCGCCGCGCGGATTGCGGTGACGTAACCGCCGGGCCCCGCGCCGATGATGAGGACGTCATAGGTTTCGGACATCAAGGCCTCCTGCTCCCCTCCCGGCTGTGAGGAGGGGTCGAGAGTGAGGATTGGACCACCCGGTCGGCGGTGATGAACGGGATCAAGGGAGAGGCGGCGGGCTGATCACGGCTCCCCACGCGTCATCTCCAGCCCGAGCTCCGCCCGTTCATTCGACGGAGTCCAAGCGAGGGCTCTTGTCGGCAGCTCTCAGACGAGCATCCCCATCGGGTTCTCGATTAGGCTCTTGAACGCGGCGATCAGCTCGGCCCCGAGCGCGCCGTCGAGGACGCGGTGGTCGCAGGAGAGCGTCGCGGTCATGGCCTGGACGACGGCCGGTGCACCATCCTTGACGACGACCCGCTTCTCGCCGGCGCCGACCGCGAGGATCGTCGATTGCGGCGGGTTGATCACCGCCGTGAAGTGCTTGATCCCGAACATTCCGAGATTCGACACCGAGGTGACGCCGCCTTGGTACTCTTCCGGCTTGAGCTTCTTGGCGCGCGCACGGCTCGCGAAATCCTTCATCTCGTTGGAGATGGCGGAAAGCGTCTTCTGGTCGGCCTTGCGGATGACGGGCGTGAACAGGCCACCATCGATCGCCACCGCGACGCCGACCTCCGCGTGCTTGAAGCGCAGGATGCGGTCCTCCGCCCAGACGGCGTTGGCGGCCGGAACGCGCGTCAGCGCAAGGCCCATCGCCTTGATGACGAAGTCGTTCACCGAGAGCTTGAACAGCGGCTTGCCGTCCTTGTCCTTGCCGGCGGAGCCGTTGAGAGTCTCGCGCAGCTTCATCAGCGCATCGAGTTCGCAATCGACCGTGAGGTAGAAGTGCGGCGCCACCTGCATCGCCTCGGTGAGACGCTTGGCGATGGTCTTACGCATGCCGTCGAGCGGCACTTCCTCGAAGCTGCCCTTCTCGTAGAAGCCCCGCACCTGATCCAGGCTGAGCCCGGCCGGCGCGCCGCCCGCGGGCGCCGGCTTCGGAGCGGCCTGCTCTTGTGCAGGCGCGGCAGCGGCTTTCGCTTCGGTCTTTGCCGAGGCGCCGGCCTTCGCCGTGCCGCCCTCGATCGCCGCCTGCACGTCGCGCTGGATGACGCGGCCATGAGGGCCGGAGCCCTTGACGGCGGAGAGATCAACGCCCTCCTGCTTTGCGATGCGTCGGGCGAGCGGCGAGGCGAAGACGCGGCCGCCGGACCCCTGAGCCGCGGGCTGAGCCGCGCCGTTCGGCTTGGCGCCCTCGGGGGCCTGATCGACCCGGGCGTAGGAGGCGTGGGCGCCGTCGGGCGCGGCGTTCTGGTCGGGCGTGCTCTTCGGCTCGACGGGGGCAGTCTTCGCCTCGGCACCACCCGTCGGCGCCTGAACGCTGCCCGGATCCTCGCCCTCTTCCGCGATCAGCGCGATCAACTCGTTGACCGGGACGTCGGCAGTGCCTTCGGCCACGAGGATCTTGGCGAGCACGCCCTCATCGACCGCCTCGACCTCCATGGTCGCCTTGTCGGTCTCAATCTCGGCGATCACGTCGCCGGACTTGATGGCGTCGCCCTCCTTCTTGAGCCACTTGGCGAGGTTGCCCTTCTCCATGGTCGGGGAGAGCGCGGGCATCAGGACGTTGATCGGCATCGTGTCGTTCCCGAGCGGCCTTGAGAGGGAGGGTCAGTTGAGGGGGTTGTTGGGATCGAGGCTCTCTGCCTCCCACCCGGCGCGGATGCGCTCGAAGGCTTCCTCCTCCGAGGTGTCCGTCTCGATTGCGTAAGTACGAGCCGCCTGCCGGGCGAGGTCGATCAGCAGGCGCCCCCAGGTCGCCGGATCGTCGAACGCGCGCCGGAGCGCCACGCTCACCGCTCCGTCGACGATGGAGGCGCGCACGATCTCGATCCCGCCCTGTTCCAGGGCGTCGGGCGGGATCTCGAGTTCTTCGAAATTTTCCGACATATATGCCCGATTACTTGTAGCAGACGGCTTTGACGGCCTCGATGACTTCCGTCACGCTCGGGAGCGCCAGCTTCTCGAGGTTCGCGGCGTAGGGCATCGGCACGTCCTTGCCGGTCACTCGCAGCACCGGCGCATCGAGATAGTCGAAGGCATCGACCATCAGGCGGGCGACGATCTCGGCGCCGACACCCGATTGCGGGAAGCCTTCCTCGACACAGACGCAGCGGCCGGTCTTCTTGACCGATTCCACCACCGTGGCGCTGTCCATCGGACGGATCGTGCGCAGGTCGATCACCTCCGCCTCGATGCCTTCTTCGGCGAGCGCCTGAGCCGCCTTGAGGGCGTAGGTCATGCCGATGGAGAAGGAGACGATGGTCACGTCCTTGCCGGGGCGATGGATCCGCGCCTTGCCGATCGGCAGGACGAGATCGTCGATCTCTGGAACCGGGAACGACTGACCGTAGAGGATCTCGTTCTCGAGGAAGATCACCGGGTTGGGATCGCGGATGGCGGCCTTGAGCAGGCCCTTGGCGTCGGACGCCGTATAGGGCGCGATCACCTTGAGGCCGGGCACGTTCGAGTACCACGCGGCGTAGTCGTGGCTGTGCTGCGCGCCGACGCGGGCGGCGGCGCCGTTGGGGCCGCGGAAGACGATCGGGCAGCCGAGCTGTCCGCCGGACATGTAGAGCGTCTTGGCCGCCGAGTTGATGATGTGGTCGATCGCCTGCATGGCGAAGTTGAAGGTCATGAACTCGACAATGGGCTTGAGGCCCATGAAGGCCGCGCCGACGCCGATACCGGCGAAGCCGTGCTCGGTGATCGGCGTATCGACCACGCGGCGCGCGCCGAACTCCTGAAGCAGACCCTGCGTGATCTTGTAGGCGCCCTGGTACTCGGCCACCTCCTCGCCCATCACCAGAACCTTGTCGTCCTTGCGCATCTCCTCGGCCATGGCATCACGCAGGGCCTCGCGCACCGTCATGGTCTTCATCGGCGAGTCGGCGGGGAACTCCTCCATCACCGGATCGGGCGCCTTGTTGGTGATGACGGCGGGCGAGGCGGGGGCCTTGGGCGCGTCGTCGCCGGTCTTGGCAGAGGCGGCCGAGGCGTCGGCCATGCCCTCGGCCTGCATGTCGGGTGTGGGGGCCGGCGCGCCGCCGGAGGCGCCGTTGGGCTTGCCGTTGCCGCCGCTCGCAGCCGCCGCCGAGACGTCTTCGCCCTCCTCGGCGATGATCGCGATCGGCGTGTTCACGGCGACGTTCTCGGTCCCGTCGGCGACGAGGATCTTGGCGAGGATGCCCTCGTCGATCGCCTCGACCTCCATCGTCGCCTTATCGGTCTCGATCTCGGCCAGGATGTCACCGGCCTTGACCGCGTCGCCCTCCTTCTTCAGCCATTTGGCGAGCTTCCCCTCCTCCATGGTCGGAGAGAGGGCGGGCATCAGGATGTCGGTCGCCATTTGCGCTGCTCTATCGATCCGGGTGCGTCGGTCGGGCGTATTTTCGCGGGCTTGTTCTTGCGAAGGTCTCGCCGGAACTCCCGGGCCGTCATGGCCCGGGGCGTATCAGGGCACGTTCAGGCGCGCGCTTCGAGAAGGATGTCGGTCCAGAGTTCCGAGGGATCGGGCTCGGGATCGTGGGTCGCGAAGTCGGCGGACTCGTTGACGATCTCGCGGACCTTGGCATCGATGCCCTTCAGGTCGGCCTCGGGCACGCCGTGCGCTTCGAGCAGGCGCTTGCGCACCATCTCGATCGGGTCGTGCTCGTCGCGCATCTTCGAGACTTCATCCTTCGACCTGTACTTGGCCGGGTCGGACATCGAGTGGCCACGGTAGCGGTAGGTCTGCATCTCGAGGATGTAGGGCCCCTCGCCCGAGCGGGCGTGATGGATGGCCCGCGCCGCAGCCTCGCGGACCGTGCGCACGTCCATGCCGTCGACCTGCTCGCCGGGGATACCGAAGGAGAGGCCCCGCTTGGAGAAGTCCGTCTGCGCCGAGGCGCGGGCCACCGAGGTGCCCATGGCGTAGCGGTTGTTCTCGATGACGTAGACCACCGGCAGCTTCCACAGGGCCGCCATGTTGAAGCTCTCGTAGACTTGGCCCTGGTTGGCCGCGCCGTCGCCCATATAGGTGAAGCTGACCTTGCCGTTCTTCAGGTAGGCGTCGGCGAAGGCGAGGCCGGTGCCCAGCGCAACCTGCGCGCCGACGATGCCGTGGCCGCCGAAGAACTGCTTCTCGCGGCTGAACATGTGCATCGAGCCGCCCTTGCCGCGCGAATAGCCTCCGCGGCGACCGGTCAGCTCGGCCATCACACCCTTGGGGTCCATGCCGCAGGCCAGCATGTGACCATGATCGCGGTAGCCGGTGATGTTCTGGTCACCGTCCTCGCCGGCCATCTGCATGCCGACGACGACCGCTTCCTGCCCGATATAGAGGTGGCAGAAACCGCCGATCAGGCCCATGCCGTAGAGCTGGCCCGCCTTCTCCTCGAAGCGGCGGATCAACAGCATCTCACGGTAGGCGTGAAGATCTTCATCCTTCGTGAACTGGGGAATATTCGGAGCCGGTTGATGTTGCGGCGCACCTTTTTCCGCCGCAGGTTTCCCTGCCTCGTTGCCCGCAGCCATCGGCGTCCTCCCGAAAACACTCTGTTGGGAGGGGTTCTAGGGCAGCGATTTGCGGAAATCGAGAGGCGCGCTGACAGCCACGATGTGCTGTTACCGCCACGGTTGCAGCGGTGGACAATCTGCAAAGTCAGTGAGAACGAATATTTGGCTTGGTTATTCTAGCAGAAATAAAAATTTATGGGCCGATGATGACGAGATCATTGGCATGCACGCGGCCGAGAACCACGCGGGCCCGCTCTTCCAACAGGTCGCGGTCGATCTGCTCGCTTCGCAGGAGGGAGACACGATGCTCCCAGGTCGACCGCTCGGCCTTGGCCGCATTCAGCTCCTGATTGAGTCCATAGGCCTCGACCTTGAGGACGCGCTTGGCCTCGAGGCCGCGGCTACCGCTCTCGGCCTGATGCACGAAATAGCCGACGACAAGTGCGGAGACCGTCCAGAGGACGGCGGGCACGACGATGGCGCGGACGCGGCGACGAATGACCATGGCAAGGGAGAGATTCACCGCAACAGGGTGAAGAAAGCGTTTCGGTGCACCGAGATCAGGCGTGGGGCGAACGAAAAAGGCGCGGCAGACCCTTCCGGGCCGCCGCGCCTCACAGGCTTGGGCGCGATCAGCGACCGGCGAACTGGCGGATCGCGCTGCGTCCGGCGTAGAGCGCCTGGCCGCCCAGGCCCTCCTCGATGCGGATGAGCTGATTGTACTTGGCCAGTCTGTCCGAGCGGGCGAGCGAGCCGGTCTTGATCTGTCCGCAGTTGGTCGCGACCGCGAGGTCGGCGATGGTGGAATCCTCGGTCTCGCCGGAGCGGTGCGACATCACCGCGGTGTAGCCGGCGCGCTGGGCCATATCGACGGCGGCCAGGGTCTCGGTGAGCGAGCCGATCTGGTTCACCTTCACCAGAATCGAGTTGGCGGTGCCGGTCTCGATGCCGCGGGCGAGCCGCTCGACATTGGTCACGAACAGGTCGTCGCCGACGAGCTGCACTCGGTTCCCGATCCGGTCCGTCAGCAGCTTCCAACCCTCCCAATCGTCCTCCGACATGCCGTCCTCGATCGACAGGATCGGGTAGGCCTCGGTCAGCTTGGCGAGGTAATCGACCTGAGCCTCGATCGAGCGGGTCTGGCCTTCCCCCTCGTAGCGGTAGGCGCCGTCCTTGAAGAATTCGGTGGCGGCGCAGTCGAGCGCCAGAACCACGTCGCTGCCGGGCTTGAACCCGGCGGCGTTGATCGATTCCATCACGAAATCGAGGGCCGCCTCGGCGGACGGCAGGTTCGGGGCGAAGCCGCCCTCGTCGCCGACATTGGTGTTGTGGCCGGCCTTCTTCAGGGCGCTCTTCAGGGTGTGGAAGATCTCCGCGCCCATCCGCACCGCGTCGGAGAGCGAGGTGGCGCCGACCGGCATCACCATGAATTCCTGGAAGTCGATCGGGTTGTCGGCATGCGCGCCGCCGTTGACGATGTTCATCATCGGCACCGGCAGCACCCGGCCCTGCACGCCGCCGACATAGCGGTAGAGCGGCAGGCCGGCGGTCTCGGCCGCCGCCTTCGCCACCGCGAGCGAGACACCGAGGATGGCGTTGGCGCCGAGGCGCGCCTTGTTCGGCGTGCCGTCGAGGGCGATCATCGCCTCATCGACCGCGACCTGATCCTCGGCATCCATGCCGCCGATCGCGTCGAGAATCTCGGTCTGCACCGCGTCGACGGCCTTGAGCACGCCCTTGCCGTTGTAGCGGCTCTTGTCGCCGTCGCGCAGCTCGACCGCCTCGTGGGCGCCGGTGGAGGCACCGGAGGGGACCGCGGCACGGCCGAAGGAGCCGTCTTCCAGAAGGACATCGACTTCGACGGTGGGGTTGCCACGGCTGTCGAGAATCTCGCGGGCGGCGATATTGGTGATCGCGGTCATGGGCGCTCCTTGGCGGCGCGTCGCGGCGGGGTTCGTCTCGCGGATGTCTTCGAGACCCGCGCAGCCTGCGACGCTTTGCGTCGCGGGCTTATCCGCCAACCTCGGGATGTCGGCAAGCTCCCGGAGGCGGCTTGGAACCGGGCCACTTCGATAAAACCCGCCCGATGTCGCGACTTTCTTCGGGCTTTATCCGACGATCGGGCGGAATCCCTGGCATTCCCCGCGCACAATAGGCGGACCCTCAAGCGCGGCGTATAGGGTTCCTATGGATTCGATCGAGACTCACGCCAAGCAACTCGGACGGCAGACGCCGCTGCCGACCTCGCCGGAGGCCGCACAGCTCGACCGCGTGCCCAACCCGCATGCCGACACCGATTACCTTGCTCGCTTCACGGCGCCGGAATTCACCTCGCTCTGTCCGGTGACGGGTCAGCCGGATTTCGCCACCCTCGTCATCGACTACGTGCCGGACCGCTGGCTCGTAGAGTCAAAGTCGCTGAAGCTCTATCTCGGGGCCTTCCGCAACCACGGCGCCTTCCACGAGGATTGCACCGTCGGGATCGGTCGGCGGCTCGTCGCCGTGCTCGAACCGCGCTGGCTGCGCATCGGCGGCTACTGGTATCCCCGCGGCGGCATCCCGATCGATGTCTTTTGGCAGACCGGCGAGCCGCCCAAATCCGTCTGGCTGCCGGACCAGGGCGTCGCCCCCTATCGCGGCCGGGGCTGATCGCGCTGTCCGCCCTCAGTACGGCTCGGCCAGCAACCGTACGGTGCGGGCGATGAGCTTTTCCTGCCCATCGATCGGACCGCCATGGATGACGGCGACCGCCTCCAACATCCGCTCCAGGTCGTCTCGCTCGGCGGCATTGAGTTTGTCCCGCAGGAGCGGAGCGAGATGATCGACCGCGGTATCGGCATCCGACGCCTGCGTGGCAGCGTGGCGAATATAGGCCATCCGTGCGCCGTGATCTTCGCCGGGTGAGGTGACCTTTCGAATCTCCGCCTTGATCGCCGCCTCCTGCTCCGGCGTCGGCGTCCCGCGGGCGAGCGCGACCAGCATCATCAACACGCCCGCGGCGTCGATCGGATCGCGAATCGCACGCACCGGCGCTGCCCGGAAAGCGGCCTCGCTGCGCGCCCGTAGCTTGGCGCTGCGCCGGTCGCCGAGGTAGCGGTCGAGCTGCTCCATACCGCTGCCGTAAATGAAATAGTACAGCAGCCCGGTCATGACGGCCCCGACGATGGCAGCGATGACAGGCATGATTCCCCCAAGGCTGTTGCGATGCGGCGGAACCTGTCGCATCGTCGCTCTGGGTGCAATCCCGTCTCTTATACCCGGACTGATTGAGCTTCGGGTTTCGTCTGACTTCAGAGAGTGAGCGGACACGAAAAAAGACGGCCGGTTTCCCGACCGCCTTTACTAACCGTCTGAGATTTAGATCTCAGTAGCCGTAATCGTAGTAGCCGCCGCCATAGGCCGGGCGCCCGTAATAGCGGTCGCGGGCATAGGCGTCGCGTGCCGCACCGGCCGCGATCGCGCCGGCGGCGAGACCCGCGATGCCGAGACCGACGGCCGCGCCGGTCCCGATGCCGCGACGGCGGCCGCCGTAATAGGCGCGCGGGCCGTAGCCGCCATGGTAATGACCATGATGATGACCGTAGCCGCGGCCGTACGGGCGGGCATCGGCGGAGGTAGCGGTCAGAGTGCCGACCGAGATCAGGGCGGCGGTCACGAGGGCGAGTTTACGCATAGCGTCCTTTCCGATCCAGAAGCGACTTGCCAAAAGCATCTTGGCGACCAAACACCCGAGCTTTGCCGGAAGTTCCCGTCCGGAAGGTCCCGCCAAGTCAGGCATCGTGTCCGGGAAGGATCGAGTCCCTCGCCGAAGTGAAGTTCCTCTCGATTGGAGTGGATGATCGCACCAGCTGCCTGAACGAAATCTGAAACGGATCGAGGCGAACCGCTCTCACGCTTTAACGAGGCGGTCGAAAGCCATCAGTGTTTCAACCAAGCCGGGAAGATCTGCGAGCGCCACCATGTTCGGCCCGTCGGAGGGCGCCCGGTCGGGATCGGGATGGGTCTCGATGAAGACGCCGGCCACGCCGACCGCCACCGCGGCGCGGGCGAGCACCGCGACGAACTCCCGCTGCCCGCCGGAGGTGGCGCCCTGCCCGCCGGGCTGCTGCACCGAGTGCGTTGCGTCGAACACCACCGGGGCGCCACCGGTGACGCGGGCCATGATCGGCAGCGAGCGCATGTCCGAGACGAGCGTGTTGTAGCCGAAGGAGGCGCCCCGCTCCGTGACGATGACATTGGGGTTACCGGCCTGCGTCACCTTGGCGGCGACATGGGCCATGTCCCAGGGCGCCAGGAACTGGCCCTTCTTGACGTTGACCGCGCGCCCCGTGGCGGCCGCGGCGAGCAGGAGGTCGGTCTGACGGCAGAGGAAGGCCGGGATCTGCAGGATGTCAACGGCCTGCGCCGCCCGCTGGCACTGCTCGGCCTCGTGCACGTCGGTGAGGACGGGTAGGTCGAGGCTCTCGCGGATCTCGGCGAAGACCGGCAGAGCCTCGTCGAGGCCGACCCCGCGGGCCGAGTGGCCGGAGGTGCGGTTGGCCTTGTCGAAGGACGACTTGAACACGAGGCCGATGCCGAGTTTGCCCGCCATCTCCTTGAGGGCGGCGGCGACTTCGAGGGCGTGGTTGCGCCCTTCGAGCTGGCACGGGCCGGCGATCAGCGCCAGCGGCAGATGGTTGGCGAAGGCGACGCCGCCGGTCTGGACGACGGGGCCTGGATTGGGGGCGGTCTCGGGCATGCGCCCGCTCTAGCCCGGCGCCGCCGCGCGGGAAAGTCCGCGGCGCGGGCGGTCCGCCGCCAGGCGGCACAGGCTGCCGACACCGAAGCCATCCGCCCGGTCGCCGGGATCGCAGCGCAGAACCGCGCCGCCGACGCGGCCGAGTTGCGGCGCGCCGGTGAGCAGGCTGTCCTGGTGCAGGCGCAGAGCGAGGGCTTCGACAGCCTCGGCTGGCGCTCCGGCCAGCGTCCGCGCGGCGAGCCCGATCAGGACGAAGAACGCGCGCGGCGGCTCGCGCCGATCCGAGCGGAACAGGAGACGTCGCGGCGCCGCGCAATCGAGGCTCATCCGGTCGGCGTCTGCGGCGCGGAACACGACGAGCGAGCCGCTACGCCCGGCGAGGGCGACCCCGGTGCCGCGGATCAGCCGAACGGTCAGGCCGTCGCAGGAATCGGCCCGCGCCGTCGACCCGAGGAGCACGAGAGCCAAGCCGGCGAGAAGGGCGCGCAGGATCATGCGGCAGTCCATAGCATGGCCGTGTTGGTCACGCCGCTTCGCCGAGCATGGCACGGCGCTGGCGGTCGAGTTCCTCGCTGTAGCGCTTCAGCGTGTGGCTCTCCGTCAGCAATCCGATCACCTTGCGGCTCTGCGCATCGTCGAGCACGGCGAGGGTCTCGCTCTCGGCCTCGTCGAAGGCTGCCGCCGCCTGCTTGACGCTCATGTCGGCGAGCAGGAATGATTTCGGATAACGGACGACGTCGGCCAGACGCGGCGTCTCGCCGCCATTCTCTGCGGCGCGGGCATGGGCCTCGGGCACGAGCACGACCCCCGCATAGCGGTCGTGCTCGTCCACCACGATCACCCGCGAGGGTGAGCCCAGCGGGTGCGCGCGAAGGAACGTCGCCATCGGCGTGTCGAGGGCGACCGGCCGGATGTCCTTGCGCATCATCCGCCCGACTGTGAGGTTGCGCATCCAGCCGACATCGTGGGCGCTGCGGATGGTCTCGCCGCGCAGGTGGAAGCGCCACGTGGCGAAGGAATAGCCGAAGGTCTTCCGCACCGTGAGCGAGGAGGCGATCACCGAGGCGAGCACGAGCCCGGTCACAGGGAAGCTTCCGGTCATCTCGAGGGCGAGGAAGGTCATGGTGAGAGGCCCGCCGACGATGGCGACGGCAAACGCGCTCATGCCGACCACGGCGTAGCCGACGGGGGCGAGGCCGAACGCTTCGAAACCGGGCCAGACCATCGGTGCGAGGCCGGCGAACAGGCGGCCGACCAATGCGCCGAGGAACAGCGAGGCGAAGAACAGGCCACCGCGAAAGCCCGAGCCGATCGACATCGCGGATGCCGCCGCCTTGGCGACGACGAGTCCGGCGAGGGCTCCGAGCCCGGCGGTCGCCTCGGGCGCGAGGTAGATGTGGAGCGCTCCGTGTCCGGCGGAGAGAACCTGAGGTGTCGTCGCCAGCGCAAGACCGCCGACGCACAGGCCGCCTAGGATCGGCCGCAAGGGCGCGGGCAGGCGCGAGGCGCGAAAACCCTGCTCCACCAGCGTGACGCCGCGCATCAGCAGCACCGCGAGTCCGGCACAGGCGAGCCCGAGGGCGAGGCAGGGCAGCGTGTCGCCGGCATCCACTGCCGTATTCTTGGCCAGCGCCAGTGCGCCGACATCGACGAAGGCAGGCTGCGGCGCAAGCGCCCGCATGACGAGGCTGCCGCACAGGGCCGCGACGACGACGGGGGCGAGCGTCGCGATGGTGTAGGTGCCGATGATGAGCTCGAACGCGTAGAAGGCGCCGGTGAGCGGCGAGCCGAAGGCGGCGGCGATGGCGGCGGCCGCGCCGCAGCCGACCAAGGTCCGCAGGTCCGAGCGGCGCATCTCGAAGGCGATGCCGAGCCGCGAGGCGATCCCCGCCGCGACCTGCGTATAGCCCGCCTCCAGCCCGACCGAGGCGCCGCAGCCGTTCGAGACCACGTTCTGCACCGCCACGTCGAGGGAGCCGCGCAGCGACATCCGCCCGCCATGCAGCGCGTTGGCCTCGATGGGATCGACCACGGCGCGCTTGTTCTTGCCGCGGCCCCGGGTCGAGATGAGGAGCAGCAGGCCGAGAACCGCGCCGCCCAGCGCCGGAGCCAGGAAAGGAAGGCCCATCAGGCCCTCGGAGGGAAGGTCCGTCAGGCTGCTCAGGCGCTGGCCGGCGGGAAGCCGGTAGAGGATCTCGCGCAGGAACTGGCTGGCGCCGCTCATGGCCGCCACGGTGAGGCCTCCGACGCAGCCCGTGACGGCTGCGAGCAGCACGAGGGCCACTTCGCTTCCCCGCACCCAGGCCCGAAGCCGCGCTGGCGCCTGAACCAGGGGAGCCGTGGCGGGGGGAGATGTGGACGGACTCATCGCACTCGCGGGGATTGGGAGCCGGGTGGAGACCATGGCGCCTATGCGCTGGCGGTCTAGCACCCGTGGATCGCCGGTGCGAACCGTCGCGAGAGGCATTCAAGACGCTTGAAATGCCGAGAGCCTCGCGATAAGTCCCCCCTCACGTGCCGCCGTAGCTCAGTTGGTTAGAGCACTAGATTGTGGATCTAGGGGTCCCCCGTTCGAGCCGGGGCGGTGGTACCATCCAATTCGGTACGATTTCGAAGGGGTTGGCTTTGAGCCAGCCCCTTTCGTCGTTTCGGCCCGGTTCCCTGACGACAGCGTCGATACACCCTAGAAGCGGGACAACGCGATCGTCGTCCCGCGCCTGGATCGGGCGCGCTCTCCGTGGCTCAGCCCACCACGACCGGCTTTGCAATCGGCGAGCGCGTGAGGGACTGGATCTCACGCGGCGGCCGTCCGGCCTTCTGCGCGATCTCGGCTTCCTGCTCGGCGATAAGCTGGCGGGCCGGCTCGTCGCCGTCGAGGCCGCCGAGGATTTCCATCGGCACGCGCCGGTTCGAGGCGCGTGAGCCGTCCGCGAAGACGACGTCGAAGAGGACGAAGCCGCGCTGCTGCGGCAGAGATTTGGTGCGCTTGGACATGCGCGCTGATAGGCGGCCTTGAGCGACTTGAGCAATGGCTGCGGACGCAGGCGGGGCCATACACCGCGGGTCGGCTGGAAAGGGCAGTGATGAACGAGTGGGTTCACCTCGAAACCGGTGATGTGCCCGGCGGAGGCAAGAGCCTCGCCCTGATGCAGCGGGGCAGCGAGTTCTCGATCGTCGTTGGCACCATCGAGTTGATGAACAGCACGCGCGGCGATTCGGAGGAGGCTCTGGCCTCGCTCACCTGCGCCCGGCTGTCGGGAAGGCCGGCGCCGCGCGTGCTGATCGGCGGTCTGGGCATGGGTTTCACACTGCGCGCCGCGCTGGAGGGGCTCGGACCGGACGCGCGGATCGTCGTCGCCGAACTCGTCCCTGCGGTGGCGGCCTGGGCGCGCGGACCGCTGGCCCCGGTCTTCGGCGATTGCCTGGATGATCCGCGGGTCGAACTTCGCGAGCTCGACGTCAACCGACTGATCCAATCCGAGGCGGCCGGATGGGACGCGGTCCTTCTCGATGTGGACAACGGTCCGGAGGGACTGATGCGAAAGGCCAACAACCGGCTGTACGACGAGTGGGGGCTGAAGCGGGCACAATGGGCGCTCAAGCCGGGTGGCACGCTCGGGGTTTGGTCGGGCTCGCCGGATCGGAAGTTCAAGGCACGGCTTCAGCGCCTCGGCTTCGCCGTCGAGGAAGTGCGCCTGTCGGCGAGCGGTTCGAGCGGGCCGCGCCACGTCGTCTGGCTCGCGACGCGGCCCTGATTCCAAGGGGGCCCAGGCGAGAGATCCGGCGACGCATCGCAGCATCGCCGGAGGGGCTCGCGGGTCAGCGGTCGGCCTTCTCGCCGGCGACCGTGAGGTCGATGTAGCGCTTCGTCGTCGGGCCGATCAGCTCGCGCACGCGGCGCGCCATCGCCTCCTCCTCCTGCAGGGATTGCCGGAAGCCCGTTAGGCTTCCGCCCTGCCCGGCCGCCTCGCCGATGGTGAGCAGGGATTCGTAGGCGGCGATCTCGAAATTCTCGAAGGCGTGGTTGGCGTAGGTGTTCTTCAGGATCTCGTCCTGCGCCGGCGTATGGCCCAGCGCCATCATGTTGCCGACGAAACCCAAAATGCCTTCCTTGATCGTCGAGGGGCTGTCGCCCAGCGACTGGAGCGCTTCTTCCAGGCGTGTCCGCTGGCCGTGCGTCTCCTCGATGTGGCGGCGCAACGCCTCCTCCATCTCGGGATAGCGGGTGAGCCGCTCCACCTGACGCTCCATGATCTGCAGGGCCTGCATTTCGAGCGCGTGCGTGTTCTTAAGGGCTGTCACGTAGATTTCGCGCGTATCGAGCGCCATCGTCGGCTTCTCCTGTGCGAAGGGAATGAGTGAACCGGCCGGAAGCGCCCGGCCATGCCTTCGGCCGGGCGGGTCCTCGATCAGCCGATCTGCTCGCTCTGGGCACCGCTGTCGGGCCGGGCCGGGCCGAGCACCGGTTCCTGACCCATCGGCGCATTCTGAACCACGTTGAACTCGCCCTTGCCGTCGAGAGAGCGACCGCTTGTCCAGCGGCCTTCCGGCGGCGGAACGCCGTCTCGGTTGGTGGCAAAGAAGCTGTAATTGTACTTCTGGTTCTCCTCCGATTGGGGGAAGGAGTTCGGGATCGGCAGGGCGCCTTCGTGACCGCCGACCTCCTCGATGACCGAGAGCCATTGCTGCTGGTGCATTGTGTCGCGGGCGATGAGGAAGCTCCACATGTCCTTCATGCCGGGATCGTTGGTGGCATTGGACAGGCGCACCGCGAGCGTCCGGCCCGTCGCCTCGGCGGCGACGTTGCAATACATGTCGGCCGCGAGGTTTCCGCTGGCGTAGATGTGGTTCATGTCGAACGGCACGCCGTCGGAATTGCCGGGGAAGGCGGCCATGCCTGAGGAGAGCAGGTGCTTGTGCAGCATGCCCTCGGCGATGTGGCGCGGGTTCTCGCCACCCATCACGGCGCCGACGATGGCATCAGCCGCGCCGGCCTCCTGAACCTTGGTGGGCGCGTTCTCCAGATTCATCGCCACGGCGGTCGCGAGCATCTCGATGTGACCGATTTCCTCAGTCGCCGTGTGGAGCAGCATGTCGCGGTACTTCGTGTTGGGCGCGCGATTGCCCCAAGCCTGGAAGAAGTACTGCATACAGACGCGGATCTCGCCCTCGACACCACCGATCGCCTGCTGCAGCATCCGGGCATAAATCGGGTCTGGGCTCTCAACCCGCACAGGATATTGGAGACGCTTGTCGAAATAATACATCGGCTCGATTCCTCGAATGGGCGAAGCACTGCCCACAGGGCGGAGCAAAGCCGGGTCGTTCGACCTGGCTATGTCTCGGCTTCTGGTTCGGGAAATCGCCGGATAGGCGCTTTGTTCAGGAGAAAATCAGCGAAAAAGCGACGCAATCATATGTTATGTTGATATAGCAGGATGCATAATGTGTCTTTTTCATAGTATGCATTTCGACCGCCGCCGGGCCGCATTGCCGTTTCGACCTGCTTCATCACGCGGCGAGACGCGATTCAGGCGGCGTTCCGGCCCAGATTCGCGACGAGGTCTCGGATCGCCGCAGCGGAGACAGGGCGGCTGAACAGGTAACCCTGCCCCTCCTCGCATCCTTCGAGGCGCAATTGTTCGAGCTGCGCTTCGGTCTCGATGCCTTCGGCGGTGGTCGTGATTCCGAGACTGCGCCCGAGTCCGATCACGGAGCGCACGATCAGGCGTGCATTCCCGGTCGCGTCGAGGTTGCGTACGAAGGATTGGTCGATCTTGATCTTGTCGAAGGGGAAGCTCTGCAGGTAGCTCAAGGACGAGAACCCGGTGCCGAAATCGTCCATCGCCACCCGCACGCCCAGGCGCTTGAGGGTGTGAAGCGTTGCCAATGTCGTCACGCTGTCGTTCAGCAGAACCGATTCCGTGATCTCCAACTCCAGGCGATGCGCCGGCAGGCCGCTGGCGGAGAGCGCCTCCATCACCGCCCGAACCACGGCGGCATTCTTGAACTGCACGGCGGAGACGTTGACGGCGACGCCAATGCCGCCCGGCCAAGCGGCCGCCTCGCAGCAGGCCTTGCGCAGGACCCATTCGCCGATCTGACTGATGGTCCCGGTTTCCTCGGACAGCGGAATGAAGTCGGCGGGCGAGACGTATCCGCGCTCGGGATGGCGCCAGCGCAGCAGCGCTTCGCAGGTCGAGATCCGCTGCCGGTCGAGCTTGACGATCGGCTGGAAGACGAGCTCGAACTCGTCGTTGTCGACCGCCTTGCGGAGGTCGCTTTCGAGCGCACGACGCTTGCGCAGTTCGAGGTCCATCTCCTCGTCGAAGAACGACCAGCACCCGCGCCCGGTCGCCTTGGCGCGGTAGAGGGCGAGATCGGCGCTTTTGAGCAGCTTCTCCGGACTCGTTCCGTGTTCCGGCGCGAGAGAGATCCCGATGCTGACCCCCACGATCACGGTGTGTCCATCGAGCTGGAACGGCTGCTGGAACGCGGCGATCAGGCGTCTGGCGAGCGCACTGGCATCGCTCCGCACCTGCGTTCCGGCCTGGACGATGGCGAACTCGTCGCCGCCGAGTCGGGCGACGAGGTCGGTCTCCCGCAGGCAGCCTTGTAGCCGCTCCGCGACGCTGCGCAGCAGGCCGTCGCCGATCGGATGACCGAGCGTGTCGTTGACCTCCTTGAAGCGGTCGAGGTCCAGGCAGAGAGTTGCGAAGCCTGGACCGTCTCCCTCGGCCAGGCGCGTCGCGGCCTCCTCCAGGCGCTCGCCGAACACCATGCGGTTGGCCAGACCCGTCAGCGCGTCGCGGCGCGCCATGGTGATGATCCGCTCCTCGGCCTCGTAGCGCTGGGTGACGTCTTCGTAGGTGGCGATCCAGCCGCCCTCGGCGGTCGGCTGCTGTTTGAGCGAGACGATGCAATCCTTTCGAATCGGGCAGCAGAGCGATCCGCTGGCACCGCGCTGGAGCAAGGATTGCTGCTGCAACAGGAGATCGACGGCCCGATCGTCACCGGACACAGCTTCGATGAGGCGGGTGACCTCGTGAAGGCTCATGCCAGGGTGCAGAGAGGCGGCATTGATGCCGAGCATGTCGCAGAAACGACGATTGTAGACGAGCAATCTGCCCTCGGCATCGTAGAGGCAGAGCCCCTGAAGCATGTTGCTGAGGGCGGCATCGAGCTGAGAATTGCTGCGCTTGAGCTGCTCCTCCTGCTCCTTGAGCAGAGACATATCGCTGCAGACGGCCACGAAACCGCCGTCCCGCGTAGGGCTGCGGCTGATGCGCAGCCAACGCCCGTCGGCGCTCCGCGTCTCGGCCGTGAGGCTGCCGGTTCCGGGCATCGCAAGAAGGGTATCCGCAACCGCCGAGCCGCTGGCACTCGAGAGCGCGCGATCTTGTGTGTCGGCCGGATCGAGCCCGAGCAGCGCCGCCGCCCGATCGTTGGCGAGGACGATGCGGCCCGCGGCGTCGACGACGATGATCCCTTCGATCGACCCCTGCACCGCATCGGCCAGCAAGCTTTGGGCGGAGCGCCGTTGGGCCACCTCCTCCTGCATCATCGCCGCGATGTTGTCGCGCATCACCGCCATGGCGCGCAGCAGTGCACCGAACTCGTCGGCCCCGCCCTCGGGCACGGTCACGGTCAGCTCCCCCGCCGCGATGCGGCTGGCCACCGTCGAGGCGTCTGCGACCGGCCGAACGATCTGCCGCAGCAGGAGCAGCGCGACGATTCCGGTGAGGACGATGGCGGCCGACGTCACGAAGACGCTCAATCGAACGTCGCGATCGACGATCGCCCGCGCGGCCTGCCGGTAGGAGAAACCGTCTCCGGCGGTGAAGTTGATCAGGAGGTCGATATGCTGCTCGGCCACCGCCGCATGGGCGTCGAGCGCCTGCCAGACATCGGCCGTCTGCTGATCCGGGCCGAACTCGCGTCGGGCGGCGAGCCAGTGCATGACGGCGTCCTTCGCCGCGGCCGCCTCCCGCGTGGCGCGCTCCGATTGGGCGCGACCGGCCGCAATCTCGAGATCCTCCTCGAACGATTGCGTCAGGGTCTCGATCCGCGTCTCGAGCGTGCGCCGTTCCTCGGCATCTCCGGCAAGGCGCGCGCGGGCAACCGTCGCTTGCAGCGCGGCGAGATCGGTGGCGGCCGCACGGGCATAATTGATCGACATCAGGGACTGATCGTAGGTCTTTTCGACCAATGACCCCGTCGTCATGATGCCCAGCGCGGCATAACCGCCCAGCATCGCCGTGATCGCGCTCAGCATCAGAAACGCGAGAAAGATGCGACCGCGGATGGTGCGCACGCCGCGCAGTGCCGCATTGAGGGCCGCACGCCACCGCGGTTCGCTTAAGGGTTGGCGTGGAAGGTTCATCGAGCAACCGTTCACTTCTCGCGCCCAGCATGTCCGACAAACGTTAAGGCAATTTACAACGCATCCGTCTCGCCAAAAGGTAGCCGGGAAATTCAGAGATTGCGTTAATGCGAATGCAACCTCACGAATGCTTATTAGGCAAAGACGAGCACGCAGATGCGGACTCTGAAAAAGGGGGTGAGCATGAGCGACACGTGCCGGCACAAGGGCGCGGTCAACCGGCGGCGTGCGGGCTCGGCCCTGCTGCTCGCATCCCTCACCGCATCCGGCGCAGCCCTGGCGCTCGCCGGCGACACCATCTCCCTCAGAGTGACTCAGAAGGGCCGTGCCTTCGCCCCCGGTGCCATCTCGGTGCAGGCCGGCGAAGCCATCGCGATCGTCAACGACGATGGAGAGCTTGTGCACCACGCCTATCTCGAAAGCCCGGACTTCAGCTTCGACACCGGTGAACAGCTCCCCGGAAGCAGGACGGTCGTTCGCTTCCCCAAGTCGGGCCACTTCACAATCTTGTGCGGTATCCACCCGAAAATGAAACTTACCGTTTCCGTCAAGTGAATCTGCGTCATAAATTGATTTTAATGTTCGAATACATTGCGATCGGAACGAAATTCGTCGTTGACCCAGCGTAAATCTGCCATGAATATCCTCTGCCATGGCAGCGTTGTCGGCGTACGTTAACGAGGAATTAAGCCAAAGCCACGAAGCTCGCTCCCATCGAGGTTGGAATGGCTTGGAAAATCGTGGGGGGCGCGGCGGCCCTCCTATCGATTCTGCTGGGAGGCTTGGCGGTCGCGACGAACGGCGAGCCCGACCGAACGGCCGCGTTTGCCGAGTACCGGCGACCGCTGTCGATTCCGTTTCCCGATGACAATCCGTTCCAGGCCGCCAAGGCCGAACTGGGCCGCACCCTGTTCTTCGAGCCGGCCCTGTCCCGGGACGGCGACCGAACCTGCGCCACCTGCCACATCCCCGGAAAGGATTGGACCGACTCGAACCCGCGCGCGCCGCGCAACGACGGCGGCGTCATGGAATTCCGCACGCCGACGCTGTTGAACGTCGCGTGGACCGAGACGATCTTCGGGTGGGACGGCAAGTTCCGCGGTCTCGAGACGGTGGCCCGTTTGCCGCTGACCGCTTCCGGCAACATGAACATGCCGCCCGCGGAGATGGTCCGGCGTCTGTCGGCCGATCCGAACTATGTCGCGGCCTTCGCGAAGGCGTTTCCCGAACCCGTTGCGGAAGGCGGACCGGTGACGCAGGCGCGGATTGAACAGGCGCTCGCCACGTTTCAGCGCCTGATCGTCTCCGGCCCGGCACCGTTCGACCGCTGGGTGGAAGGCGATGCGCAAGCGCTCGGTGCCGCGGCCAAACGCGGCTTCGACCTCTTCAACGGCAAAGCCAATTGCGCGGCGTGCCATTCGAGCTGGAACTTCACCGATGGCTCGTTCCACGACATCGGCGTCGCAGGAGAGGGGGCGATCGGCCGAGGGAAGTTCTTTCCGAACTCGACGGCTTTGCGCCACGCCTTCAAGACACCGACCCTGCGCAACGTCGCGCGCCGGCCGCCCTATATGCATGACGGATCGCTGACCACGCTGGCCGAGGTGGTCGATCTCTATGACCGCGGCGGCATCGATCGGCCCAGCCGCTCCCGCGACATCCGTCCGCTCCATCTCTCGGCGCGGGAGAAGGCCGACCTCATCGCCTTCATGGAGTCCCTCGACGATGACGGGGCCGAAGGGCCCGCTTATCTGCCGATCGGATCCGAGCCGCCGCGGCCGTAACAGGCGGCCAATGGGGTTCCGGTCGCCGTCGTCAGTAGTTGATGGTCGCGCGCAGGCCTATGACCGTGGCGTTGCGCAGCCGACGGCCGCGCGCATCCTCGAGGCCGCCACCGGGCCGCATGACGTATTGCAGGTCAGGCTGGAGGGTAAAGCCGGGGACGAGTTCCGCCTGATAGGTCGCCTCGAATACGGTCTCGCTGCTGCGCAGCGGTCCCGATCCGACGCCGAAGAGACGCGCGTCCCGGTCAAAGGCGCGGGCGGCCGGGCTGATGCGCGAGTGGATGACGCCGAACCCCAGCGTATCGTTGGGGCGCCCGGCGAAGAGGCCGCGGTAGGCGATGCCGGCATCGACGTAGAGATCGATGAGATTGCGGTCGCTCGGCACAGCCGAGACGCGCAGGAAGGCCGAGGCGCCGGCATTCTCCCGGCCGGGCTCCCGATAGATGGTCTGGTCGAGCATAGCGTAGAGGCCTGCATCCCCCCGGAAGCGCCGGGCGATGCCGCTGGCCTCGGGATCGGCCAGGAAACGCCCTCGCACCTCGTCGAGGCGCGGGCTGTCGAACCGGCCGAAGTGATACCACCCGCCCAGGGTTGCCGTTCCGGGCAGGTGATCCGTGCCCGGCAGGCTGCGATAGGCGTAAGCCACCTCACCGATCAGAAGCGCGGGATCGTTAACGCGAAAGTTCGTGCCGGCGCGGTTGCGCCGCTGCGGATCGGTATCGTCGCCGGGCGGCGGTGTCCCCGCCGGATCGCCGTTGAACAGCGCGCCTTGGAACGAGAGTTCGAGCGTCGGCTCGTATTTCAGGCGAATGGCGGGCGTCGCCAGCGGGTAGATCGGCCCACCGCTCGGCATCACCACCGCGCCGACATTCGGCCACCCGAAGCCGGCATTGACGAACACCACTGCCGACTGGGCGATGGCGAATTCGGTATCGGCCGAGATCTGCCCGATCTTCACCGAGAACCGATCGTCGAGGAAGCGCTGTTCGATCCACAATTCGAACAGGCGGGTGGCCGGCAACGCCTCGATGCCGCTCACCGTCGTCAGGTTGTTGGCGTAAAGCCGCGACAGACCATGACCGTGAATCTGGAAGAAGTCGGTGTGGAAGCGGGCGCCGCTCCATCCGATGAGCCGGTCGAGATCGATGTCGAGCGCGGTGTCCAGGCGCCCGCCATAGGTCGTTCCGCGCCGCAGCCCGCCGGCGGCATTCGAGAAGCCTTCGCCGATATAGGTCAGGACGTAAGTGATGCCGCGTCCGGCAAGCACAGCGCGCAGACCGAACGGGTCGCCGTAGGGACCGAGAGCATCCTGAAGCGAGCCCTGGTTCGTCACCGAGACTTGGTCCGACGTCCGGGATTGTGCCACCGCGGTCTGCGGATCGCCGCCCGCGCCTGTCAGCGGGAGCGCCAGCGGCAGAGGCAACGGAGGCAGCGAGGATTGCGCTTCCGCTTGGCTCGTGGCGGCGCAGAGAAGCGTGGACAGGGCGAAGACCAGGACGCCCCTCGTGGGACGCAGCGCCACGTTTACTCGCCTGCGTGTCGGTTTCGCTCTCAAATCATCGCTCGGCTCATGGCACGGAGGTTTGCCGCGAGCAGCGATCCTCGGTCGAGGTGCGCGGCGCGGTCGCAACCTATCGAACGGGACTGAAGCAGGTGCAAATGACAGCCCTGCGAAGCAGTCCGTTCGACGGTTCGACCGCTGTCCATCACGATCGCTGGACACCCAGCACCTTCATCCGGGAGCGAAGGGTGGTGGGCTTGAGGCCGAGCAGCTCGGCGGCGCCGCCGGCGCCGAAGATCCTTCCGCCGCTCATGTGAAGCGCCGCTTCGATCTCGCTGCGGGCCCGCGTCCGGCGCTCCTCCTCGGTCAGGGGCCGGCCGGCCTCTGCGAGCGGCGCGATCACTCGTGCCTCGGGCCCGGCGCCACGGGCCTCCGGCAGGTCGAAGCGCAGGCGCCCGCGCTCAGCCAGGATCGCGGCGCGCTCGATCACATTCTCCAACTCGCGCACATTGCCCGGCCAATCGTAGCGGCTCAGGCGGCGGGCATCGGCCTCGGTCAGGCGCAGATCCGCCCGGTTGAGGCGCCGCGCGGCCGCCTTCAGGACGTGTTGCGCGATCAGTGGCACGTCCTCACGGCGCTCGCGCAAGGGGGCCGAGGCAATGGGGAAGACGTTGAGGCGGAAGTAGAGGTCCTCGCGGAAGCGTCCGCGGCGCACCTCTTCCTTCAAATCCCGGTTGGTCGCCGCGATCAGCCTCACATCGACGGCGCGGGTGCGCTCCTCGCCGACCCGCTCGAACTGGCGCTCCTGGAGCACGCGTAGGAGCTTGCCCTGGAGATCGAGCGGAATCTCGCCGACCTCGTCGAGGAACAGCGTGCCGCCGTCTGCGAGTTCGAACCGCCCGATCCTGTCGCGCAGGGCACCGGTGAACGCGCCCCTAGCATGCCCGAAGAACTCGCTCTCGAAGAGGTCGCGCGGGATCGCCGCGCAGTTCACGCGGATCAGCGGCCGGTCGCGGCGACGGCTCGCCTCGTGAATCGCCCGGGCGATCAGCTCCTTGCCGGTGCCGGATTCGCCCGTGACGAGAACCGTGGCGTCGGTGCCTGCCACCACGTCGATCTGGTGCCGCAACGCCTCGGTCGCCGGGCTGCGACCGATAATGCCCTGATGGTGACTCTCGGCGCGGATTTCCTCCTTCAGATAGGCATTCTCCTGCTCCAAGCGCTCGCGTAGCGAGTCGACCTCGGCCAGCGCCGCCCGCAACCGATCCTCCGCCTCACGGCGCTGGCTGATATCGCGGAACACGATCACCGCGCCGAGCAATTGTCCGCCTTCGCGGATCGGCGTCGAGGTGTACTCGACGGGAAAGCATGTCCCGTCCCTACGCCAGAACACCTCATCGTCGACCTGGTGCACGGCGCCGTCGCGGAAGGCGGCGTAGATCGGGCAATCGTGATGCGGATAGTGGCTCCCACCCGCATGGGTGTGGTGAACGGTGGCGTGCATGTCCTTGCCGACGAGCTCGGCCGAACGCCAGCCCAGCATCCGCTCGGCGGCCGGATTGACGAAGGTGGTGACCCCCTCGGCATTGACGCCGTAGATCCCCTCCCCCGCCGCTCGCAGGATCAGGCGGTTGCCGCGCTCGATGTCGCGGAAGATGCGCTCCATCCGCTGCCATTCGGGCAAGCCGGCGCGCATATGTGCCTCGGCCTCCCCGTCGATGCGGCGGCGTTCGCGCTCGTCGAGATCGTGGAGGGTGACGAGGAGGCGCACGGGCTCGCCCGCCAGCACGCAGGCGGCGTATTCGAGCCGCAGCGCCTTACCGTCGCCGTGGCGCGGCGTGAGGGCGTGCGTCCACCATTGTCCCTCGGCCAGAACCGCCTGCGTGAACACCACGAGCGCCGCCCGCTGGTCGGGATGCAGCGTGCTCACCGGCATCGCCCGTAAAGCGGCACGGCTGTGGCCGAGCAGCCGGGCTGCGGCGGGGTTGGCGTCGGCGATGCGGTCATCCAGAGGCTCGAACACCACCATCGCATCGCGGTTCTCGTCGAAGGCGGAGCCGTAGATCGATGACGCTGGCGAGACCTGTGACGGCACGACGAAATCCCGCAGTTATCCTACGAATGTTCGTCGTAGACGAAATTTCGTAGTTCGGCGAGACCGGCATAAGTCATTGTTCTGGCAGGACTTCTATTCAGAGAGAGGTCTGGCACGTCGCTTGCCAAATGTTCTCACAATGACGGAGCCCATGTCGCATCCGTCATCGCAGTGCCGTCCGGCCCGCCCAGGCGGCCGGAACGGTCAGGCCGTTCGGACGCCATGCCCCCAGGCATCCGAACGGCCACCCATCACGGCCGACCGCCGACAGGGAGATGAGCATGAAGCGCGAAGACCTCACCGAGAAGCTTCTCGACATCAAGCGCGAGAAAGGCTGGACCTGGAAGTATATCCAGGACGAGATCGGCGGTATCTCTCCGATCCTCATCACCGCCGCCTGCATGGGCCAGATGAAGCTTCCCAAAGCGCAGGCCAAGAAGGCCGCGGAGTTGTTCGGGCTGTCCCCGTCCGAGGAGCGGATGTTGAACGAGGCCCCCTATCGCGGCTCGATCCCCTCGATGCCGCCGACCGACCCGCTGATCTACCGCTTCTACGAGTTGGTGATGGTCTACGGCACCACCTGGAAGGAACTGATCCAGGAGGAGTTCGGCGACGGCATCATGTCGGCCATCGATTTCAACATGACGATGGAGCGCGAGCCCAACAACAAGGGCGACCGGGTGAAGCTCGCCATGTCGGGCAAGTTCCTGCCCTACAAGTATTACGGCAACGAGGAAGGCGTGCCGGATTACGGCTTCAAGGAGCCGTGAGCGCGCCGACGAACCGCGGGGCCCGGTGCCGTGTCGGCGCCGGGCGCTTGTCTGTGGCGCTTCGATGAGGGCGACGCAGACATCCCAGTTCCCCTATCGTGCGGGTGGGCGCGTGCCGTCGCGTATCGCGCGAAACATCGGAAGGGCGTCGGGTAGTGCCTGCTTCGTCGTCGCGGACACGATGTCGATCCGACCGATCACACGATCCATGATTGCCATGTAGATCCGGACATTCCGATGGTCCGGTCCTGAGGTCGGGACCGAGATCACTTCGAACCCCGCAAACTCGCTGCTCTTGATCGACTCGACCGTTTCCGTCTGCAGGCCCTGCCCCGCCAGGATCGTCCTGGCTTCGGCGACCCGCTCGCGAAGCGCCGGTAGGGCGTTCAACTCCGCCTGCGAAGAAACGGCCCCTGGTTGGTTCCGCCTGAAACCCGCAGCACACAGCGCTTCGCTTCGTCCCGCCACAGGCGGCTGTCCGGTCTCGCTGACGATATCGACGAGGATTTCGTGATTGGGATCCGTCCGCTGTGATCGGATGGCGAACCCGGCAGGTACGGTCACCGAGAAGCCGGTCGAGGGGTCCGTGAACGCCTCGGCGCGCGCCGGCGCACTGGAGAGGAACAGAAGCGGCGCCAACCCGATCGCATAGGTGAATCCTCGCCTCATGCCGATCTCTCCGATCCGTTGCCTTGTCGATACCGCTCGCTGTCCGGTGCCCGCGGCCGCGCCTACCACTCCCACTCGGCGCCGACGCCGACGGAGGTGCGGCCGTCGCTGCCGGCCTCGCCGTTGAGCTTGATCCGCCGCGTCACGTCGTAATTGATCGTCGCAGCGGTATCGGCGGGCTTGGCGCCGGCCTTCACGCCGACGCTGATGCGGTCGTTGATGTAGCGCGAGGCGCCGACGGCCGGACCGCCGCTCGCACCCGTCGAGACATCAAGGCTGTCGAGGCCGAGACCCTTGCGGGCCGACTCGAACACGTCCGGTCCCCCTCCCCCGCCGGAGAGCTGTGCCACCGCCTGGGCGAGCTGGAGCGCCTGGAACGGGGAGAGTCCGGCCGCCGCCTTCTTGAACAGGATCCGCGAGAGAATCTCGTCCTGCGGCAGGCTCGGATCGGACGAGAGCGCGAAGACCGGCTGCGAGGCCGGGCCGGTGACCGCGACGCGGGCGGTGACGTCGGCGGCCTTGGTTTCCGCGGCGAAGTCGAGATCGGGCTGGGCGAGATCGCCCGCGAAGAACACCCGGCCGCGGGTGAAGTCGAGGCGCTGTCCGCCGAGGCTGAACACGCCGCGGCGGAGAGAGAAGTCGCCGTTGGCCTGCGGATCGCGCGACGAGCCGGTGACGCGCAACTCGCCGCCGAGCTCCGCATCGATGCCGCGCCCGCGCACGAAGATGCGGCTCGGCGCGCTCACGGTCACGTCGAGACTGGCATCGAAGGGCGGTGCCGACTTCTTCCGGCGGCTCGCCGCCTCGATCTGCGCCTTGCGCTCGGCCCGCTCGGCGAGACGCTTTCGCACCTCCGGCGTCACGTTGACCCGTCGGATGCCCGGCAGAGGCTGCACCGTGGCCGGCAGGCGGTCGGGCACCGAAACGTCGATAGAGACGACATCAACCCGGCCCTTGATGACCGGCTTGCGGGCGAGCGGCCCCGACAGGGCGAGGTTGAGGCTGGAGACCGCCGTCATCAGCGGGCTCGACACCAACTCGGCCCGATCGGCGGTGATGCGGAGCGTTCCGGGGAAACCGGAGGCCGGCTCGACAGCGACGCGCCCATCGACCGCGAGGCGCCCGCCATTGCGGGTCGCGGCGGTGAGCCGCTCGATGACGAGGGTGTCGCCGCGGCCGGTGACGCGGCCCTGAATGTCGGTGAGGCGGATGCCGTTGAGGGGATCGGTAAGGCTTCCGCCCGAGAGCGTGGCCGAGCCTTCGACCTTCGGTGCCGCGACCGTGCCGGTCACGCCCGCATCGAGGGCGATCCGGCCCGCGACACGCTGGCCGCTCACGCTCAGCATCGAGTTGGCGAGTGCGGCATCGAGGGTGCCGCGGGCGCGCAGGCTCAGCCCGCCTCCCGCCTCGACCGGCACCGTGCCGGTGACCGTGACGTCGGCGCCCCGCCCGGCCGAGACCCGGCCGTCTATGCTGGCTTCGCCATCGGCGAGCCGGCCGCTCGCCCGCGCGGTGATCGGCGGCAGGCCGGCCCGGCGGGTTTCGGGCATGACGAGGCCGGTCACGTTGAGGGCGTAGCGCCCCTCCGGCCGCGCGGCAGGCCCGCGCAGATTGGCCTCGCCCTCCAGCGTGCCGGAGAGCGCTAGGCTCGGGCTGGCAATCCGTGCGAGCGACAGCGGCAGGGCGCGGATGCCGAGCTTGAGGTCGAGTTCGGAGCCCGCGCGCCCCTGGACGCTGATCCGCCCGGCGCCGGCGGCAACGACGAGCCCTTCGATCAGGGCAGAGCCTTGATCGAGGGTGATCGCGGCGGGTCCCGCCAGCGCCAGACGGTCGCCGCCGCGTTGCGCCGAGAATCGGGCGATCTCGATCCGCGTGCGCTCCGCAGGAATCAGCCGCGCGGCGCCGTCGAGAGAAAAGCCACGGGCCTGGGCGGTCAGGGTGATGTCGCTCGCCGCTGCGGTGCCGTTGGCGGTGAGCCGCACCGTGTCGACGCTCTGGCCCGCGGCGACGAGCCGGTCGATGGCCGCATGGCCGTCGATGACGGGGTGGGCCCGCAGATCGCGGCCGGTGAGATCCGCGTCGAGCCGTGCGAGGCCGAAACTGTCGTAGCGCAGGCTCGTCCCCGTGGCGCGGACCGCCGCATCCTGGCGTCCGCCTGCGCGAGTGAGCGTCACCGCCGCGTCGAGGCTGCCGCCCATGGGCGCGAGCGCGAGCGGTGACAGGTCGTCGAGATCGCCCGCGCGGACGTTCAGCGTGCCCTCCGCCAGAAGGCTTCCGGCATCGACCACCGCCTGCCCGTCCGCCGCGACGGAGCCGAGGGCGAAGGTGAGCCGGTCGAGGGCGTAGTCGCTCCGGTTCGGCCGGGCGATATGAGCTTCGGCCCGCAGCGGCTTGCCGGCGATGTCGCCGGTCATGCGCAGCGTTCCGTCGAGGGCGTCGCGGAGGTCGCTCAGCGCCGCATCGAGACGCAGATCCCGGATCGGGCGGCCGTTGGCGCTCACGTCCGGCGCGCGCAGCGCGACGGTGACCGACGGCTTGAGGAGGGAGCCCGTCAGCCGCGCGTCGGCGCTCGCCGGTCCGGCCAGCCGCTCGTCGAGGGCCGCGAGGGTCTTGAGATCGACGCGGGCGGCGACATTGGCGGTCTTGGCGTTGGCCTGACCCTGAAGGGTCGCGACGAGCCCGGCCCCCTCGAAGCGCAGGCGCTCGAAGCCATAGCCGTCATAGGTCTGCGACACGCGCCCCGTCAGGGTCGGCGCCCGGCCGACGAGGCGGTCGGCGGCCGGCTCGCCGAGGACGAGGCCGCCGCCGCGCAGGTCGAGATCGGCGGAGAGCGCCTTGCGGGCCGGATCGCCGCTCAAGGTCGCCTTGGCGTCGAGACGGCCGGCGAGAGTCCGGCCCGCCACGCCTGAGAAGGCGCCGATATCCGCGAGCGCCGCTTCCACGGTGCCGGTCAGCGTGTTCTGCCCGATGCGGCCGGCATAGGCGGCGCGGGCGGTATCGGAATCGAGGGTGAGCGTCGTGACGTCGAGGACGCCGTCCGAGCCCGCGGCGGCGCGCAGGGTCAGCTTGGCGCGGCTTCCCACGGCGCGGCGGAGCGCGGGATCGGCGAGCCGCAGACCCTCCATCGCCGCATCGGCGGTGACGGCGAAACGCTGCGCCTTCGGATCGGCGCCGGCCGGCTCGATGCTCAGCAGCGCCTCGACCCGTTCCAGGGACGATTCCTTCGTGCGCAGGCCGGCGGCCTTGAGGTTGCCCTTCACCCGCGGCGACGAGAGCGGCCCCTTCAGGCTGCCGTCGAAAACCAAGGTCTCCAGTTCCGCTTCCGCCGCCTTGGTGACGCCGCCCTCGGTCGGGACGGCGCGGGCAGAAATCGTGAAATCCGCCACCCGGTCGGCGGTCAGGGTGCCGCCGATCCCGAGCCGCGCGGTGCGCGAGGCGAGGTCGAGCCGGTCGATGCGGAACGACCCCGTATCGGAGAAGGCCATGCCGCCGTCGAGCTTGGTCTCGCCGGAGAAGATCGCCGCCGCCGGACCCGGCACGAGACCCTCGATGCGCGAGGTCAGATCGAGGCTCAGGCGCCGGTCCGTGCCGATGCGCGAGAGGCGGGCGCCGCCCTTGGCGCCGATCTCGGAGCCGGCGTCGAAATCGAGCCGGGCGTTGAACGCGTCAAGGGTGCCGTTTCCGTTCAGGTCGAAATTGATCGGCGGGGTGCCGGGAAGGTTCGCCGCCTTCGAGAGCAGGCCGCCCTGGGGCTCGACGAGATTGGCCTTCACCTCCAGCCGCTCGCCCTTGGGCACGAAGAGAAGGCGGGCGACGAAGCGCCCGGCCGCATCGAGACGGCGGAAATCCGCGCTGACATCGAGTCCCTCGGAGGGGTTTCCGAGCTTGGCCTTGCCGTCGCCGGCAAGGCGCGCCGGCTGGCCCGCGACGCTTTCCCCCAGCACCAGTTCGGCCAGGGTGAAGCCCTTGATTTCGACCTTCACCGGCAGCTCGGGCAACAGGCTGCCATCGGGCTCGGCCTCCGCTGGCGTCGGGCCAGGCACCGGCTTGCGCAGCACTTCGAGCCGGCCGATCTCCAGGCTGTCGACTTCGAGCCGGCCGGACAGAAGCGCCAGCCGGCGCCAGACGAGGCGGGCGCGGTCGAGCTTCAGCCACGGCCCGTCGGAATCGCTGATGACGACGTCGCGGATGGTGGCGTCCGACGAGAGCGCACCATCGACCGCGCCGATCGAGACCTGGGAGGACGGTGTCGAGAGCGCCTTCGAGAGAAGTCCGCCGAGCACCGTCTTCTCGCCATCGGCGGCGCGGGTGTCATCGGTGGCGAAGAAGGCGGCGAAAAGCAGGGCGACCGACAGGACGGTTGCTGCCAACATCCATCGCCCGACCGCTCGGCGGCGCCCCTTCCCTGCGAGGGGGACAGGATTCGGGCGGCGCCGACGAACAAGAAATTCCATTCAGAACGCCTGTCCGAGACTGATGTACAGGGCAGCCGGCAGCTCGCGGTTTCCCTTGATCCGGTCGAGCGGGAAAGCGAGGTCGGCGCGGATCGGGCCGATGCCGGTGTAGTAGCGGACGCCGATGCCGACCGCCTTGCGGATACGCTCATCGAAATCCGGCAACGTCGAGGCGAAGGCGGTGCCCGCATCGAAGAACGGCACGATGCCGATCGTGTCGGTGATCTTGATGCGAGCCTCGATCGAGGCCTCCAACAGGCTGCGCCCGCCGATCGGCAGGTTGAAGGGGCCGCGGGGGCCGAGCGTCCGGAAGGCGAAGCCGCGCACCGAACCACCGCCGCCGGCGAAGAAGCGGAAATTGTCGGGGATCTCGTCGAGCCGCGCCCCCGAGACCGAGCCGAAGCCGAGGCGACCGGCGAGCACGTATCTCCGCTCGTCGTCCAGCGCGTAGTAGGTCGAGCCCTGCGCCTTTGCGACGAAGATGCCTGGATCCGAGCCGAGGAAGCCGGGATAGGGCGCGGCGGAGGCGATCACCCGGAAACCTTCGGTCGGGTCGAGCAGGCTGTCGGTGGAATCGTATGTGACCGAGAGCGGCACGCCGATCAGCCGGTAATCGACGGTGCCGATCGCGTCCTTCGAGCGGCCCACCTGCCCGTCGAGGCCGATCTGGGCCGAGAAGGTGTCGGAGAAGCGATGGCGCAGGGCGACCGAGGCGCCGGCTGCATCCACGAAATAGCTCTGCTGCACTTCGCGGGTCACGAAGGCATTCGCCAGCAGATCGTTGCGGGTGCCGCCGAGCGCCGGCTTCACGAAGGTTGCGGAGAGGCGCCCGCCCAGTCCCGTCGTGTCGATGCCGGCGAGCTTGCGCTGGGTCGCGAACGGATCGTAGCCGAGGCCGAGATAGTAGATGTCGGCATCGAGCCGCAGGGTCTCGCCGCCGCCCCACAGGTTGCGGTTGGCATAGTAGGCGCGCACGCCCGGCCCATCGACGGTGGAGTAGCGCGCCGCGACGCCGATGAGGTTGCGTTCGCGCTCGCTCACCTCGACGAAGATCGGCAGGTTGCCCTGCGCGTCGAGCGTTTCGCCCTCTCGCACGCGAACGGCGCCGAGGCCCTCGATGCGGGCCACCGAGCGGCGGATGTCGGCCACCGCCTTCGGCGAGTAGGGATCGCCGGGCTCGGAATAGATGAACGAGCGGATCACCGCCGGATCGATGCCGTCAGTTGCCTTGACCGAAACCTCACCGAGTCCGGCCATCGGCCCGGGATCGATGGTGAAGGTCACGTCCATGACATGCGCCGCATCGTCCACGACGGGGTCGCGGCTCACTGCCTTGGCGAAGGGGTGGCCCAGCCCGCGGAAGCGATCGACGATCTTCGCCTCGCGGGCTAGCACCGTAGCGGAGCGGGCCGGAACGTCGTCGCCCGTGCGGGTGAAGCGCTCGGGCAGCACCTCCTCCGAGAACGGACGGCCGCGGGGATCGAGGGCGCGCACCGTCCGCAGGGTGTAGAGGGGGCCGAGATCGACGGCGATCTTCACCGGCACCAAAGCACGGGCCCGCGAGCCCTCCGCGGCGCGAGAGGCGGCGGCGAGCGAGGACTCGCCCGTCACAGGCACGCCGTCGATGCGGATCGAGACCGTACCCTGATAATAGCCGTAGCCGGAGAGCAGGTCGGTCAGGCGTCGCAGATCGGCCTCGGCCCGCCGGACCAGCCCCTCGCCATCCGGCGGCGCCTCCTGGCGCAGACGATAGAGCGTCGAGGTGTCCTGGAGCGCGCGCAGGATGTCCGAATCGTCCGTACCGGTGATGCGGAGGCTGTAGGGCAAGGCTCCGGCACTGGGCGCCGGCGGCTCCTCCTCGGAGCCAAACAGGCCGAACAGATCAAAGGCTTGCGCCGGCTGCGGCACGACGAGCACGCTCGCCAAGCCGAAGAGAACGCCACCGAGGGCCGGCGAACGCAGCAGGCAGTTCATCCGGACATGCATACGCGCGGCTGGGTCTCTGGCTCGTGGCGGGCGATGCCTCCAGAAAAGCATCCGACTGTTAAGTACCCGTCGATCACCCGCGGGGCTACCCCGGCCCCGATTGGCACACCGCTTGATCGAGAAAGAGTGTGCAGACAACGGCTCGGTGTGCCGGATCAGCCGCAGATCGAGGGCCGGCACATCGAGCCCGAACCCGCCGAGGGAGGCCGCCCTATTCCTCTTCCTGGATCAGCGTGATCTGCGGCGACAGCGGCAGGCTGATCGAGCATCGCAAGCCATCCGGCCTGAAGGTCATCACCGTGTTGGCCTTCAGCTCGTAGCGCAAGCTTCGCTCGAGGACCTCAAAGCCGAAGCCGTGATGGGACGGGACGGACGGCAGGTTCTCGAGGCCGGTCTCATCCCAGATGAAGGTGAGTTGTTGCGGTGATGCGGTCGGGCCGGCTGGCGATGACAGGGCCCACGTCACATCGATGCGGCCCTGCGGCACGGTCAACGCGCCATGCTCGACGGCGTTCACGGCCAATTCGTGGATCGCCATGGCGAATACTTCCGCCGCGCCGGGGCGCAGACGTAAGCTCGGCCCCGAGATCGCCACCTGCTCGCCCTCGCGTGCGAGATGCACGAGAAGCTCATCCGCAATAAGGGAATGCAGGCCGATTCCTTCGGGCACGCTGCGCATCAGGGCGTTGAGTACGCGCGCGAGGGCATCGACCCGGCCATCGAGATGGGCGACATAGGTTTCCACGGAATCGCTCGTCTCGGCAGAGCGGCGGATGATCGCCCGCAGCATCGAGAGCGTATTGCGTACCTTGTGGCGCAGCTCTGCCGGCAGACCGGTTTCGTCGAGGAACCGGCGCAGACGCCGGTTCTCAGCCTCCAACTCCTCGATACGTGCGTCCCGCGGATCCTGGTTCATGGCTTAGCCGTTCGCTGACCTCAACAGATTGAATCGGCTAAAGGGCCGCCCCTCAATCGTCGTCGGATACCGATGGATCACGCTCGTAATGAAGATACGAAGCATCGAAGAGAGAAGCCGCCTGGAGAGCGGAGAAATCGGGTATGGTGAGCTGACGACCGCGTAAGCGGATCAGGCTGGCCGCCCGCAACTCCTTGAGGGTGCGGTTGATGTGAACGGTCGAGAGTCCCATCGCATCGCCGAGATCGGCTTGCGTAATCGGGAATTCGCAACTGGTCTCATTCGTCAGGCCGACGGCGCGCAGCCGGAGGAACAGCTCGCAGAAGAGGTGTCCCAGGCGCTCCGTCGCCAGCCGCTGGCCGAGACTGACGGTCCACTCGCGCTGGATCGCCGCCGTTACCAGCACCTCCCACCAGAGTGCCTCCGCCACGCGCGGATATTGCACCGCGACCTCCCGTATCGCCGTCTCCGAGATCTCGGCGAGCACCACAGGCGTCAGCGTTCCAAGCGAGTGATCCATCTTGCGCAGTACGAAGACATGCGGGTCGCAGAGATCGCCGGGAAGAAAGATCGAGATGACTTGGCGCCGGCCGTCCTCGAGCTGCTTGTAGCGGCAGGCCCAGCCTTCAAGAACGACATGAACGTGACGCGGCCGCTCCCCGTCGCGGATCACATCCTCTCGGGCTCCCAACCTTCGTGCGGGCTGAGCGATCTTCTCCAAAGCCTGCTTCTCCTCCGGAGAGAGGCGAACGAAGTTTTCCAGCTTGCGGACGAGCGGGTTGGACACTGAGTTTCCCTGGCCGAGTCGCCGCAACCTAGCGCTACGAATGGCGGGCGGAACTAACGCAGGTTAATCAGCGTGCGCATGCCGAAATCTGTGAACAGATTCCTGGCGTGGCGCGGAGGCACTTCAGCCGTCGTCCGCTCAGCGCAAAGGCCGACGGATTCATCAAGAGATTGCTGGTATTTGGCGCCACCCGCAGCCAGACCGATCAGGATCCAAGGCCTGCGTCCCAGCCCGAGATTCAGCGACAGGCCGGATCGCGATCCGGGGAGTCGAGGTCGTGTGCGTCGGATGTGTTTGGTGGGGGAAGTAGGACTCGAACCTACGAAGCTTACGCAGCGGATTTACAGTCCGCCCCCTTTGCCGCTCGGGACATTCCCCCAAACCGGGTCGCCGCGTTTCATTCGCGGCGGGCGAGGCCCTTATGGTGAGGCTCTGATCGGGTGTCAACCGATCCGTTCGATCCGATTTCTATCCACAGGGCGCGAGATCGCAGATTCGCACTTGAGCCCGTTCCGCACCGCGCCAGCGGTCGCAGGAGAGCGTGCCGGCGACGTGGAACGTGCGGCCGATGCCGCCGAGCAGAGCGCCGCCGACCGGGCTCTGAGCGGCGCGAAAAGCGATGCCACCGACCGCCTGCCCGTCACCGCTGACGAGGCGCGCGCGGACATGTCCGTTGCCGACGATCCCTGCATCGACGAGGCGATGGCGCGGCAGTGCCATCACCGGTTCCGGTGCGCCCTGGCCGAAGGGGCCGGCACGCTGGATCAGCCGCACCAGTTCCGCGGTCGCGCCGCCAGCGCTCACCGTACCGTCGATCAGCAGCGCCTCGGCCGCCCGCGCCCGGCCGACGGCCTCGGTCAGATCGCGCGAGAGGCTCGCACCGAAGGCCTCAAGCCCCCCGGCCGCAAGGGTGACACCCGCGGCCATCGCGTGCCCCCCGCCCTTGACCGCGAGCCCGGCCTCGACCACGCCGCGCACCGCCCCGCCAAGATCCGCGCCGACGACCGAGCGTCCCGAGCCGACCGCGCTTCCATCGGGCTTGACGGCGAAGGCGAAGGCCGGCCGGCCGAAACGCTCCTTCAAGCGGGCGGCGATGAGTCCGACAATGCCGGGATGCCATTCGGGCGAGGCGGCGATCAGGACCGGACGATCGGGATCGCGGGCGAGGCGAGCGTCCATCTCGGCCTCGGCCTCGGCGACCGCCTGCGCCTCGATGGCTTGGCGCTCCCGGTTGAGCCGGTCCAACTCGTCGGCGATGCGGCGCGCCTCTATCGGATCGGCCGTGGTGAGCAACCGCGCGCCGAGGCCGGCATCGCCGATGCGGCCGCCGGCATTGATGCGCGGCCCGACGAGGAAGCCGAGATGCCATGCTTCCGGTGGCTCGCTCAGTCCGGCGGCGTCGAGAAGGGCCGCCAGCCCCGGCCGGCCCCGACCCCGCATCACCGCTAGACCCTGGACGACGAAGGCGCGGTTGAGCCCGACGAGCGGTACCACGTCGGCGACGGTGGCGAGGGCCACGAGGTCGAGGAAGTCGGTGAGGCGCGGCTCGGCGGTCGAGGCGAAAGCACCCTCCCCCCGCAAGCGCCGCGCGAGCGCGACGAGGGTCATGAAGACGACGCCCGCCGCGCAGAGATGGCCGAGACCGGAAAGGTCATCGAGTCGGTTCGGATTGACCAGGGCTCGCGTCTGCGGAAGCTCTTCCGGCGCACCGTGGTGATCGAGCACGATCACGTCGAGGCCGAGGGCTGCCGCGGCGGCTAGCGGTTCATGTCCGGCGGTGCCGCAATCGACGCAGACGAGCAGGCTCGCGCCCTCCTCGCGCAAAGCCGTGACGGCGCCGACATTCGGGCCATAGCCTTCCGTGATGCGGTCGGGGATGTGGATGCGCACCTTCAGCCCGAGCGCCCGCAGATACGCGGCGAGAAGCGCGGCGCTCGACGCGCCGTCCACGTCGTAATCGCCGAAGATCGCCACCGCCTCGCGGGCCCGCACGGCGTGGGCGAGGCGATCGACCGCCGCCTCCATATCCACGAGCACGGCGGGGTCCGGCATCAGGTCGCGCAGGCGCGGGGACAGGTAGGCCTCGGCCTCGGCCGGCCGCACGCCGCGCCCGACGAGGACGCGGGCGAGCAGATCCGGCAGGCCATAGGCCTGAGTCATCGTCGTCGCCAGCGCCTGGAGAGCGGGATCACCGCATCGCTCGCGCCAGGGCCGCCCGAGCACCGAGGCGGTGATGTCGAGGAAGGGGCGAGGCAGATCGAGGGGCGGGGCGAGGGACATGGCAGCGGACACGGGGCGAGCATAGCCGCTTCGGCCGGCAAAGACTGCGCCCTTCAAACGACAGCGGGGCGGACGATGGCTCGCCCGCCCCGCATCTCACGGCCGTTTCGGGCCGATCAGAGGTTCTTGAGGATGCTGTCGACGACCTTCTTGGCGTCGCCGAACAGCATCATCGTGTTGTCGCGGAAGAACACCTCGTTCTCGACGCCGGCGTAGCCCGAGCCCATGCCGCGCTTGATGAAGAGAACGGTCTTCGCCTTTTCCACGTCGAGGATCGGCATGCCGTAGATCGGCGAGGCCTTGTCGGTCTTGGCGGCCGGGTTGGTAACGTCGTTGGCGCCGATCACGAAGGCAACGTCGGCCTGCGGGAACTCGCCGTTGATGTCCTCCAGCTCGAACACCTCGTCGTAGGGCACGTTGGCTTCCGCCAGAAGCACGTTCATGTGCCCCGGCATGCGGCCCGCCACCGGGTGGATGGCGTACTTCACGTCCACGCCTTCCTTCTTCAGCAGGTCGGCCATCTCACGCAGGGAGTGCTGCGCCTGGGCGACCGCCATGCCGTAGCCGGGGACGATGATGACCTTCTCGGCGTTCTTCATGATGTAGGCCGCGTCGTCCGGCGAACCCTGCTTCACGGGACGGGTCTCGACCTGGCCACCGCCGGCCGCCGCGGCGGAATCACCGCCGAAGCCGCCGAGGATCACCGAGATGAACGAGCGGTTCATCGCGTGACACATGATGTAGGACAGGATCGCGCCCGAGGAGCCGACCAGCGAGCCCGTGATGATGAGCGCGAGGTTGCCTAGGGTGAAGCCGATGCCGGCCGCCGCCCAGCCCGAGTAGGAGTTGAGCATCGACACGACGACGGGCATGTCGGCGCCGCCGATCGGGATGATGATCAGGCCGCCGAGTACCAGCGAGACGATCACGATCAGCCAGAACGCCACCTTCGACTCGGTGCCGATGAAGATGCCGATGAGCACCAGCAGACCAATCGCCATGGCGAGGTTGATGATGTGCCGGCCCGGCAGCATGATCGGCTTACCGGACATACGCCCGTCGAGCTTGGCGAAGGCGATGACCGAACCGGTGAAGGTGATCGCGCCGATCGCCACGCCGAGACCCATCTCGAACAACGACTGCTTGTGGAAGTGGCCGTTCTCAAGGATGCCGAAGGCCTGGGGCGCGTAGAGCGCACCGGCCGCCACCGCGACCGCCGCGAGGCCGACCAGCGAGTGGAAGGCGGCGACGAGCTGCGGCATCGCCGTCATCGGCACCCGCTTGGCGATCACCGCACCCGCGCCGCCGCCGATGGCGAGGCCGAGGAGAACGAGGATCCAGGCGCCGAGGCCGGATGGCGGATGGCCGACCAGCGTGGTGAGGATGGCGAGCCCCATGCCCACCATGCCGTAGAGGTTGCCCTGACGAGCGGTCGTCGGGTGCGAGAGCCCCCGCAGCGCCATGATGAACAGGACGCCGGAGACGATGTAGAGAAGGGAAGAGACGTTTTCCGACATCGCCTCAAGCCTTCTTCTTGTACATGCCGAGCATGCGCTGCGTGACGAGGAAGCCGCCGAAGATGTTCACGGAGGCGAGGACGATACCGATGAAGCCGAAGAAGCGGGCCCAGCCGGTGCCCTTCTCGATCAGCGGGACGCCGACGGCCAGCAGCGCGCCGACGATGATGACGGAGGAGATCGCGTTGGTGACGGACATCAGCGGCGTGTGCAGCGCGGGCGTCACCGACCACACGACGTAATAGCCGACGAAAATCGCGAGCACGAAGATGGCCAGCCGGAACACGGTCGGATCGACCGCGCCGTGGGTGGCGGCGGCCACGCCGTGGCCGAGCGCGTCGGCGATCGACTGGGCGTGGGCGGCGTTCTGTTGGGCGATGTCGGCCGCGGCGCGCGCGGCGGCGGCGGCGGCGTTTGCCTGATCAGCAGGCGAGACGGGCGGAAGGGGGGTTGCCATGGTGAGATCCTCCGCGACCGATCAGGCTTTGGGCTGAAAGTTGGGGTGCACCACCTGACCGTCGCGGGTGAGGTTGGTGGCCTTGACGAGTTCGTCGTCCCAATTCACCGCCAGCGCCTTCGCTTCCTTGTCGATCATCGTCTCGACGAAGGCGTAGAGGTTGCGGGCGTAGAGGCTCGACGCGGTCGCCGCGAGGCGGCCCGGCACGTTGACGTGGCCGACGATCTTCACGCCGTTGCCGACGGTGACGATCTCACCCGCCTTGGCGCCGGCGACGTTGCCGCCGCGCTCGACCGCGAGGTCGACGAGCACCGAACCGGGCTTCATCGAAGCGACCATCTCCTCGGAGACGAGCTTCGGCGCGGGCCGGCCGGGGATCAGCGCCGTGGTGATGACGATGTCCTGCTTGGCGATGTGGCCCTTGACCAGCTCCGCCTGCTTCTTCTGGTACTCGGCCGACATCTCCTTGGCGTAGCCGCCGGAGGTCTCGGCCTGCTTGAACTCGTCGTCCTCGACGGCGACGAACTTCGCGCCGAGCGATTCGACCTGTTCTTTGGTGGCGGGCCGCACGTCGGTGGCGGTCACCACGGCACCCATGCGGCGGGCGGTGGCGATGGCCTGGAGGCCGGCGACGCCGACGCCCATGATGAAGATGCGGGCGGCCGGAACGGTACCGGCGGCGGTCATCATCATCGGCAGGGAGCGGCCGTACTCGGCAGCGCCATCGACCACGGCGCGGTAGCCGGCGAGGTTCGCCTGGGAGGAGAGGACGTCCATCACCTGCGCGCGGGTGATGCGGGGCATCAGCTCCATGGCGAAGGTGTTCACGCCAGCTTCGGCCGCGGCCTTCAGCGCATCCTCGTGGCCGTAGGGATCCATGATCGCGACGACCGTGGCGCCCTTCTGGATCTTGGCCAGTTCGTCCGTGTTCGGACGGCGGACCTTGAGGACGAGATCGGCGCCCGAAAGCGCCTCCTCGGCGCTCCCGGCGATCTTGGCGCCGGCGGCTTCGTACTCGGCATCGGGAACGCCGGCTTTGGCGCCCGCTCCCGATTGCACGACGACCTCGCTGCCCAGACCAATGAACTTCTTGACCGTTTCTGGGACGGCCGCGACCCGTGGTTCTATCGGGTCCGTCTCCGTCAAGACGGCAATACGCATCAGTTGCTCCCGTTCTTACAGCCGCCTTTCGGCGTGCCGGTATCCGAGCCTTCTTGGAAGTTCAGATCTGAAAAAGGCCGACCCGGAGGGCCGGCCCGAAAACCTCAATCCTCAGCTCAGGAAGAGGATCGCGAGGAGTGCGGCGAGGACGAAGGCCTGAGCCTTCCATCCGATGGCCGGGACGAAGGCACCGGCGGCGGCCGCCACCCAGGACACCAGCACGCCGATGATCGCGGTCACCCAGGCCTCGTGCACGCCGCCGATGGCCAGTGCCACGACCCAGCACAGTACGGTGACGGTGCCGATCTCGACGAAGCGGACGAAGCCCCGGTAGGTCTGCTCGTGGGTCTTCTCGTCCATCGCCGGGCTGTAGTTCAGGCCGGTGAGGGTCTTCGTGTCCGCCATTGCGCGCCCGTTCCCTGGTATCGTTTTGCTTGTCACGCGCGGATTTAGCGCAAGGCTAACTCACTCGCAATCAGCTTGACGGTCAGGGTGGTGGATCGTGAGCCGACTTTTGTTATGCCGGGGCCGGTAGCCCAGCCTCGGCCAGCGCCATTTCCTGACGCTGGGAGAGCGTCTCGAGGGAGAAGCGCTCGATCTCGGCTTCGAACAGGCGGTGGTAGTTCAGTTCGGAGCGCAGGTGCAGGAACACGGCACCGAGCCCGACCGCCGCCCGGTCCATGAAGACGAATTCCTGTGGAATCGTCACCGGACCGCGCTCTTTGAGCGCCTGATGCACGGAGAACGCTTCCCGCCGTCCGTAGGCGCCGGGCTCGACGCCGTCCGCGACGGTGCGCGTGCGGTCTTCGAGCAGGGGGCCGTAGATGAACCGGGCCCAGATGTTGAGGATGTCGACCGTTTCCTTGTCGAGGCGCTTGAAACCCCAGACCTCATAGGCGTGGACGACGCGGTCCCGGTCGTCTTCCAACAGCCCGCGATAGAGGTCGACCACGCCGCCGACGAAGCGCGGGTGGAAGATGCGCACGCAGCCGTAATCGAGCAGGTTGATGCCCTGCGCCTCGCCGTCCTCCGAGAAGACGGTGTAGTTGCCCAGATGCGGGTCGCCGTGAATCACGGCGGCGCGGCTGAAGGGGTGCCACCACGCCTTGAACATCGCCTGAGCGATGCGATTGCGGGTCTCGATCGGGGCATCGGCGAAGGTGAGGATTCGCTCACCGTCGAGCCAGCCGAGAGTGAGCAGCCGCTTCGTCGAGAGGCTGGGATGCACCGTCGGCACCCGCACCGCGTCGATGTCCTTGAGCACATCGCCGTAGAGGGCGGCATGCTTGGCCTCCCTGCTGTAATCCAGCTCCTCGCGAACCCGCGCGCCGATCTCCTTGGCGATCTCCGAGGTATCGAGCCAGGAATTCATGCGACGGTGCAGGGCGAAGGCGACCTGAAGTTGCTTGAGGTCGGCTTCCACCGCCGACTGCATGTCGGGATACTGAAGCTTGCAGGCGAGCGGCGCGCCGTCGAGTGATTCGGCGCGGTGGACCTGACCGAGGGAGGCCGCGGCGGCGGGCTTGAGGTCGAAGCGGCCGAAGCGGGTCTGCCAGTCGGCCCCGAGTTCGGCCATCATCCGACGCTTGACGAAGGCGGCGCCCATCGGCGGCGCGTCTGCTTGAAGCTTCTGCAGCTCGGCAGCGTATTCAGGCGGCAGGAGATCCGGCACGGTGGCGAGCAGCTGCGCCACCTTCATGATCGGCCCCTTGAGGCCGCCGAGCGCCTGGGCCAGAGCCGCAGCGTTGTTCAGGCTCGCGCCGTCCTTGCCGCCGAACAGGCGCGCCGCCGCCATTCGCGCGGCCACGCCCCCGACATTGGCGCCGACGCTGGCGTAGCGGCTCGCGCGGGCGGTGAAGCGGTTGGCTTCGCGGTCGGTCTCGGCCATGGGCTGGGATCAATTCCTGACAGGACGTGACCGGAGATAGGCACCGTCCGGGGCCGCGCCCAGAGTGCTGGGACGGCGCGCCGCGGATCGCGCTACGCCTTCGGCCAGGTGTCGCGAATCCAACGGATCAGACTGGATTCGTCGATCTCGCCCGCGGCAAGGCCGCGAATCATCAGCACCGCCTCCGCTTCATCGACGACGAAGTCGATATCATTCAGACCGAGGAAGGTGACGAGCGCCAGCAGGGCGGCACGCTTGCCGCCGTCGATGAAGGGGTGATTTTTGGCGACGCCGAAGGCGTAGGCGGCCGCTCGTTCGGCTAGGTCCGGCTCACCATAGCCTGCACGGTTGATGGGTCGACCGAGGGCCGATTCAAGTGCCCCCTCGTTGCGCAAGCCCGGAGGCCCACCGAAGAGCTTGAGCTGCTGTGCGTGGATGGCCTGGACGAGATCGCTGGTCAGTCAGAAAATCTCGCTCACTTCGCCAGCTCGGCGAGCGCGTTTCGATAGGTCTTCATCGCCTTCTCAGCGATCCTCATGCCCTTCTCGAAGGTCGGATCGCAGGGCGAGAGATGCAGCGTACCGTTGGCGTTCTCGGTGACGTGCAGCCAATCGCCCTGATCCAGTTAGAGCCTGCCGACGAGTTCCTTCGGCAGGATCAGACCAGTCGAATTTCCGATGCGCTTGACTTCGAGCTTCATGGGATGGGCTCTCGCGCCTTATCCGCGTTCAACGCGCGTACAACACGTCTGAGCTAAGAACCTATCTCGCTAGGCGCTGAGGCTCGGCGCCCTAGTTTGTCGGGATGACCGAGCCTCGCAAGCGCCGCCCGAGCAAGCCGTCAGTTCTGGACGACGGCTATCGCCTGCCCGACGATCTG
>JAESFL010000227.1_pt1 | contig 48938 bp, 38 predicted proteins | sample 9269401 | NCBI WGS metagenome assembly JAESFL01 (sample SAMN14506025, study PRJNA617098) | algae metagenome | isolation source: Gloeocapsa sp. UFS-A4-WI-NPMV-4B04 and co-occurring heterotrophs from desert... | place: USA: Utah | collected 2006-10-01 | reverse complement strand
AGCCGATGAGGCCGCGCGAAGGCCCGGAAAAGGTGATGCGAGTCTTGCCGCCGCCCGACGGGCGCATGTCGGTAAGCTCGGCCTTGCGCTGTGCCATCTTCTCGACGACGGTTCCGGAATATTCGTCGTCGACGTCGATCACGACCTGCTCATAAGGCTCTTCGCGGCCGTTGGGGCCGTCGCGGAACAGCACGCGCGGCCGGCTGATGGTGAGCTCGAACCCTTCGCGGCGCATCGTTTCGATGAGCACGCCAAGCTGAAGTTCGCCGCGTCCCGCGACTTCGAAACTGTCCTTATCGGCGCTTTCGGTGATCTTGAAGGAGACGTTTCCTTCGGCCTCCCGCTCCAGCCGGTCGCGGATCATCCGGCTCGTCACCTTGGTGCCTTCACGGCCCGCCATCGGCGAGTCGTTCACCGTGAAGGTCATGGCGAGCGTCGGCGGATCGATCTTCTGAGCGTGGAGCGGCTCCGTCACTGCCGGTTCGACGATCGAGTTCGACACCGTCGCCTTGGTAAGCCCGGCAATCGCAACGATGTCCCCAGCGCCGGCTTCCTCGACCGGGACCCGCTCCAGCCCCCGGAAGGCGAAGACCTTGGTGGCGCGGCCTTCTTCGACGAGCTTGCCGTCGGCGTCGATCGACTTGATCGGCATGTTGACCCGAAGCTTGCCGCTGGCGATCCGGCCGGTGAGCACGCGCCCGACGAAATTGTCGCGGTCGAGCAGGGTCGCAAGCATCTTGAACGGACCGTTAGGGTCCGCATCGGGCGCCGGGACATGGTTGACGATGGTCTCGAACATCGGATCCAACGTGCCGGAGCGAACGTCGTCGGTAAGGCCGGCATAGCCCGCCCTGCCGCTGGCATAGAGGGTGGGAAAATCGAGCTGCTCGTCATTGGCATCGAGGCTGAGGAAGAGCTCGAAACATTCGTCGAGAACTTCGGCGGGGCGCGCGTCCGGACGATCGATCTTGTTGACCACCACGATCGGCTTGAGGCCGAGCGCGAGCGCTTTGCCGGTCACGAACTTGGTCTGCGGCATCGGCCCTTCGGCGGCGTCGACAAGCAGGATGACGCCGTCGACCATGGAGAGGATCCGCTCCACCTCCGCGCCGAAATCGGCGTGGCCGGGCGTGTCGACGATGTTGATGTGCGTGCCGTTCCATTCGACCGAAGTGCACTTGGCGAGGATGGTGATGCCGCGCTCTTTTTCGAGGTCGTTGGAGTCCATCGCCCGCTCTTCGACGCGCTGGTTGTCGCGGAAGGTGCCGGACTGGCGGAACAGCTGATCGACAAGCGTCGTCTTGCCATGATCGACGTGGGCGATGATCGCCACGTTGCGGAGACTCATTTCTTGATTCCTGATGGAATGGCGACGGCGCGACTTCCCCCGGAAGCCGCTTTGGATCCGCCGCCATTTTCGCCGCGCCTATACGCATGATATTGCGGCGCAACAAGGGCAGCGGCAGCGCCTAAGTCGGCAGGTTCGCCGGTTCCCCTTCCCAGCCGTCGCACCCTATGCGCCGGGCAGGAAGCAGCGCGTCTCGCGACGCCGTCGGTCCAGCCCGCCGCCGGCATCGGCAGCGGCGGAGAGAGCGGGTCATGCCAGCAGACGCGCGAATCCGCCGCTGCTGACCCGGTCGACCCGGCTTCGGTAATCGGCATAATGCGGGTCCGCAGGGGGGACCAGCCCGAGCATCGCGTCGGCGGCGTTGCGCATCGGCACGAGCACCAACGGGCTTGCCGCCGGAAGCAGTTGCGAGCCGCTTCCAACCATCAAGGTGGTGAGGATGCCGTTCAGTTCGCCTCCGGCAACGGGCCGGCAGAGCACGGCCATCCGATATTGCCCCCACTTGCTGGTCATCAGATAGATGTGGCCGGACAGATTGGGAAAGGAGACGAAGCCCTCCTGCGAGAAGCTGCTGTCGAGCCGATCGGCTTCCTTGAATTTCAGGTAGCACTCATCATCGTCCCATTCGATGAGGGTGCGATAGGCATAAAGCGCCTCCCCGTCGCTGAACGAACGGCGAATGGTCAGATAGTCTCCTTCCAGCCACCGCACCGCCGCACGCGAATAAGCGCCCATCTCCTCCGGCGCACTTCGCGGGGTGACGTCGGCCGCGCTCATCTGAGGAACAGCGGCCCTCAATTGCAGCCCCAGCGCTTCCTCGAGCCGGATCACGGTGGCCAAGGTGAAGGCTCGGCGCCCCGACAACGCCTTTTCCAGCGTCGAGATGCTGATCTTCGCCTCGTCCGCGAGCCACTGACGCGAGACGCGGCGGCGGGCCAATTCTTCGCGAACCCGGGCCGATACCGCTTCGCTTTGCTGAATTTCGAGATCGGTCTGCATCTAGACCCCCATCACACTCCGCACATTTCCGCACATTTCCGCACCTCTCGTCAACAGTGCGAATCGGCTGGCGCCATGGGGAGGAAAGTTGCGGCTCTTTCCCATGGTCAGCTTGCGTCCATATTCTACAACCGAGCGCACTGAAGGGAGGGTTCGGAAATGCAATTGCGGCCGGTCCGAATGTTCAAGACGCAAAGTGCCGCGGGGCTGCTCGCCTCGGCGGTGGGCGTGCTGATCGCCCTGGCGGTGCCCGCTTCGGTCCACAATCCCTCTTATGGTGCCGGCACGTCGCCCGCGTCCCGGTTTGGCGAGGCGGGCTTCGGATCGCTCCATGCCGTTTCATCCGAGCGCTTGATGCGCCCGATGCCCTCGCCAACAACCGCTTTGGGAAGCCGGAGCTTCCACTCCGTCGATCGCACCACCTCCCCCGGCACCCTGTCTGGAGGCGCGTTGGGAATGGTGCTGCTGGGGCTCTTCTCGATCGCGCTCTTTGTTGCGGCGCTGCTGTTCCGTGGGCCGCAGCCCCGGAAGGATCGCTGACCGAACTTCCAGGGCGATCGCCAATTCGGTCGCATCCGGAACGATTCCGAAGTGACCTCGTTTGGCGAGTGCGAGGCTGTGCAATCCCCATGGCCCGCGCCGCCGCCAGGCCGGTGTTTCGCCTTGGCGTCACTTCAGGGAGAAGCAAATGAAGAAGACCATCAGCGCGATCTTGATCGCGAGTTCAATGTCGTTGGGCGCCTGCACTACGACGCAAGATGAATATGCGGCCGAGACCGGCACGCTCGAAGGTGCCGCCACCGGCGCGGCTGTCGGCGCTGCCGCAGGTGCGGGCGTTGGCGCCGTCGTCGGCGGCCTCACCCCCATCGAGGGTGCGCTCGTCGGCGGGGCGATCGGCGGTATCGCCGGCGCGATCTGGGCCGACCGCGACAATGATGGCCGTGCGGACGGCTATTATCAGAACGGCACTTATTATGAGGGCAGGCCGGCCCCACAGCCGGTTTACCAGGCGCCGCCGCCGGTAAGCCGCGCCGGTGAACGAGGACGGTAAAAGCCTCGTGAAACTCGTAATGCGTACGGACGTCTGCCGATTGAATCGGCAGGCGTCCAAGCCGCGCTTGGCGGCAATCCTTTTAGGCCTAACCCTCGTCGCGCTGCCGAGCACGGCCCCCGCGCAATATACGTCGCCCGAAATCGTCGCCGCGTTAAGGTCCGCCGGCGGCGACCGGGACGTGCGGGCATTCTATCGGGCCAGGGGCCACCGGCCGCTCTGGCTTCGCGGCCCCGCGCTCGGCCCCGAGGCGGACCGGATGCTCGAACTCATCGACACCGCGCAGGCCGATGGCCTCGATTCCAGCGACTACCGGCCGCGCTCGCTCGCCGCCGCGATCGAGAAAGCGCGGGGCGGTTCGCCCAAGGCGCTCGCCAAAGCCGAAATGCTGCTGACCCGCACTTTCGTCGACTATGTCAGGGACGTTCAAAGGCCCAAGAATGTCGGCATGGTCTATGTCGACCGAGAGCTGGTTCCGTCCAAAGCCAATGAACAAGCGATTCTTCAAGCGGCTGCGGCGGCACCGTCGCTGATGCAGCATCTGGAGAGCATCGGCTGGATGCATCCGGTTTACGGGGAGCTTCGCAAGGCGCTCGTCGCTTCCTATGACAATTCCTACAGGGACGGCGCCTCGCCGCTTGCGCGGCAGCGCGAACAAGTGCTTCGCCTCAACCTGGACCGGGCACGGGCGCTGCCCACCAGCAAGGTCGGCAAGTACATCCTCGTCGACGCCGCCTCGGCTCGACTGTGGATGTACGAGAATGGCCGCGTGCGCGACAGCATGAAGGTGGTGGTCGGCAAATCGACCGAGCAAACGCCGATGATGGCGGCCAATTTGCGCTATGCGCTGGTCAACCCCTATTGGAACCTTCCGCCGGATCTCGCCCGGGTGCGGGCGCAGGAAGTGGTGCGACAGGGGCCGTCCTACCTGAGGAAGATGGGGTACCGGGTCTTTTCGGATTGGTCGGAGAATGCCCGCGTCGTCGATCCTTCGGCAGTGGATTGGCAGGGCGTTGCGGCAGGGCGGCACGAGCTTCCGCTGCGGCAGCTTCCGGGCAAGACCAATGCGATGGGCAGGGTGAAGTTCATGATGCCCAACGAGCTTGGCATCTATCTCCACGACACGCCCGAACGCGAGCTGCTGAAGAAGGCCGAGCGCCGCTTCAGCTCGGGCTGCGTGCGCGTCGAAGATGCGCCGCGGCTCGCCAAATGGCTGTTCGAAAAGCCGCTGCCGCTGACCTCCAAGGAACCGGACAAGCGCGTCGACCTGCCCCGCCCGGTGCCGGTCTACATCACCTACCTGACGGCCATGCCGGAGGGGCAGACGATCGTGTACCGCAGCGACGTCTATAATCGCGATCGGGCGCAACTTGCGGGCCTCGGCAACGATCGCTCCGGCGCGCGCTGAAGCAGCCGGCGTCAGATCCGGGTGATGCGCTCCATCAGCTCAAGCCCGCGGTAAAGCGCACGCCGTTCGCTGTCGGCAAGCTTGCCAAGGCGGCCGATGATCGCCTGCACACGGCGGGCACGGCCCTCGTCGAGCAACGCGCGGCCGGCTTCGGTCGCCGCGATCCGGACCATTCGGCGATCGGCCGGGTCGGCATCGCGGGTGACGAGACCGTCCTGCACGAGATTTTCGACGATCCGGCTCATCGTCGGCGGGCGGACATGCTCCGCCTCGGCCAAGTCGGCGAGCGAGATCGGGCCGGCGAAGACGATCACCGACAAAGCGGATAGGCGCGATGCGCTCATTCCGGCTTCCTCATCCTCGCGGCGCAATACCCGCAGCATCCGCATCGAAACGGAATGAAGCTGCGCCGCCATCTGTTCGGTTCGGTAATCCATCTGCCCCCGCCTTTCGTCGTGACCGGGAACAGGTAATAATTGTGCAAAGCTAATGATTAGCTAATGCGCGGGCGCGCCAGGCGAGCAGCAGCCAGCCGCTTATCATCAGCGCGCCGCCGATCGGCGTTATCGCACCGAGCCAGCGGGCGCCCGTCAACGCCAGAATGTAGAGGCTCCCCGAAAAGATGACGGTCCCTCCCGCCAGCAGGGTCGCCGCCCGACCGAGGCGGAGCGGAAGCGCCGCCATGGCGACGAGCCCGACGGCGTGCCACATCTGATACTGAACGGCCGTCTGCCACCAGCCGATCCGATCGGGGCCGAGCGCATCGCTCAAGGCGTGCGCTCCGAACGCGCCCAATGCGACGCCGAGCGCGGCCAGCAAAGCTCCCGCCAGGAGGATTGGCCGCGTCTCGCCCGTCATGGATGGATCCACCAGCGGATCAGATAGGCCGTTGTGCCGACCACGGCCACGCCCGCAGCCCAGAGCGCCACGAACCAGGCGAGGCGCTTCCAAAGCGGCGAACGGGCTTCAATGGTCATGGGCGTGATAGCCGTCTTCGCCAACCTTGCCGCGGAACACCCAGTAGGACCAGGCCGTGTAGGCGAGGATCAAAGGCACGAGGACGAGCGCACCAACAAGCATGAAGAGCTGGCTCTGATAGGGGGCGGCAGCCTGCCAGATCGAGACGCGGCCGGGGATGACGTCGGGCCAGATCGAAACCGCCAGGCCGGCCATGGAAAGAAGAAAAAGGCCGAGCGTCAGCACGAAGGGCAGCCAGTCTCTTCGCCAGCCGAGGCTTCCCCAGAGTGCCAGCGCAACGCCGCCGACGAGCAGAGGCATCGGAATGGTGACCAGCATGCCGGGATATTGGAACCAGCGGTGGAAATATTTCGGCTCGACGAAAGGCGTGTAGAGGCTGACCGCGCCGATCGCGACGAGAAGCGCTGGCGTCAGGATCATGGCATAGCGGCGGGCGTCGGCATGGATCCGCCCTTCCGTTTTCCAGATGAGCCAGGTGGCGCCGAGCAGCGCATAGCCGAGCACGAGCCCCAATCCGACGAGCAGGCTGAAGGGGGTGAGCCATTCCCACCAGCCGCCGGCATAGGAACGCCCTTCAACCGTTATGCCCTGCAGGAGCGCCCCGAGCGTGATCCCCTGCGCAAAGGTCGCAACGAGCGATCCCAGGAAGAAGCCGGTATCCCACCAACGCCGGTGCCCTGCATCACGCCAGCGAAATTCAAAGGCGACGCCGCGAAAGACAAGGCCGAGCAGCATTGCGATCAGCGGCGCGTAAAGCGCGGGAAGGATGATCGCATAGGCAAGCGGGAAAGCCGCGAGCAGGCCGCCGCCGCCAAGGACGAGCCAGGTCTCGTTGCCGTCCCACACGGGGGCGATCGCATTCATCGCCTGGTCCCGCTCCTTTCCCACCGGGAAGAAGGGAAACAGAATGCCGATGCCGAGATCGAAACCGTCCATCACCACGTAGGCGGCAACGGCAAAGGCGATCACGAACGCCCAGACGATCGTGAGGTCCATCAGCGTGCCTCCTCCCTGAGGTCCGGCCGCGGATCGGCGCCCGGACGACGGATCGAGGGCGACGGAGTGATGCCGGCCGTACGGATCGGCGCGCGCGCCTCCTCCGGCTCTCCGGGGTGCGGCGGGTGGGCCATCAGCTTCAAGATGTAGATGGTGCCGGCGGCGAAGACGGTGAAATAAACCAGCACGAAGGCGATGAGCGATCCGGTGACCCCCGGTGCGGCGATCGGCGAGACGGCGTCCGCGGTGCGGAGCAGGCCATAGACCACATAGGGCTGGCGTCCCACTTCGGTCGTCACCCAGCCTGCGATAACGGCAACGAAGCCGGACGGACCCATGACCAGGGCGAAACGGTGGAGAAGCTTCCATTGGTAAAGCCGCTTCATCAGCCGCGCGAGCAGGCTGAAGAGCCCCAGCGCCAACATCAGCATGCCGAGCCCCACCATGATGCGGAACGACCAGAAGACGATTTCCGCCGGCGGACGCTCGGACCGCGGAAAGCTCTTCAGGCCCTCGAGGGGGGCGTTCATGTCATGCTTCAGGATCAGCGAGGAAAGCTTCGGGATCTCGAGCAGGACGTGAGTCTTTTCCGCCTCGCTGTCGGGCATGCCGATCAGGATCAAGGGCGCGCCGTTCGGATAGGAATCGAAATGCCCCTCCATGGCCATCACCTTGGCGGGCTGGTGCTCGAGCGTGTTGAGGCCATGGAGATCGCCGACGAAGATCTGAACCGGCGCCACCAGCGCGGCCATCCACATCGCCATCGAGAACATCTTGCGCACTTCGCCCGTGTCGTGGCGGCGAAGGAGGTGCCAGGCCCCCACGCCGCCCACCACCAAGGCGGTCGTCAGATAGGCGGCGGTGACGGTGTGCACGAGCCGATAAGGAAAGCTCGGGTTGAAGATGATGTTCAGCCAGCTCGCCGCCGGGACGAACTGGCCCTCCGCATTCACCGCCCAGCCGACCGGCGTCTGCATCCAGCTGTTCACCGACAGGATCCAGAAGGCGGAGATGGCGGTGCCGATCGCCACCATGCAGGTGGCGACGAAGTGCAGCTTCTTGCCGACGCGCTGCAGACCGAACAGCATGACGCCCAGAAAGCCCGCTTCGAGAAAGAAGGCGGTCAGCACCTCATAGGCCATGAGCGGGCCGATGATCGGCCCTGCCCTGTCGGAGAATACCGACCAGTTGGTGCCGAACTGGTAGGACATGACGATGCCCGAGACGACACCCATGGCAAAGGCGATCGCGAAGATCTTGAGCCAGTAGCGGAAGAGGTTGATGTATACGTCCTTGCCCGTCTTCAGCCAAAGCGCTTCAAGGACGGCGAGGTAGCTCGCAAGGCCGATGGAAAAGGCCGGGAATATGAAGTGAAAGCTGACGGTGAAGGCGAATTGGGCCCGCGCCAGAATCAGTGCCGTTTCAGCGTCCGTCACGTGAAGTCCCACTCCGGTGAGCGTGTCCCCGCAATATAGTTAGCCCTACGCGCACGCGCGTGCGCGAGCCAGATGTTATCTGGCCCCGCCCAAATGCGGTTATTGCACTCAGATGAAGACGGACCAGCCCGTGCGTTCGACTAGTTTTTCGAGCGCCACCGCGCCGGCCAGCGAGGTTCGGGCGGCATTGAGGCCTGGCGACCAGACGCACACCGCGCCGATGCCCGGAATGGTGGCAAGGATGCCGCCGCCGCTGCCGCTCTTGCCCGGCAGCCCGATGCGGAAAGCGAAGTCGCCGCTATTGTCGTAATGGCCGCTCGTCAGCATCAGCGCGTTGATGCGGCGGCTCCGCGCAGGGTTGCAGATTTCCACTTTGGTGACGGGATCCATCCCGTCAAAGGCGAGGTACAGCGCGGCGCGGGCGAGCTGCCGGCAATTCATCCGGATCGCACACTGGCGGAAATAGACGTTGAGCACGTCTTCCACCGAGTTGGAGAGATTGCCGGATGCGGCAATGAAATAAGCAAGGCTGCGGTTCAACGCGCCCGCCTTGGACTCGGACATCACGACATTTTCATCGATGTCGATGCTGTCGTCGCCGCTTCGCTCCCGCAGGAAATCCAGGATTTCCTCGACCGCCTCCTCGGGCGGATCGCGGCCGATAAGCTGGTCGCAAACGACGATCGCACCGGCGTTGATCAGCGGGTTGCGGGGCTTTCCTTTCTCTTCCTCCAATTGCACCAGCGCGTTGAAGGGAGCCCCGGCCGGCTCGCGCCCGACATGGTTCCACAGGGCGCCGCCGACATGGCCGAGCGTCAGCGACAGGGCGAAGATGGTGGAGATGCTCTGCATCGAAAACCTATCGTCCGCGTCACCCGCGACATGGACCGAGCCGTCGCCGGTCGCGAGCGCGATGCCGAGCTTGTTGGGGTCCACCTGGGCGAGCGCGGGAAGGTAATTGGATACGTCCCCATGGCCGCGGTAGCTTGAAGCGTCGCCGAGCACCGCATCGACCAGCGCCTGGTAGTCGATCGGAGCCTGATCCTTGATGTTCTTCTCGAGCATGGAGGTCCTTTAACAGATGCCGTGGGCAATTGGCACGTGGAGCAAATCCGCGGGTGCACGGTTGTACGGGGCAACGACCAATCCACCCACCCGGTTCAATGTCATACCATCCAGGAACGAGAGAGGCCCACCCGCCATGTGCGGCATAGCGGGCGAAATCCGCTTCGACGGTCGCATTGCCGACGCCGAGGCAGTGGCGATCATGATGCGCAGCCAGGCCCGGCGCGGCCCGGACAGCTGTGGGCAGCTGATGCGCGGCCGCGTCGGCTTGGGTCATCAGAGGCTGAAGATCATCGACCTGTCGCACCGTTCGGCCCAGCCGATGGTGGATCCCGAGCTCGGTTTCGATCTCGTCTTCAACGGCTGCATCTACAATTACCGGGAACTGCGCGAGGAACTGGCCGCCAAGGGCTATCGCTTCTTCTCGGGCGGCGACACCGAGGTGATCATCAAGGCCTATCATGCCTGGGGCACGGCGTGCGTCGAGCGCTTCAAGGGCATGTTCGCCTTTGCCCTGCACGAGCGGGAGAGCGGGCGTGTGGTGCTCGCCCGTGACCGGTTCGGGATCAAGCCGCTCTATCTCTCGGAAACGCCGGAACGACTGCGCTTCTCCTCGACGCTTCCCGGCATCGTCGCGGCTGGCGACGTCGACACGTCGATCGATCCGGAGGCGCTGCAATTCTACATGAGCTGGCATGCGGTCGTGCCCCCGCCCTGGACCATCCTCAAAGGCATCAGGAAGATGCCGCCGGCAAGCATTCGCGTGATCGAGGAGGACGGGTCCTCCCGCGAACATGTTTATTGGGACCCGCCGTTCGGCCAGAGCGGCGACGAGATCGGCCGCAGCCGGGAGGATTGGGAAGAAATGGTTCTCGCCGCCGTCCGCACAGCGGTCGAGCGGCGAATGGTATCGGACGTGCCGGTGGGGGTGCTGCTCTCGGGCGGGGTCGATTCGAGCCTGATCGTCGGACTGCTGGCCGAGATGGGGCAGCATGGCCTTTCGACCTTCTCGATCGGCTTCGAGGAAGCGCATGGCGAGAAAGGCGACGAGTTCGTTTATTCCGATCTCATCGCCGATCATTACGGGACCAAGCACCACAAGCTCTTCATCCCTTCCGACGACCTCTTGAAGGAACTGCCCGGCGCCGTCGAGGCGATGTCGGAGCCGATGGTGAGCTACGACAATGTCGGTTTCTACCTGCTGAGCCGCGAAGTCGCGAAGCACATCAAGGTGGTGCAATCCGGCCAGGGCGCCGACGAAGTGTTCGCCGGCTACCATTGGTACCCGCCGATGGCCGGTGCCAACGATCCCGCTTCGACCTACGCCCGGGCCTTTTTCGATCGTGATGCCGGGACTTTGGGCCGGCACCTCGGCCCCGGCTGGCGAAACGGCGGCACGTTGCCGCTCGATTACGTGCGCGAGCATTTCGGCCGTTCCGGCGCGCCCGATCCGGTCGCGAAGGCGCTGAGGATCGACAGCAACGTCATGCTCGTCGACGACCCGGTAAAACGGGTCGACAACATGACCATGGCCTGGGGCCTGGAGGCGCGGGTTCCCTTTCTCGACCACGAGCTTGCGGAGCTCGCGGCGCGGGTCCCCTCGGAGCTCAAGCTCGCGGGCGGCGGCAAAGGCATATTGAAGGACGTCGCGCGGCGCGTGATCCCGTCCGAGGTGATCGACCGGCCCAAAGGCTATTTCCCGGTGCCGGCCCTCAAATACATCCAGGGACCCTATCTGGATCTCGTCCGCGACGCGCTGACCAGTCAAGCCGCCCGCGGGCGCGGGCTGTTCGACCAGGCCTATCTCGCGCAGCTGTTCGCCGATCCGACCGGCCACATCACGCCACTTCGCGGCTCGGAGCTTTGGCAGGCGGGCCTGCTTGAATTGTGGCTCCAGCAGCAGGGCGTCGGCTGATGCGGCTTCGCCAGCGCGCGCACCGGGGCAAGCCGCCGAAGCCTGGAAAACCCAACTCGCTGGTGGATTGCGGCTGGGGACGGATCCTGTTCGGCCAGACCTATCGGGATGTCGACGATCTGATAGCGGACATCCGCGCTGAAGGGCCCGAGCAGCGCGACATCGCCATGTATGTCAGTGATCCGCACGTGCTGATCGCATCGGCTCCCGCCGAACTTTTCCTCGATCCCTCCCACACCTACCGGCTCAATCTCGCCACCTATCGGCCGTCCCGCCGGAAGCCGCGCGGCTTCTTCGTGCGGCGGATGGTGCCGGATACCGACGTTGATGCGGTGAACCGCCTCTACGCGCTGCACCGGATGGTGCCGGTGAGGCCCGATTTCTTCGAGGAAGAGAGCCAGGGGCGCGTCCTCACCTATTTTGTCGCGGAGGATGAAGAAAGCGGCGCGGTGATCGGTACCGTCACCGGCATCGATCACAGCGCCGCCTTCGAGGATCCGGAGCGCGGCGCCTCGCTCTGGACGCTCGCCGTGGACCCGCAGACGCCGCACCCCGGCGTAGGCGAAGCGCTGATCCGCTGGCTCGGCGAGCATTATATCGCCCGCGGCGCCGGCTATATGGACCTGTCGGTGCTGCACGATAATAGAGGCGCCATCACGCTCTACGAGAAGCTCGGCTTCCACCGGTTGCCGGTGTTCGCGGTGAAGCGGCGCAACGTCATCAACGAGCGGCTCTTCGCCGGGCACGATCCGGCCAAGGACATGAACCCGTATGCGCGGATCATCATCAACGAGGCGCGCCGGCGCAATATCGGCGTCGATGTGCTCGATGCGGAAGGCGGGCTGTTCCAGCTCCATTCCGGCGGCCGCACCGTCCGCTGCCGCGAGTCGCTGTCCGAGCTCACCAGCGCCGTCGCCTTGTCGATCTGCGACGACAAGGCCATGACCCGAAGGATCGTTGAGGCTGCCGGGGTAGAGGTGCCGGAGGAGGTCGAAGCTTCGGACAGCCGCGCGGTGGAGGCAATGCTTGCCAGGCACGGCTCGTTGGTGGTGAAGCCCGCCCGAGGCGAGCAGGGCCGCGGCGTCGCCGTCGATCTCGATACGATGGAGAGCGTCGAGAGAGCGATCGAAATGGCCCGTACCCAATCCGACAAGGTGCTCGTCGAAAGTTTCCATCGCGGGCAGGATCTGCGACTCATCGTGATCGGGTACGAGCTCGTGGCGGCGGCGGTGCGGCGGCCGGCGGAGGTGGTCGGCAACGGGCGCGACACGGTGCGCCAGCTGATCGAGCGCCAGAGCCGCCGGCGTGCCGCGGCGACCGGCGGGGAGTCGAAGATCCCCTTGGATGCCGAGACCGAGCGCTGCGTGCGCAAAGCGGGGTATGGCATGGACGACGTACCGCCCGAGGGCGCCACCTTCCCGGTCCGGAAGGCGGCGAACCTCCACACCGGCGGGACGATTCACGACGTGACCGACCATGTCCATCCCCGGCTCGAGGAGGCGGCGATACGCGTCGCGCGCGCGATCGGCATTCCGGTCGTCGGCGTCGATTTCATCGTCGTCGATCCGGCCGATCCCGACTATGTGTTCATCGAAGCCAATGAGCGGCCGGGGCTCGCCAATCACGAGCCGCAGCCTACGGCGGAGCGCTTCATCGATCTGCTCTTCCCGCTCACCATGCCGGCAGTGGCGAAAGAGACGAGGAGGGCCGATGCCGCTGCCGAACATTGACGTCGACTATCTGAAAGCTCAGCTCAAGCGGCTGCTCTCCATCCCCAGTCCCACCGGCTATACCGATACGGTGGTTCGGGCGGTCTCGGAGGAGCTTGAGCGGCTCGGCATCCCCTTCTCCGTCACTCGCCGAGGCGCGATCCTGGCGCTCTACCGCGGCCGGGAGATGGAGGGGGCACGGGCCATCGTCTCCCACCTCGACACGCTCGGCGCGACCGTGAAGATGATCAAGGACAATGGCCGTCTCGAACTCGTCCCGATCGGCACCTGGTCGGCGCGGGCGGCCGAATATACGCGCTGCACCATCTTTTCGGACGAAGGCTCGTTCCGCGGGACCGTTCTGCCGCTGAAAGCCTCGGGCCATACGTTCAACGAGGAAGTGGACACGCAGCCGGTCGGCTGGCCCCATATCGAAGTGCGCGTCGATGCCGACGGCTACGACCGCAAGACGATCGAAGCCTTGGGCATCCATATCGGCGATTTCGTCGCGATCGATCCCGGCACGGAGATACTCGACAACGGCTATATCGTCTCTCGCCACCTCGACGACAAAGCCGGCTGCGCGGTGATGCTGGCGGCGATCAAGGCGATGGTGGACCAGAAGGTGCGCACGCCCGTCGACATTCACTTCATCTTCACCGTGACGGAGGAGGTCGGCTCGGGAGCCTCGGCCGTGCTGCTGGAAAATGTCGTCGCCATGGTGTCGATCGACAACGGCACGACGGCTCCCGGCCAGAACAGCGCCGAGTTCGGAGTGACGGTGGCGATGGCGGATCAGGTCGGGCCGTTCGACTACCATCTAACGCGCAAGCTCATCCGGCTGTGCGCCGAGAACGGCATTCGGCATCAGCGCGACGTCTTCCGCTATTATCGCTCCGACAGCGCCTCCGCGCTCGAGGGCGGCGCGGACGTCCGCACGGCGCTCATCACCTTCGGAATCGATGCCAGCCACGGCTATGAGCGCATCCACGTCCACGCGCTGAAGTCTCTTGCCGAGTTGACCTTGCTCTACGCCGCAAGCGCTGTCGAAATCACGCGCGATATCGAGGAGCTGGCCGGCTTGGACGGCTTTACCGAGCAACCGACGGCGCGCGCGCCGCACAGCGAGGACGATCCGTCAGCTCATGAGGGGCCGCCGCTCTAACCGGCAGCAGGCCGTAAAGCTTCCAGCTTGATCCGCCCGCCCTCAGACGAAGCAGGCGGGGTCGCCGGCGGCCGTGAGCAGGTTGGCGGATGGCGAGACGATCGTCAGCGGAGCCTCGTCCAGCTCTTCCACTGTCAGACCCAGCCGCCGCTTGTCATAGCCCGCAACCGCGCTGAGCCGGCGCCAATCGAGGATGCAGACGGTCCGCGCGTCGGCGCGGATGACGCCGGAGAGGGTGAAAAGCGCCAGTGCGCGCTTGACGCGGCAAAGGCTGGTGCCAAGCGCATCGGCGAGTTCGAGGCGCGGGATGGCAAGGTCCTGGTCCTTGTCCACACTCCGGCAGCTCAGCTGATAGCCCAGTTCGCACAACAGCCAGGCAAGCCGAGCGCGCGTGTTGCGCCGCCCGCTATCGACTGCCCGTTCGGCGGCGATCGCCGCGGAAAGGGCGGTTCGCACCATCCATTCCTGATCGCCGCTTCGTGATCGGGCGAGCAGAAATGGCAAAGCGAGCACCGACGCGGGAACGGCAGCGAATTGGGTCGCCATCTGTCAAACGGACTCCAAGTGCGGGAGCGGGCGGGATCCCGCCGTGCACCCCAGATTTCTTGTCAGTTCAACGGGTTGGTGGCCTCCGTCGTTCCTTGCAATCGCATTAACAAGAATCAACAGCCGCAGTGGCGCGGCTACTCCGTCAGTGTCGGAGCCGGGGCGTCGCGAAGATCGCCAAGATGTTGATCGCGCAGCGAAAATCTGTCAGGGCGGCGGCTCAATCGAAGGAGAGCGGAATTGCTTCTGTTTGTTTTGGCCACTTTAGCATCTGTTCAAACGACCGAAGGTTCCGCCGGCGCGGGCGTTTCGGCGGTCCAGCCGCAAACGCCGCACCAAGAAGAGCGCAAGATCTGCAAGCGAATTGACGCGACAGGCAGCCGGACTGCTGCGAAGCGGCTTTGCAAGACCGCTGCCGAGTGGAATGCCTACAACGAAGCCGCGACCGATGCGCTGCCTGGGCAAGGAGGGACGCCCCTTCGTGGAACGGCCGGGCGTGCGCGCAGCCAATAGGTCGCAGCCGTCCGCCCAAAGATGCCCTGCACCGCCAAGCTATGGCTCTAACTGGATGTTGGATGCCCGACGAGGATTCGAACCTCGATTGACGGAGTCAGAGTCCGTAGTCTTACCATTAGACGATCGGGCAGCGAGGGCCGCGAAATAGGGGGCGGCACCTTGGCTGTCAACGCCGGCGGGCCGCGGTTGCCCGGCTTAGTCTTTCAGTATAAGCTCGTTCTCAGGTCAAGAGGCGGCGGCGTGCCGCTGCCTTGCAACGAGAACATAAGAGCAAGGGTAAGATGGCGCAGATCGCCGCCACCACTCCGCAGGCGCCGGCTCCAGGCCCGGCCCATGCGGCCTCAGCCGCACCGCTCCCGCGGCGGCATCCGCCCCGGCACACCTATGGGGCGCTCGATCTTGGCACCAACAATTGCCGGCTGCTCGTGGCGCGCCCCGCCGAGGACGGCTTTGTCGTCATCGACGCCTTTTCGCGCGTCGTGCGCTTGGGCGAAGGTCTGGCGAGCAGCGGCCGGATCAGCGACGCAGCGATGGATCGTGCGCTTTCGGCGCTCTCGATCTGCGCCGACAAGCTGCGGCGGCGACGCGTTTCCTTGTCGAGATCGGTGGCGACCGAGGCGTGCCGCCGGGCGGTGAACGGACGCGAATTCGTGGCCCGCGTGCATAGCGAGACCGGCATCGCCCTGGACATCATCGCGCCCGAGGAAGAAGCGCGGCTGGCCATGCTCGGCTGCCACCGGCTGCTCGAGCCGGGCGATGGGCCCGCGCTCATCTTCGACATTGGCGGCGGATCGACCGAGCTGGTCCTGATCGACACCGACGGCGGCGCCACGCCCAAGATCAAATGCTGGTGGAGCGCCCCCTGGGGCGTGGTCTCGCTCACCGAAAGCGAAGGCAAGGACTTTGCCGACCCGGACGAGCGGCTTGCCGCCTACGGGCGGATGCGGGAGCGCGTGAAGCATGCGTTTCGGCGCTTCGCCGAGATGCTGCCGGAGAAGAAGCAGGACATCCGCCTGATGGGAACGAGCGGCACGGTGACAACGCTGGCCAGCGTCCACCTGGCCCTGCCGAGCTACGACCGCCGGGCAATCGACGGGCTGATGGTGCCGGTCGATTCGATGCGGCAGATCAGCAGCATGATGTCGCGCATGTCGCTTGCCGAGCGGGCGGAACTGCCCTGCATCGGCGCCGAGCGGGCGGACCTCGTCGTCGCCGGTTGCGCAATCCTCGATGCGATCATGGACATCTGGCCCGCGCGGACGCTCGGCGTCGCCGACCGCGGCATCCGGGAGGGGATTCTCCGCTCGCTGATGGCCCGCGACGGGCACAAGATATGAATCGGGCATGGCCGGCACACTCGTCAAGGCGTGCGAGCCAAGACATCGCCCGATCATGGTGAAAGCTCCCTCCGGGCGGGGCGGCGGCCTCCACACCCGGGTCAAGACTGCCAAGGGCCGTAAGGTGGGCTCGACCAAATGGCTCGAGCGGCAGCTCAACGATCCTTATGTCAAACGCGCCCGGGCTGAGGGCTACCGCTCACGGGCCGCCTACAAATTGATCGAACTGGACGAGCGCTTCGGCTTCCTGAAGGGCGTGAAGCGCGTGATCGACCTCGGCATCGCTCCCGGCGGCTGGAGCCAGGTGGTGCGGCAGAAGGCGCCGGGCGCCACGGTCGTCGGCATCGATCTGCTTCCGACCGACCCGCTGGAGGGCGTGACCATATTGCACCTCGATTTCATGGACGAGGCAGCTCCGAACCAACTGAAGGAAGCGCTCGGGGGCCCGGCCGATCTGGTGCTGTCGGACATGGCCGCCAATACGGTGGGACATCCCCAGACCGATCATCTGCGCACCATGGGCTTGGTCGAGGCGGGCCTCGAATTCGCGGCCGAAGTGCTTCGGCCGGGTGGGGCCTTCGTCGCCAAGGTCCTTGCCGGCGGCGCTGACAACCAGCTGGTCGCAGAGCTGAAGCGCCGCTTCACGACCGTGAAGCATGCCAAGCCGCCGGCAAGCCGCAAGGGCTCGTCCGAATGGTATGTGGTCGCTCAGGGGTTCAAATCCTGATGGTCGTGCCAGCATAGGCTGGCATCTCAGGCAGAAGCCGCACCAAGCTTCCCCCGGGACCCCAGCCTTGGCCGGGGCGATCTCAGCTTCGGGAGCGCGCCTCGGCGACGGCTTGCTTCAGGGCGTCATAGCCCACGGCCCCCTGCAGCACCTTGTCACCGACGACGAAAGTCGGAGTGCCCGAAGCGTTGATCGCGCGGGCAAGTTGGAAGTTCTTTTCCAATTCGGTCTGGATTTCGGCGGCGCCGGGGAGGGCCCGGACGCCGAGCTGCTGCTGCACCTGCGCAACCGAGTCAGCCGAAGGACGGCCGGCCGCGAAGAGCCGCTCGTGAAATTGCTTGAAGCGGCCCTGCCTGGCGGCGGCGAGGCTCATCTCGGCGGCGGCCTGGCTATCGGGGCCGAGCACTGGCAACTCGCGCCAGACCACCTTCAGCTTCTTGTCCTCGGCGAGCAGCCGGTCGACATCGGCATTGCTCTTCCGGCAAAAGCCGCAGGCATAGTCGAAGAATTCAACAAGGACGACGTCGCCATTCTCGGCCCCGGCCCAGGCGCCGGCAAACGGCGCCTCGAGCCCGGCGCGATTGGCATCGACCACCTTCATGGTCTCGCGCTGGCGCAGCACTTCCATCGCCTCGGGAATGATTTGCGGATTTTCGAGAAGATAGGCCTTTACGATCCGCTCGACCCGCGCACGCTCCGTTCCGGGAACGCCGCCGCCCGACGCCAGCGCCACCGCGCCGCCGCCGATGACGATGCCCGCGATTCCGGCGGCGATGGAGGCACGGCTCAGCGCCATCAGGCGCCCGCGCAGACCATCGGCCCGGTCTCGAGCCGCTTGCGGATCTTGTTCGGCGTGTCCTTATCGTCGACCAAAGCGGCCTGCGAGGCCATGGCGATATCCTGCGCCCGCAGGCAGTCGGGGGTACCCGGCTTCATGCCGCCCAAGGCCATTCGCGCGCTGGTCAGCGCCATCATCCTGTTTCCTTCGAGATTGTAGCGCTCCGCGGTCGCAAGCGCCGCGCGCGCATGATCGCCCTCGCGATCATAGACGATGCCAAGCTGATACCAGGCGAAAGGATTGCTGTTGTCGCGGCCGATGGCGGAACGGAGGACCTTCTTGGCTTCCTGGAAATTGCCCTGCTCCTCGGTGGCGATGAGGGCGTGGCCGAGGAGGGAGGAGATAAGCGGCTGGTCGGGAGCGAAGGAGACGGCCTGCCGCAGCGATTCCAAGGCTTCCTTGGGCTTGCCCGATTCAAGCAGGATCTGGCCCTTCAATTCCAGGAAATAGGGATCGTTCGGCGCCGTCTTCAGCAGCGCATCCACTTCGGCGTTCGCCTTTTCCGGATAAGCGCTCTTGTGCCAGGCATAGGCGCGCGCATAGCGGCCGGCCACCGTCTTGTTGCTTTCGGGATATTTGACCAACGTCTGCTTCGGATCGTCGACGAAGCCCGCGAGCTTTGCCTTCACGCGCTGGAAACGGGCTTCGAGCCTGGGATCGGTGGGCGCTTCCCAGCTTGTGGCAACGCGGTAGACGCCTTCAAGCGCGGCAACGCGCTCCCCGCTCAGCGGGTGCGTTCGCTGGTAACTGTCCTCCTGCGGCACCGCGTAACGAAATTCCTGATTCTGAAGCTTCTTGAAGAAGCTCAACGAGCCCTTCCCGCTGATGCCGGCTTCGGTCAGATATTTGGCGCCGGCGGAGTCGGCGGCGGATTCCTGACCCCGATTGAAGGCGAGATACTTGCCCATCGCCGCCTGCTGGCCGGCAGCCATGATGCCCGCTCCCGCCTCGCCGGCGCCGGCGGCCATGGCCGCTGCGCCCAGCAGCAGCGAGAGCAGCATCACGCCGGTTGCGGCCTTGGCGCCTTCGGCGCCGCTTATGACGTGGCCGCCCGTGATGTGCCCGAGTTCATGCGCAATCACGCCCTGCACTTCATTGGCATTGTCGGCAGCCATGATCAGGCCCGAATGGATATAGACGATCTGCCCGCCCGCCACGAAGGCGTTGATCGAGCGATCGTTGATCAGGACGATCTCCACATTTTCGGGCCGGAGCCCCGCCGCCGCAATGATCGGACGCGACATCTCACGGAACAGGACCTCGGATTCCGCGTCGCGCAGAATCGATTGCGCAGCAGCGGGCTGAATCAACGCCGCAAAGCTGAGCGCGAGCAGCATGAGGAACTTCGCGAGCAGGGCGCTTGGCCGGCGGCTCACCTTCAAAGCTTCAGCCATGCCCCCGCATATCGCGTTCAGCGGCTGAACCCCAGATGAAATCGCGTCCCTCCGCGGCTGCCGCGCAGCCGTTTTGGGACGCAAAATCAGGGGCTTTCATCAGGCGCCGAAGGTGCGCTGCCACCATCCGCGCCGGGGCGGACCATCGGCGGCAGGAGCATCGTCCTCATCGGCGGCGGCTTCGATCCGTTCGAGCACCGGCGCTTCGGGCGCTTCGGCAACCGCCTTGGCCCGGCTCCGGCGGCGCGCCGGGCGTTCTTCGGCGGGCGCTTCGGCATCATTGGCGGGCTGCGGCGGCGCCTGATCCTCGGCAACCGGAACGGGCGCGGGCGCTTCCGCACCATCCGCTTTCTTGCGCCGGCCGCGGCGCGGCTTGGCGGGAGGCCTTTCGGCATTGGCGGCCGCTTCGACCGGAGTCGCTTCGGCAATCACAGCCTCGGCCCCGGGCTCTTCGGCGGCCATCGGTTCGGCAACCGGTTCCTCCCCCGCGGGAGCGGCCACCGTCGCCTCGGCTTCGGCGTCGGGACCCTCGCCCCGGCGCCGGGCACGCGGGCGGCGACGCGACTTGCGGGGCTGCTCTTCTTCGGAAGCGGCAGGCGCCTCGGCAGCCATTTCCGGCGCAGCTTCGGCCTGCGCGGACATTTGCTCGGGGATCAAAGCTTCGCCGCCTTCGCCGGGCTCGGCGCCGGGACGATCCTGTCCCTCTTCCTGGCCATCCCTGCGACGGCCGCCGCGGCGCCCGCGCCGGCGGCGGCGCTTCCGGCCTCGCTCGCTTTCCTCGTCGCGCTCGCGATCGCGATCGCGCGGCCGCTCCGGCTGACGGGCCTGGACCGGCTCTTCCTCCTCTTCCTCGGCTTCCTCTTCCTCGTCGACTTCGTCGAATTCCTCGGCGAGGTCGTCTTCCTCGACCAAGGGTGCGGCGACCGGCTCGTAGCGGGGGCGCTGCGTCGGCGGCGGCCCGAGCGATTCGACGCTCATCTTGGCGCCCTCAAGCGCTTCGTCGATCAGCACCTCGACCACGACGCCGTAGCGCTGCTCGATCTCACCGATTTCGTGGCGCTTCTTGTTGAGGACGTAGACGGCCGCCTCGCGGCCGGCGCGGAGCACGATCCGGCTGCCGCGGCCCCTTGCCGCTTCCTCTTCGAGCATGCGCAGCGCCGACAGGCCCGCCGAAGCGGCCGTACGCATCAGGCCGGAGCCTTCGCAATGCGGACAAGGCTTGGTCGACGCTTCGAGCACGCCGGTGCGCAGGCGCTGCCGGCTCATTTCCATCAGCCCGAAGGACGAAATCCGGCCGACCTGGATACGGGCGCGATCGTTCTTCAGCGCCTCCTTCATCGTCTTTTCGACCTTACGGATGTGGCCGTTCGATTCCATGTCGATGAAGTCGATGACGACCAGCCCGGCCATGTCGCGGAGGCGAAGCTGCCGCGCAATCTCGTGCGCCGCCTCGATGTTGGTGGCGTAAGCGGTCTGCTCGATATTGTGTTCGCGGGTCGACCGGCCCGAATTGATGTCGATCGAAACCAAGGCCTCGGTCGGATTGATCACCAGATAGCCGCCGGACTTCAGCTGCACGAGCGGCTGGTACATGGCCGAAAGCTGATCCTCGACGCCGCCCCGCTGGAAGAGCGGAACGGTGTCGGCATAAGCCTTCACCCGCCGCACGTGGCTGGGCATCAGCAGCTTCATGAAGGCGCGGGCGTGGCGATAGCCTTCCTCGCCCTCGACGATCACTTCCTCGATGTCGCGATTGTAGATGTCGCGGATCGCCCGCTTGATGAGGTCGCTGTCCTGATAGATCAAAGCCGGCGCCGCGGACTTCAGCGTATTTTCGCGAATCTCATCCCACAAACGCGCCAGGTAATCGAAGTCGCGCTTGATCTCGGTCTTGGTGCGCGAAAGGCCGGCGGTGCGGACGATGCAGCCCATGGTCGACGGCAGGTTGAGATCGGCCATGATCGCCTTGAGGCGCTTGCGATCGGCGCCATTGGAAATCTTCCGGCTGATCCCGCCGCCATGCGACGTGTTCGGCATGAGGACGCAGTAGCGGCCGGCGAGCGAAAGATAGGTGGTGAGCGCCGCACCCTTGTTGCCGCGCTCTTCCTTGACGACCTGGACCAGCAGCACCTGGCGGCGGCGGATCACGTCCTGGATCTTGTAGCGACGGCGAAGATTCTGCCGCTTGCGCCTCAGTTCGTCGGCGGCATTCTCGTCGTTCGCGCTTTCGGCGCTCTCCGGCTTGGAAGGCGGCGCGTCCTCGCCATTGTCGCCATAATCGCTTTCAACATCTTCGTCGGCCGAGACATCTTGGACCTCAGGAGCGTCGGCCTCCAGGACGTCGTCGTCGCCGCCATCGTCGTAACGGCTTTCTTCGGCATTCCGCAGCCGTTCTTCCTCGGCAGCATGCTCGGCCTCCTCGCGAAGCAAAGCCTCGCGATCCTCTTTCGGGATCTGGTAATAATCGGGATGGATTTCGGAAAAGGCCAGGAAGCCGTGCCGATTGCCTCCATAGTCGACAAAGGCCGCCTGCAGCGACGGCTCGACCCGCGTGACCTTGGCTAGATAGATATTCCCTTTGAGCTGTTTGTGCTCGGCGGATTCGAAATCAAATTCCTCGATCCGGTTTCCTTTGACGACGGCCACCCTCGTCTCTTCCTGGTGGCGCGCGTCGATCAGCATGCGCATTGTCATTGAAATCACTCCACGCGCGTGCCGCCTGCCTCACAAAGCGGCGGCCCGTGCGTTCGAATAGGGACAAAGGCGCGTCCGCATCGGCGCGCGCCTCGAATGTCCGGGTTAAGGATGAATTTGCCTCTGCTGCGCGTGCCACGCCGGACCAAAGAGCCGGCCGCCAGGTCTTCGCGGAAACGCCGAACCCCTGAAGGGGGCGTTCATTACGCGAAGAAAAATGCCACATGCAGCGTCAACCTGAGAAATGACCGGCAGAGCCGGCGCGAGTAATCGCTCGGTATCGATATAAGTAGGGAACTATTCCTTACAAATCTCAACCGACGATGAAGTGCTAGCATCGGTTTGGGAAAGCGGCAACCGATAAGGGAGCGGCGGCCTGCCGTTTTTTGTGGACGATTTCCGCCAAGAGGCCCCAGATAGGCCCATGTCGTTCCTGACGCTCCTGATGACGGCCCTGCTTTCCCTCGCGGTGGGGCTATCGCCGCCCGGCCCGGAAGCCGGACAGGCCGGCGAAACGGGCGAGCTCACGCTCGAACTCGGGCCCGGGGGCGCCAACGGAAAAGGTGTCAATCCGCCGGTGCTGGGGCCGCCCGGACGGCCGCTGGTGGTGATCGATCCCGGCCATGGCGGCAAGGACCCCGGGGCCACGTCCCGCTTCGGGCAAAGCGACGAGAAGGATGTGACGCTCGCGCTCGCCCGCGCCATTCGCGACGAATTGCTCGCCTCCGGCCGCGTCCGCGTCGCCCTGACCCGCAACGACGACCTCTATGTCCTTCACCGCGAGCGATACGAAATCGCCCGCCGGCTCGATGCCGGGCTCTTTATTTCCATCCATGCCGACGCGGCGCCCGCCAATGACGGGGCGCGAGGCGCGACCATCTACACGCTTTCCGAAGTGGCCTCCGATCGGCAGGCCGCGTTGCTGGCGGAACAGGAGAATAAGTCCGACATCATCGCGGGCATCGACCTCGGCGGCCAGGACGCGGACGTGAACCGGATCCTGATCGATCTCGCACAGCGGGAGAGCATGGATGAATCGGCCGAGTTCGCGCGGCTGCTTCGCCGCGAAGCCTCGGCCTTTTTTCCGTTCCGACCGGAATATCACCGCTTCGCGTCCCTGCTCGTGCTGAAGGCGCCGGACATTCCCTCGATCCTGTTCGAATCCGGCTACCTCACCAATGCGACGGATGCCGCCTACATCCAGTCTCCCGAAGGCCGCAAGCAGATCGCCACCGGCATCCGGCGGGCCGTCGAAGCGCATTTCGCGCGCCGAATGCTCCGCACCGCGCAGCGTTGAACCCCCGCCCCCATTTGAGCTAGAGGGCCTAGCGAATGGTTTCCGAAACAAGCACATCCAGCCGCTTCGCGGTTTACCGGGAGAATGCCGGGAAGTTCGGCGAAACGGCGCGCCGGCTGTGGGCGAAGCGCTGGGCGCGGCTCGCGGCGGTGCTGCTCGCGATTCCCATCCTCCTCTACTTCCTGCTCTGGCTGCTGTTCGCACGCGGCCTGCCGTCGGCGGAGTCGCTGCTGACCTACGAGCCCGCGCTGCCGACCAACGTGCGCGACATCAATGGCGAGCCGGTGCAGACTTTCGCGCGCGAGCGGCGGGTTCAGCTCGCCTTCGAGGAATATCCGCGGCAGCTGATCCGCGCCTTCCTGGCGGCCGAAGACCGGACCTTCTTCAGCCATGGCGGCATCGATTATCCGGGCATTCTCAGCGCGGCGATTTCCAACCTGCGCAACGATGGCCGTCCGGTTGGGGCGTCGACGATCACCCAGCAAGTGGCGAAGAACCTGCTGCTGACCAGCGAGGTCAGCTATACGCGCAAGATCAAGGAGGCCTTCCTCGCCCGGCGCATCGAAAACGTGCTGACCAAGGAGCAGATTCTCGAACTTTACCTCAATCAGATCTTCCTCGGTCGAAATGCATATGGCGTGCAATCGGCCGCGCGCGCTTATTTCGACAAGGACGTGGACGGCCTGGCGCTCCACGAAATGGCTTATCTCGCGATCCTGCCGAAGGCGCCGAGCAATTACAGTCCGGAGCGGCATCAGGAGCGGGCGCTCGGACGGCGCAACTGGGTGCTGGGGGAGATGGAGCGGAACGGCTTCATCACCGCTGCCCAGCGGGTGGAAGCGCAGGCCGCGCCGCTTGGCACGGTGCGCGGCGGCGGTACGACCGTGCGCAACGTCGGCGGCTATTTCATGGAGGAAGTGCGCCGCCAGCTCGTTCAGACCTATGGCGAAAAGACCGAAAAGGGCGCGAACGGCGTCTACACGGGCGGCCTTTGGGTCCGCACCTCCTATGATGCGGCGAAGCAGAAGCCGACCGAGGCGGCGCTTCGCGACGGTTTGACCCGGTTCGACGGCGGCCGGGGCTGGCGCGATCCCGGGCTTTTGATCGACGTCGGCGCGGACTGGCAGGGCCAATTGGCGCGCGCGCCGTTCGGCGTCGGCTATCCCGATTGGCGGGCGGCGGTGGTGCTTGGCAAGTCCGGCGGCACGGCGACGATCGGCTTTGCCGACGGTACCCAGGCCGAGCTCCCAAGCTATGCGGCGGCAATGCCGAAGCGCGGTACCGCCACGCCCGCCTTCAACTTCCTTCGGCCCGGCATGATCATCGCGGTAAAGCGCGACGGCACCAATTACGCGCTCCGCTCGATCCCGGAGATCAAGGGCGGCATGGTCGTTCAAGAGGTGGCCACCGGCCGCGTGCTTGCCATGCAGGGCGGCTTCGATGCGCGGGGCGACGATTTCAACCGGGCGACGCAGGCGCTTCGCCAACCCGGCTCCACGTTCAAGCCGATCGTCTACTCAGCCGCGCTCGACAACGGCATGACCCCCGCCTCGATCATCCTCGATGCGCCCTTCTGCGTTTACCAGGGCCCGGGGCTCGGCAGTAAGTGCTTCCGCAACTTTGCGGGCGGCTTCGCCGGGCCGCAAACCATGCGCTGGGGCCTGGAGCAATCGCGCAACGCGATGACCGTCCGTACCGCCAATCAGACCGGCATGGACAAGGTGACCAAGCTCGCCAAGCGGCTCGGAGTGGGCGAGTACCCGAATTATCTGTCGATCTCGCTCGGCGCGGGCGACACCACCGTGATGAAGATGACCAATGCTTTTGCGATCCTCGCCAATAACGGCAAGGAGGTGAAGCCGACCCTGATCGACTATATCCAGGACCGCAACGGCAAGGTCATCTATCGTACCGATACAAGGCCGTGCAACGGCTGCAACGCGCCCGACTGGAACGGCCGCCCGATGCCGCGCCCGCCGCTCCGCACGAAGCAGCTGATGGACCCGATGACGGCCTATCAGATGGTCCACATATTGGAGGGCGTGGTGGAGCGCGGCACGGCAACGCGCCTGCGCAGCCTCAATCGCCCGTTATTCGGCAAGACGGGAACGACCTCCGGGCCGAGGGACGTCTGGTTCATCGGCGGAACGCCCGAGATCGTCGCCGGCATCTATCTCGGCTATGACCAGCCCCGCAGTCTCGGCGGCTCCGCCCAAGGCGGCCGGATCGCGGCGCCGATCTTCGAGCAATTCGGACAAGTCGCCTTCAAGGACATGCCGGTGGTGCCGTTCCGAGCGCCGGCGGGCATCCGCATGGTACGGATCGACCGCCGTTCGGGCCGGAAAGTGTTCGGCGAATGGCCGACAGCCGAGCCGAAGGCGGCGGTGATCTGGGAAGCTTTCAAGCCGGAGAGCGAGCCGCGACGCTCGATCCGGCGCGATCAGATCGCCGACAGCCGAGCAACGCTCGCGAAGGCGAGGCCACGGCGGGGGCCGGTCCGCCGTGCGGCCGTTCCGCGCCCCGAGACCGATTTCCTGCAACGGGAGGGCGGGATTTACTAGACCGCGAAAAGAGCCTGGTTCACGCTTCCACCTTGAACGATCAGGCGCTAGGTCCCCCCTTCTTCTCCGAAGTTCTTGAGGATTTTCGATGCGCGCCGAAGCGCAAGCCCATGTCGATCAGATCAGGTCCGCGCTCGATCTGTTGCGGCGCTTCCTCGATTGGGACCGCGCCCTGCGCCGGCTCGACGAGCTGAATGCGCGCGTCGAGGATCCGGCCCTGTGGAACGACGCCAAGGCGGCGCAGGAAGTGATGCGGGAACGGCGCCGGCTCGACGAGGCGATCGGTGCCACCCGGGCCATCGAGCAGGAGCTCGAGGACACGATCGAACTCATCGAAATGGCCGAAGCCGAGGGCGATGACGGGATGATCGACGACGCCGTCGCCTCGCTAGCCGCGCTTGCCGACCGAGCCGAGAAGGACAAGGTGATGGCCCTGCTGGCGGGCGAGGCCGACGCGAACGATGCCTATATCGAAGTCAATGCCGGCGCGGGCGGCACCGAGAGCCAGGACTGGGCCGAGATGCTGCAGCGTATGTACACGCGCTGGGCCGAGCGGCATGGCATGAAGGTGGAACTCATCGACTATCATGCGGGCGAGCAGGCCGGCATCAAGTCGGCTACCATGCTGGTGAAGGGCGAAAACGCCTATGGCTATGCCAAGACGGAGAGCGGCGTGCATCGGCTGGTGCGGATCAGCCCCTACGATTCCAACGCTCGACGTCACACCAGCTTCTCGAGCGTCTGGGTTTACCCGGTGATCGACGATAATATCGAGGTCGAGATCAACGAGAGCGAGCTGCGCATCGACACCTACCGTGCCTCCGGTGCGGGAGGGCAGCACATCAACACGACCGATTCCGCCGTGCGCATCACGCACCTGCCGACCGGCATCGTCGTGCAATGTCAGAACCAGCGGTCGCAGCACAAGAACAAGGCCGAAGCGTTCAACCAGCTTCGCGCCAAGCTGTACGAGGCCGAGCTGCAGCGGCGCGAGGCGGAGGCCAGCGCCACCGCCGCCGGCAAGACCGACATCGGCTGGGGCCACCAGATCCGTTCCTACGTGCTCCAGCCCTATCAGCTGGTGAAGGATCTGAGGACCGGCGTCACTTCCACCGCGCCCTCCGACGTGCTCGATGGCGATCTCGACCGATTCATGGCAGCGGCGCTCTCGCAGAAGGTGACGGGTGAAAAGGTCGAAGTCGAAGATGTCGACTAGAGGCGCCTTGCTCCTCTGTTCGCTTCTCCTGGGCGGCTGCCAGAAGCCGCCTGAAACATCGACATTCCCCGAGCCGAACCGCCCAGTCGCGCCGATCGTCTCCGCCCGCTACTCGGACGAGGATGCGCGGGACAGCGTCGGCGAATTCGAGACGGTCGTGCGGCTCGCCGGCGTCGCATCCGGCATGTGGGTGGCCGATGTTGGCGCGGGCGAGGGTTATTATACGGTTCGGCTGGCACCGCTGGTGGGCAAGGACGGCCGCGTGCTCGCCCAGGACATCGTCCCCGCGACCCGGGACGCGCTGGCCCAACGCGTCCATCGCGAGAATCTCGAGAATGTGGCGGTGAAGCTTGGCGAGCCGAACGACCCGAAGCTGCCGGCCGGCACCTTCGACCGGGTGTTCCTGATCCATATGTATCACGAGATCGAGCGCCCGAGCGAGTTCCTGTGGAACTTGCGGCCGGCGCTCAAGAAACAGGGCAGCGTCGTCGTTGTGGACGCGGACCGCACCACCGCCCGGCACGGCACGCCGCCCAAGCTCCTCCTTTGCGAGTTTTCAGCCGTTGGCTATGAGCTCGTGAAGTTCGAGCGGCTGCCGGACAGCGAATCCTATTTCGCCCAATTCGCGTCCAAGGGCGCGCGGCCCGACCCGGGGCAGATCAGGGCCTGTCCCGCACAGGGAAGCTAGACGCTTCGCTGGGGTCACGCTCGCGAGGCCCGGGCTCCGAAGGCGTCGTCGAACGACCCCGACCGTCGTTCAGTGCGCTTGGAAAGCGGCGGCGCTCCGGCCATAGAGAGGCCATGCAGCCCTATCACGAATTGCTGGCGCGGATCCTGAAGGAGGGTGTCGAGCAGAAGGACCGGACCGGCGTCGGAACGCTCTCCGTCTTCGGCCATCAGATGCGCTTCGATCTGAGCCAGGGCTTTCCGCTCGTGACGACCAAGAAGCTGCACCTCCGCTCGATCATCATCGAACTGCTCTGGTTCCTGAAGGGCGACACCAATATCGGCTATCTCAAGCAGAATAAGGTCAGCATCTGGGATGAATGGGCCGACGAGAATGGTGAGCTTGGGCCGGTCTACGGCAAGCAATGGCGCGATTGGGAAGGACCGGATGGCCGCCGGATCGACCAGATCGCCTTGCTGATCGACCAGATCAACAACAATCCCGCCTCACGTCGACAGATCGTTTCCGCCTGGAACCCGGCGGAAATCGACCGGATGGCGCTGGCGCCGTGCCACTGCCTTTTTCAAACGCAGGTCGCGGCCGGCAAGCTGAACCTGCAGCTCTATCAGCGAAGCGCCGACGTGTTCCTCGGCGTCCCGTTCAACATCGCCAGTTACGCGCTGCTGACCCACCTGCTGGCGGACCAGTGCGGGCTGGAGCCCGGCACTTTCGTCTGGACCGGCGGCGACTGCCATCTTTATTCGAACCATCTCGACCAGGCGCGGCTGCAACTTTCCCGCGAGCCGCGAGCGATGCCGACCCTGACGATCAAGCGGCGCGCAGCGGCCATCGACCAATATGAACAGGCGGATTTCGTGGTCAGCGACTATGATCCTCACCCGCATATTTCGGCGCCGGTGGCGGTTTGACCCGGATCGTGCTGGTGGTCGCGCGCGCCGATAACGGCGTGATCGGCAGGGACGGCACGCTCCCCTGGCACATCCCCGCGGATCTCCAGCATTTCAAGCAGGTGACCATGGGCACGCCCATGATCATGGGCCGCAAGACCTTCGACAGCCTCCCGAAGCTCCTGCCGGGCCGCCGCCACATCGTTCTCACCCGTGACCGGGAATGGCGGGCCCTGGGAGCCGAGGTCGCCCACGATGTCGAGGAGGCGTTGGCGCTCGCGGATGCGGGGCGGGTGAGCGTGATTGGCGGCGCGGAGATTTTCCGGCTGTTCGCCCCGGTCGCGACGGAGGTCGAGCTTACCGAGGTGCATGCCGCCGTTGCGGGAGAAACCATGATGCCCGCCTTCGACCCCCAAGTGTGGGAGGAGGTCAGCCGGGAACTCCGCGCAGCGGAAGGAGGACGTCCCGCTTTCAGCTTCGTGCGCCTGACCCGCCGATAAAAAGCTCGCCCCTCAGCCGGTGACGGAGATCGGTCGGCCGGCACGGGCCCTCCGCTCGGGGATGCTGACGGCGATCCAGCGGAGGCGGATTGTCCGCTCCGCCGCCTCTTCCTATAGAGCGGGGCATGGAGCGGCTGGACGGCGGCTCGGCGGTTCCGGAGCGACTTCGCGGGGGCATCGTCGCGCTCGGCAATTTCGATGGATTTCACAAGGGACACCAGGCGGTGGTCGGCCGGGCGGTGGAGCGCGCGCGCGCCGAAGGCAAAGCGGTGCTGGTGGCAACCTTCGATCCGCATCCCGTTCGCTTCTTCAAACCCGACGTGCCTCCCTTTCGCCTGACGACGCTGGATCAGCGGCAGCGGCTGTTCGCGGCGGCCGGAGCGGATGCGATGATCGTGTTCCGCTTCGACCGCGAACTCGCCGCCGTAACGGCCGAGGAATTCGTTGCCGACCGACTGATCGGCCGCATCGGCGCGGCCGGAGTGACGACGGGCGAGGACTTCACCTTTGGCAAGGGCCGCGGCGGCAATATGGTCGTGCTGAAGCGCCTCGGCGCCGAGCTTGGCCTCAGCGTCGATGCGGTTGCGCCGGTGACGGAGGGGGGCGAGGCGGTATCGTCCAGTCGCATTCGGGACGCGTTGCAGGCGGGCGATTGCGAGACCGCCGCAAGGCTCCTTACCCGCCCCTTCGCGATCGAAGGCGTGGTCGAGCATGGCGACAAAAGGGGGCGCACGATCGGCTACCCGACCGCCAATCTCAGTCTCGGCAATTACCTGCGGCCGCGTTTCGGCATCTATGCCATACGGGGGCGGCTGCCGGACGGGCGAGTCTTGAACGGGGCTGCGAACCTCGGGCTTCGCCCCACGTTCGAACCGGCCAAGGAGCTGCTCGAACCCTATTTCTTCGATTTTCGCGGCGACCTTTACGGCCAGACGGTCGAAGTGGAATTCGTCTCGTTCATTCGTGACGAAGCGAAGTTCGACAGCCTTGAGGCCCTGACCGCGCAGATGGATGCCGACTGCGCGGAGGCGCGGCAGAGGCTCCAATGAGCAAGTGGAAAATCGGCGGCATCGCCATTGCGCTGCTCGCGGTGGCCGTGTCGCTGCTCAACGCCTCCTGGCTCGCGCCCAAGCCGAAGGGGAAGCTGCTGCTGGTCGCCCACCGCGGACTGGCCCAGCAGTTCGACCGCGAGGGGGTGGATAAGGAGACCTGCACCGCCACGCGCATCCGGCCGCCGGATCACCTGTTCATCGAGAACACCGTCTTCTCGATGCAAAATGCCCTGCGCTTCGGCGCGGACGTGATCGAGCTCGACGTGCATCCGACCAAAGACGGCCGGATGGTCGTGTTCCACGACTGGACTTTGGAATGCCGCACCAACGGCAAGGGGCCGGTCCGCCAGCACACTTTGGCCGAGCTGAAGGGGCTCGACGTCGGCTACGGATATACGGCGGATGGCGGCAGGACTTTCCCGCTGCGCGGGCGCGGGATCGGCGCCATGCCGACCGTGGAGGATGTGCTGCAAAAGCTCCCCACCACTCGCCTCGCCTTCAACTTCAAGAGCAAGGATCCGCGCGATGCGGATGGGCTCGTCGCCGCCTTTGCGCGCGCGGGGATGAAGATCGACGACAAATACAGCTTCTATGGCCATCCCCGCGTGACGCAGCGGCTCGGCCGTCTCGTTCCCGGCGCCTGGACCTACGGCAAACAGCAGATGAGCAGCTGCATGACCGATTATGTGAAGCTCGGCTGGAGCGGCTTCGTTCCCGAAAGTTGCCGCAACACCACCGTGGCCGTGCCGCTCAACTATCAATGGGCGATCTGGGGCTGGCCGAACCGGTTCCTGGACCGGATGGCGGGCGCCAACACCAAGGTGCTGATGTTCGGCGACTATCAGGATGGGATCATCAGCGGCATCGAGCGGCCCGAACAGCTCGACGACGTGCCTCGCGACTTTCGCGGATATTTGTGGATCGAGGATTTCTACACCGTCGGGCGCGCCTTGCAGCGCTAGAGCGATGGGCTCCAGACGACCGCTGGACGCCCAAGCCCGCCGCCGCTAAGCCCCGGCCCCGACATGTCCGACAAACCCGACGCCCTCAAACCAGATTATCGCGACACGGTCTTCCTGCCGCAGACCGACTTTCCGATGAAAGCCGGCCTTGCGCAGAAGGAGCCGGCGATCCTCGCGCGCTGGGACTCCGAGGATCTTTACAAGAGACTGCGCGAGGCCCGCGCCGGGCGCGAGCGCTTCATCCTCCACGACGGCCCGCCTTACGCCAATGGCGACATCCACATGGGCCATGCCATGAACAAGGTGCTGAAGGACATCATCGTGCGCTCACGCTCGCTGATGGGCTTCGACGCGCCCTACGTGCCCGGCTGGGACTGCCATGGCCTTCCGATCGAATGGAAGGTCGAGGAGCAGTATCGCAAGAAGAAGATGGACAAGGACGAGGTCCCCAAGGACCAATTCCGCGCCGAATGCCGCTCTTATGCCGAACAATGGGTGGAAGTGCAGCGCGAGCAGTTCAAGCGCCTCGGCGTGATGGGCGAATGGGACAATCCCTACCTCACCATGAAGTACGAGGCCGAGGCGAAAATCGTCGAGGAATTGCTGAAGTTCGCGGAAAGCGGCCAGCTCTACCGCGGCGCCAAGCCGGTCATGTGGTCGCCCGTCGAGAAGACGGCGCTCGCCGAAGCCGAAGTCGAATATGAGGACATCGTTTCGACGCAGATCGATGTCGGGTTCGAAATAGTCGAGAGCCCGATCCCCGAACTGGTCGGCGCCCACGCGGTGATCTGGACGACGACACCGTGGACGATCCCGGTGAACCAAGCGATCGCTTACGGACCGGAAGTGGACTATGCCGTCTTCGGGCAAGACGGAAGGCGCTACCTCATCGCAGAGGCCCTGGCCGAACAGTTTTTCGGGCGAACGGGAGTTTCGTTCGAGAAGCTGGAGATCCTCATCTCGCCAGAGGCGCTGAGCGCCACCGTTGCCCGACACCCCATGCACCATCTCGGCGGCTTCTTCTCAAAGCCGCGCCCGTTCCTCCCAGGGGACTTCGTCACGACCGAGCAAGGTACCGGGCTCGTCCACATGGCGCCCGACCATGGCGAGGACGACTTCCTGCTGTGCAAGGCGCACGGGATCGACACCGTCTTCGCGGTGGAGGCGGATGGGCGGTACCGGGGGGATTGGGCCTGGCTGGGCGGCCAGGGATCGGTCATCAACGCCAAGTTCAACGCGCCCGACGGGCCGATCTGCTCCGACCTTCGCGAAAGTGGCGCGCTGCTCGCCGCATCGGCGGACTTCAAACATTCCTATCCGCACAGCTGGCGGTCCAAGGCCAAGGTGATCTTCCGCGCCACCCCGCAATGGTTCATTCCCATGGACCAGACCGGAGGGCGTGTCTCGGCCTCGCTCGACGCGAACGGGGCCGGCAGGGATGCCCCGGGATCGTCCGTTGCGATCGATCAAGCTGGCGCCGTTCGGGCCGGGCCTGTCGAAGCCCTTCCCTCCTCTTCCGGCGCTGGCGAGGGAAAGGCAGCCGTTCGAGCGGCTCGGGGCGAACGGAGCCTGAGAGAAACCGCGCTTCAGGCGATCGAGGAAACGCGCTGGGTGCCGGAGCGGTCGAAGAACCGGATCCGATCGATGGTGGAAGGCCGGCCGGACTGGGTGATCAGCCGCCAGCGCGCCTGGGGCGTGCCGATCGCGCTCTACGTCGACCGCCGAACCGGCGAGTATCTGAAGGATGCGGTGGTGAATTCCCGCATCATCCGGGCCTTTCACGAAGGCGGCGCCGATGCCTGGTTCTCGGCCGATCACCAGGCGTTGCTCGGCAATCATTACAGCCTTGAAGATTATGAGCCCGTGATGGACATCCTCGACGTATGGTTCGATTCCGGATCGACCCACTCCTATGTCGTCGAGGCACGCTACGGCGAAGGCGTTCGAGCCAGCCTTTACATCGAGGGTTCCGACCAGCATCGCGGCTGGTTTCAATCCTCCCTGCTGGAAAGTTCGGGCACGCGCGGGCGAGCGCCTTTCGAAGCGGTCCTGACCCATGGCTTCGCGCTCGACCAAACCGGGCGCAAGATGTCGAAGTCGACCGGCAACGTCGTCGATCCACTGAAGATCATCGACGAGAGCGGCGCCGACATCCTTCGGCTCTGGGTCGCGTCGACCGACTATTTCGAGGACGTGCGGATCGGCAAGGAAGTGCTTGCCGGCACCTCCGACGCATACCGGAAGCTTCGCAACACCTTACGCTATCTGCTGGGCGCCCTTGAGGGCTTCGACGATGCCGAGCGCGTTCCGGCAGCCGAAATGCCGGAGCTCGAGCGCTGGGTGTTGCACCGGCTCGCCGAGCTCGACGCGGAACTCCGCGCTGCGGCCGACGGCTACGAATTCAACCGCTACACGCGGCTCATCACCACCTTTGCCAATGACGACCTCAGCGCCTTCTTCTTCGATATCCGCAAGGACAGCCTCTACTGCGACATTGGGCCGCACTGTCCCGACGGGACGCCGAAGCGCCGCGCCTATCGCACCGTGCTCGACCATGTTTTTCAGGCGCTGATCCGCTGGGTGAGCCCGATCCTTTGCTTTACCGCCGAGGAAGTGTGGCAGAGCCGCTATCCCGATGCCGGCTCGGTGCATCTCGAGACCTGGCCGGAGATAGACGGCGCCTGGCGCGACGACGGCCTCGCCGGCAAATGGGATAGGGTGCGGGGCGTGCGGGCCCAGGTGACCGAGGCGATCGAGCCGCTGCGACGCGACAAGGTGATCCGTTCCAGCCTTGAAGCCGAAGTCGAGCTCACCTTGGCGGACGCGGCCGCCGCGGAAGCGGTCTCCTCGGTCGATTTCACCGAAATCTGCATCGTTTCGGAACTCACCGCCTCAACGGGGAACGCGGACGCGATTGCCATTTCCCGCACGGACAGGGAAAAGTGCGGCCGTTGCTGGCGTCTCCTTCCCGAGGTGCCGGAGGATGGCGCGCTTTGCGCCCGCTGCGATGGGGTCTTGAATGGCTGAAACTCCGAAAGCGCCGTTCGCGCCGAGTGAAATCGAGGAGCGTCAGCACGAGCGTGCCTCGACGTCGCGCGGCACAAAGGGGGCCGGAAGGCTGTCGGATCGGAACCCCCGGGCGCTCGGGTTCGGCATCGCCGGAACGATCTTCTTCCTCGATCAACTGTCGAAGTGGATCGTCACCTATCCGCTTCAGCTGCAGCAGCGCGTCGTCATCGAACTCGTGCCGTTCTTCGACCTTCGCTGGGTCGAGAATCGCGGCGTCTCGATGGGCTTCCTGACGGCCGATAGCGAATGGGGACGTTGGCTGCTCGTCCTGCTGACGGCGGCGATTTCGGCCGGCGTCACCTTTTGGCTGTGGCGCGAGCAGCGGCGCGACGATGCCGTCGCCCTTGCCTTCGTCCTCGGCGGCGCGCTTGGGAATATCGTCGATCGCATCCGCTACGGCTATGTGGTTGATTTCGCCGATCTGCATTTCGGCGAATGGCGGCCATTTTTGATCTTCAATGTGGGCGACGCTGCCATTACCATCGGCGTTCTGCTATTGCTGTTCCGGGCGCTGCTGACGCGCGACCGGAAGCCTCGGAAGGAAGCTTAGATTATGCGTATCCCGAACCTCGCCGTCGCCGCGGCGGCCTCGACCCTGCTTCTGGCGGGCTGCGCCTCCGGCGGCATCGGCAATCGCGGGCCCGACGAATATGCCGTCGCCCGCAACGCCCCCTTGGTCGTTCCGCCCGACTTTGCCTTGACCCCCCCGCGCCCGGGCGAAGCGGCACCGGCCGTGGACAGCCGCACCCAGGCCATCCAGGCGCTGTTCGGCGGTCCGGCGCCACGTCCCGCCACCGAGCAGCAGCTGCTTGGCCAAGCCGGCGCCAGCAACGCCGCTCCGGGCGCACGTTCGGTTGTCGGCGATCCGAACACCGTGGTCGTCGACAAGGGGTCGACGACGCAGACGATTCTCGCCGTTCCCGAGGGTGACGGCCAGGAAGCCAAGACCGAAACGCCGCAATAAAGGCTTCGGTCGCTTCGGCCCGGTGCGGGCTTTGGAAGGTCGTGGGCGTTGCATCAGCACCGTTCGCCCTGAGCCCGACCGCAACAAAATGGATCCAAAACCAGGCTCTCCGTTCCCACGTTAGCGCTTCCTTAGCGGCGGGCGGGCTATGGCCTTGGCCCGATGACGCACCAGTCGCCGACGCACTATTCAAGGGTTCCGATCGACGCTGGCCGTCAGGTCGCGCAGCTGCGGCACGTGCTTCGCTTGGTCGAGGAGCTTGCCGGCCGCCAGCCAGTGGCCGGAGCCGACGATGCCGCGCTCGATGAGAGCGCCCGCGTCAGCAGCGCCTATGACCATGCCCTGCCGATCGTGCAGCGCCGGTTCGACGCGCTCGCCGGTGAAACGGCGGCCTGGTCCACTGCGGCCGTGGAAGCCTTGCTGGCGGCGGGGCAAGGCCGCACCGCCGCCGCTGCAGGCCGGCTCGCCGAGGAGCTGGCAGGCGCGCTCAACGACCTGGCGAAGCTGCTTCGCCTGTAGGCGAAGGACCCGCTCCAGGCCATTGACCGGCCGAAGCGGGCCATTCCTTGATCCTGATATCCCGCTGGGGAAATGGCAGCTCGACACCATTCTCCTTGAACAGCACCCAGACGCGGTTGAGGATTTCCGACTGAACGTTGCCGACCCCCGCCTCCGGATCGCCAATCCAGGCCAGTATCTCATGATCGACGGAGCTCTCGCCGAACGCCCGTAGCCAGACCCGCGGGGCCGGGCTCTTCAGCACGCGCCCCGACTCGCTCGCCGCCTGAACCATCAGCTTCTGGGCCAGCGGCAGATCGCAATCATAGGCGATCCCCACGGGAATGTGCACACGGACATTGGGGCTGGAATAGGACCAGTTCTCCACTTCCTGCGTCATCAGATTCTCGTTCGGGATCAGATGCTCCTTGCCGTCGCGCGTGATGATCGAGACGGCGCGGACTCCGATCTTCGTCACGTGGCCGAAGCTGTCGCCGACCACGATCACGTCGCCAGGCTTGATCGACCGGTCCATCAGCAGGATGATGCCGGCGATCAGATTGCCGAACGTCTTTTGAAGACCAAACCCGATCGCCAGGCCGAACGCGCCGGAAAAGACCGCGAGCGCGGTAAGATCGATGCCTGCGATATCGATGCCGATGAAGAAGGCGGCCACGAGCAGGCCCACCCCTGCGAGCTTCTGCGCCAGGAGCTGCTGGGTGGCGTCGAGGCCGCGGGTGCGGCGGATGGAATGATTTATGAAGCGGCTCGCCAGCCGCACGACGGCGAACAGCACGAGCAGCGCGACGCTGATCTGCAGCACCGTCAATAGCGAGAAACGCGTCTTGCCGAGGGTGAAGCCGATCTGGTCGAGGACGTTCATCACCGGCTGCAAGCCGTCGAGCACGTCCGCGAGCAGTGCCACGAAGGCGACGGCGGCGAGAAGAAGCGCCACCCAGCGCGGCATGCTCAGGCCGCGAATGAACTCGTTGACGAGCAGAGCCACCCAGGTGGCGACCGCAACACCGAGGATGAACTCCGGCAGATCCGGCCATGGCTCAGCGACGATCGCAATGCCGAGGATCAGAGCGGCGGCCACGTAGCGGACGATGCTGCACATCCGATCCGCAATGCCTTCGTTGCGAGCACCCGCATGCCGTTCCCACAGCCGCGAAAGGAACGGCCCGGCCCTCGCGCCGGCCAGACTGCCGACGCCCCAGGCGATCAGCGCGATGACCAAAGCCGCGCCCGCCGAGACGAGGTCGGAATAGGCGATTGGCTTGGCGCCGAGATCTGCCAGCCATTCGGTCAAGCCGGCACTCCGTAGGCAGCAAGGCCGGCTGCCAGATCGGCGATCAGGTCTTCAGGATCCTCTAGCCCGATATGAAGCCGCACCATCGGCCCTTGCTCCTCCGGCTTCCGGACGCTTCGGATGCGCGCAGGATCGACGGGCAGGGCAAGGCTCTCGAAGCCGCCAAAGCTATAGCCCATGCCGAAATGCCGGAGCCCCTCGACGAAGCGGGCCCGGTCCGCATCGTCGCCGCCTCGAAGGACGATGGAGAAGAGGCTCGACGATCCTTTGAAGTCTCGTGCCCAAACTTCGTGGCCCGGGCACTCGGCGAACGCCGGGTGGAGCAGCTTTGCGACTTGCGGCTGCTCCTTGAGCCAGCGAGCCACACGCAGCGTGTTTTCCTCGTGCCGCTTCAGCCGGACGCCAAGCGTCCTGAGGCCGCGCAGCGCGAGGAATGCATCATCGGGGCTGACGTGCTGCCCAAGCCCTCGGGCGGCCGCAACAAGGCCTGGCCAATGTTCCGCCGTCGTCGTGACGGAACCCATCATCACGTCGGAATGTCCGCCGATATATTTGGTGCAGGAAAGAACGGACAGGTCGATCCCCGCGGCGAGCGCAGGGAACAACAGCGGCGTTGCCCAGGTATTGTCGAGAAGGGCTAGAATTCCTCCCTCTTTCGCAGCCGCGCAAATGGCCGGCACGTCCTGAACTTCGAAGGTCAGGGAGCCAGGACTTTCCATGAAAACGGCGCGGGTTCGCTCGGTGAAAAGCTCGGTGATGGCCTCCCCCACGAGCGGATCGTAGTAGCGGGTGGTGACGCCGTACCGTTTCAGGAGCCCCTCGCAGAACGCGCGCGTTGGGCCGTAGGCACTGTCGACCATCAGCAGCTCGTCGCCTGGGCGGAGGACGGCCATCAGCGCGACCGAGACGGCCGCGACCCCGGAGGGAAACAGCCGCGTGCCCGCTGCGCCTGGCTCCAGCTCGTTCAGCGCCTCCGCCAGCGCCCACTGGCCCGGCGTCCCGTTGCGGCCATATTCGAGGCGCCCGTCCCTTGGGGGATAAGCGGCACGCATTTCCTCGACCGTGTCGAACAGGATCGTCGAGGCGCGCCACACGGCCGGGCTGACGATCCCTTGCGTCCACTCCTTGCGACGCCCGCCCTCGACGAGCCGGGTGTCGGGCCGCTTCGTCTCCTCTCCGCTCACGCAGCCCCGACGGCCTTCGGCGTCGCCGGGTCCGCACCCCATTCGCCCCAGCTCCCGTCATAGAGCTTCAAATCCTCTTTGCCGAGCAAGTGGGCGCCGAACAGCAGCACGCAGGCAGTGATGCCGGATCCGCAGGTGGTGACGAGCGGCTTCGACAGGTCGACCCCCGCTTCCTCGAAGGTGCGACGGAGTTCCTCGCCTTTCTTCCAGCTGTTGTTTGCATCGAAGAGCTTGCCCTGCGGCAAGTTCTTGGCACCGGGAATATGTCCGGCTTCCAGTCCCGGCCGCGGCTCCGCTTCTTCGCCGGCAAAGCGGGCCGGGCTGCGGGCATCGAGAATTTCGTGGCTGTCGGAATGGACGATGCCGCTCACATAAGATTTGTCGGCAATGGCATCATCGTCGAGCGACGCCGTGAAATGAGCGTGGCGGACCTGCGGCTTGCCGCTTTCCAGCGGCCGACCCTCCGCCTTCCACTTCTGCAAGCCGCCATCAAGAATGGCGACATAATGGGCGCCGAAGCTTTTCAGCATGAACCAGGCCCGGGCCGAGCTGTGGTAGGGCGAGTTGTCGTACACGACGAAGCGGCTGCCGTCGCCCAGCCCCAGCGTCTGCATGCGGCTCGCAAACTTATGCTCGGTCGGGAACATGTGCGGCACCGGATTGGACGGGTCGACGATTTCGTCAATGTCCATGAAGACCGCGCCGGGGATATGCTCCGCTTCATATTCAGCGCGGGCGTTGCGCCCGTCGGCAGGCAGAAAGAAGCTCGCGTCGATCACCTTCAGATCGGAGGCGCCAAGCTCGGCGGCGAGCCAATCGGTTGAAACAAGTTTGTCCATTCATCCTCCTTCAGCGAACCCGCTCGATAACGCCAAGCCGCTCCAGCGTCGCCAGATATTGCGCCACCTCCGCCACCGGTGCGGGGCCGATCGTGGCAGCCAGGTCGTCCTGTATCTGGGCGACGCTGCGCGCGCCGTCCACCAGGTTCAGCGCTTCATAGCCAAAGCTCGGCCCATCCCAGAGCGGCTGCCGCGCGAGGAGCGCGGGGCGAGGCAGCTTGGCTTTGGCAAGCCGGTCGTCGAGCCAGCTATAGCCGAAGCCGTCCATCGGCCCCTTCAGCGCCGCTTGGCGGCGGTAGACGAGCAGTTCCTCGCCGTTGGCCGCATTTCTCGGCGGCGATGGCGCGGGCAAGGCCGCGGAGGGCGCCTCCACGACCCCTTCCTGCCGAACGCCGAAGCGCGCGAGCGAGCGCCCGAGCAGCGCATCATGCTGAAGTCCATGGCGTAGCAGATTGGGCGCCGCATGCGGCAGGGTGGCGGCGCGCCGGGATGCCTCGGCAGCCCGAAGCATCCGCTCACGCCCGAGCACGAGCGAGAGCTCGCCCGCATCGCCCTGATCCAGGTTCGCCAGCGCCCAGGCCGAGACCGCGGCAATGAAGATGGCCCGCTTCAGCTTGGTAGGGTCGATATTGGCAGGTAAATCCTTTTGCGTGTGAATGTAGAGGTCAGGCCAATCGGCAAGATAGATGACCGGAATGCGCCAGCTTCCCTCGGCCCAAACCTGATGGTCGGAGCCTTCGGAAAAGCCGCCGATCTTGGCGCGGAGCGGAAGCTTGGTGCCCTCCTGTTCGACGAGCGGGAAGGATGCGCTTCCCCGGTCGGCATATTCCAGCGACTGGGCATCTGCCCAGCGGGCGATGGCAAATCCGAGGTCGGAGACGAAGCTGGGAAGGCTCGGCGGCGAGCCTTCGACGCGCAAGGCACCCTTGGTGATCTCGGTATTGCCGCCGATCATGTCGAGGTGAATTGTCGCGAGGGTGCGCTTCGCAAATTCGGGCCGGGCGACAAGAAGGGAGATGGTGCACTCGATTTCGCAGGGCCAGATGAATCGGATCGTTCGCTCCGGCTGCGGCAGCTTTCGTTCGGCGATGAGGCGGTTCAAGCTGCGGGCGACTTCCAGAATGCCCGAACAGCCGCTGGCATTGTCGTTCGCACCCGGTGAGGGATGGTCGAGATGGCAGGAGAAGACGATCTCCTTCGAGCGGTCACGGCCAGGGATAATCGCGGTCGGGATCCGATAGTCGCCGGGGCTGCGCCCCGCCTGGACCTCGGCCCGGAGCCGCACCGTCTCTCCCTTGGCAAGGCGCGCCTGCCACGCCCGGGCCTGAGCGGGCGAGACCATGAAGGCAAAGCTGGGGTCTTCCCAAGTGCTGAGATGGCCCCAGCGGACCAGGCTCTCATCCTCGCCCCACCAGGCCGAACGCTGGTTTTGCGCCCAGGAGATGATACCGGCGGCGCCGCGCTCGGTGACGGCGAACTTTGCCACGGCCTCGGGCTGGGAAGAGGTGAGGACGAGCTTCCCGCGCAGATCCTTGCCCTCATACGCCGCCGCGGACGTACCGGCGCCGATGTCGATGAGCTCCGCCTCGGCGCGGCCGCTGACGCTGTCCTGCGCCAGGCTGATCGGCTGGTCCGCCCAGGAGGCGATGCGGACGGCATCGTTCCAGCGGCCATTCTGTTCTCGTTGCTCCCAAAGTTCGGCCGATCGTGCATTCCAGGCCGGCCGTGACCTTTGGGTGCCGTAGAAGGTCTTGCCGTCGGCGGGCAGCCGGATCGTCTCGATACCCGCAAGTCCATAATCCCGCAGCCGTTCGCGGATCAGCTCGGCAGCATCATTATAGCCTTGGGACCCGCGCATGCGGTGATGGAGCGAAAGGGCGGCTATCGTCCGCTTCGCCGCACTGCCGGAAATCTCGCCCGCCAGCATTTCCGTTTCCGCCGGCGTCAGCAACGGCGCCTTTTCCTGGGCGGCGGCCGGAGCGGCGGCCCAGGAAAAGGCGCCGACGAGCGGAAGAAGGAGAAGTAAGCGCATGTGCGGCTCTTGCCTTTGCGACTGGCCTGGTCGGGAAGCTCCAGCATGTCGCCGCGAGCGGTTGCTGTCCAGTTCGCCTGCTCCCAACACTTCACCTCCCCGGCCGCTTAGCCTAGAGCGCGCTTATGGATCTCACCCATCTCGGACGTACGAGCGGCCTCCCCGCTTCGCCAGGAGAAGCGCAGCTCGACTATGTGCCGAACCCGCGGCCCGGACGCCCTTATCTCGTGCGCTTCACGGCGCCGGAATTCACCTCTCTCTGCCCCGTCACCGGCCAGCCCGACTTCGCCCACCTCGTGCTCGACTATGCGCCTGGCGAGACCATTGTGGAATCGAAGTCGTTGAAGCTGTTCCTGGGCTCCTTCCGCAACCATTGCGGCTTTCACGAGGATGTGACGGTCGGCATCGGCGAGCGCCTCGCGGCCGAGATGCAACCGCTCTGGCTGCGGATCGGCGGCTATTGGTACCCGCGTGGCGGCATGCCGATCGATGTCTTCTGGCAAACCGGCGATCCGCCCGGCGGTCTGTGGGTGCCCGGCCAAGACGTGCCCGGCTATCGCGGCCGCGGCTGAAGCCTTGGCAGCGAGGCCGCACATCGTCGTCATGGGCGCCGGATCGATCGGCTGCTTCATTGGCGGCGCGTGGCAAGCGGCGGGGGCGAACGTTTCGTTCCTCGGCCGCCGGAGCGTCCAAGAGGAAATTGCCGCCTACGGGCTGGGCCTGAGCGACTATGGCGGGTGGCGAATCCACCTGGCCCACGATCTCATCGATTTCCACACCAAGCCGGCGATCCTCGGCAAGGCGGACCTCATTGCGCTCTGCGTGAAGAGCGGCGGCATCGCGGCGGCGGCGGCTGACATCGGACGCCATGGGAGGAAGGGAACAGCCGTTATCGGGTTCCAGAACGGCATCTCCGCCGCCGAGACGCTGAAGGCGGCGCTGCCGCGCTTCGAGGTCGTGCAGGCCATGGTGCCGTTCAACATCGCCTCGCTTGGCCAGGGGCGGTGGCACAAGGGCACGTCCGGCGATCTGATGGCAGGCGAGACGGAAGCGACGCGCCGCCTGGCGGCGCAGATGAGCAAGGGACCTGCACGGCTGCAGCTCGCCGCCGACATGAAAAGCGTTGCCTGGGGCAAGCTGCTCATCAACCTCAACAATGCCGTGAACGCGCTGTCCCGCCGCACGCTCCTCGAGCAGCTTTCCGAGCGCGACTATCGCCGCGTGGTCGCTGCCTCGATCGTCGAGGCGCTGGAGCTGCTTGGCCAGGCAGGAATCGAAGCCTCCCCCATCGGGCCGATTCCGCCGAAGCTCCTGCCGCATGCCATAGCGGCGCCGAACTTCATCTTCAAAAACCTGCTGCTCCGCGTCCAGAAGATCGACGCGCGGGCGCGGTCGTCGATGGCGGACGATCTTGCCGCAGGCCGCGAGACGGAAATCGACTTCCTCAACGGCGAGGTCGTCAAGCTCGCCCGGTCGCTCGGTCGGAGCGCTCCGGTGAACAGTGCGATCGTCGATCTCGTCAAGCAGGCGGAAGCGGGCGTCGAGCATGCCTGGACGCCGGAAGAGCTTCGCCGGTACGTGCTTCAGGGGCATCGCGGCGTGGCCCCATTCGGCTATTGAAGCGGTTGAACACCTGCCACAGAGGTGCGTTCTGACACTCGTTACGGCGGCGTCAATCCGTCCGCCTCATCACCCATCAGGAGAGCCATCTTTTATGCGCCTTGCCCCCGCTGCATCGACGCTGACCATCGCCATCTGTTCCCTGGCGCTCACCGCCTGCACCCCGGCAATCGAGCAAACGGCCCCGACGACCGCCTCCACCGCCTCGACGCTGCCGCCTCTCTATCCGGTCCCGACCCAGCTCCCGACCAACGTGCGGCCGCTTCAATATACGATCGCAGCGCAGCCGGATCCGGCCAATCTCAGCTTCTCGGCCAAAACCGTGATCGATATTCAGGTGGTGGAGCCGACCGACAGCATCACGCTCAACGCCGCCGACCTGCAATTCCGCACCGTGTCGTTGACGCGGCTCCCCGGCGACGGCGTTCCGATGGCGCTGAGCCCACGCGACATCGGCACGGATGCGGACAAGCAGACCGCCACGTTCCGCTTCGAACGCCAGATCGCGCCCGGCCGATACCAGCTCGACATCGACTATTCGGGCAAGATCAACACTCAGGCGGCAGGCTTCTTCGCGCTCGATTACCCGTCCCCACAGGGCCAGAAGCGCGCGCTCTTCACCCAATTCCAGGCGCCCGACGCGCGCCGCTTCTTCCCCGGCTGGGATGAGCCGCAGTTCCGAACGCCCTACAATCTCACCGTTACCGTGCCGGCCGGCCAGATGGCCGTCAGCAACATGCCGCAGGCCGGCGTGCAGAACCGACCGGACGGCATGAAATCGGTGACGTTCCAAACGACGCCGCCAATGCCAAGCTATCTCTTATTCCTCGGCGTGGGTGACTTCGACCGGATCACGACCACCGCCGGCGGCACCGAGATCGGGATCGTCGCCAAGAAGGGCGACGGCGAGAAAGGCCGGTTCGCGCTTCAGGGGTCTGCGCAGCTCGTACCCTGGTTCAACGACTATTTCGGAACGCCCTACCCGCTTCCCAAGCTCGACAACGTAGCCGGGCCGGGCAGCAGCCAGTTCTTCGCTGCGATGGAGAATTGGGGCGCCATCTTCTCGTTCGAAAACATATTGCTCGTCGATCCCGCGATCACGACCGAGGCCAACCGGCAAAGCATCTTCGGCATCGCCGCGCACGAAATCGCCCACCAATGGTTCGGCAATCTGGTGACCATGGCCTGGTGGGACGATCTGTGGCTGAACGAAGGCTTCGCCTCATGGATGGCGACCAAGTCGACGGCGGCTCTCCATCCGGAATGGCAGCCCGAGCTCACCCGCGTGGGTGGGCGGGAACAGGCGATGGGGCTGGATTCCGTGGCGACGACGCATCCGGTCGTCCAGCGCGTGGCGACGGTGGACGAGATCAACCAGGCATTCGACGCGATCACCTATCAGAAGGGCGAGGCGGTGATCACCATGCTCGAAGATTATGTCGGTGAGGATGCCTGGCGCCGGGGCGTGCAGAATTACATCCGCACCTATCGGCTCAAGAATACCGTCACCCAAGATTTCTGGCGCGAGATCGAATCCGCCTCGGGCAAGCCGATCACGGCTATCGCGACCGATTTCACGCGGCAGCCGGGCGTGCCGATGATCAGGGTGGAAGATGGGACCTGCAATGGCGGGCGAACGAGCCTCGCGCTTCGGCAGTCCGAATTCACGCGCGATCGCCCCAACAAGCAGGCGCTCGCCTGGCGCGTGCCGGTGATCGCCTCGGCAGTCGGCGATCGCGGGGAGATGCGGACGCTCATCAGCAATGGCAGCGGCACCGTCACCGTCCCCGGCTGCGGGCCGATCGTCGTCAATAGCGGCCAGACCGGATATTATCGTACGCTCTATGCGCCGCCGATGCTGGACCGGCTGACCGCGAGCTTCGCGCGGCTCCAGCCGATCGACCAGATCGGCTTGCTCGCCGACAATTGGAGCCTTGGCCTTGCCGGTTACCAATCCGCGTCCGAAGCGCTCGACATGGTGGACGCGGTGCCGGCCGACGCCAATCCGCGCGTCTGGTCGCAAGTGGCGGCGATCCTCGGCTCGATCCATCGCCTGTACGAAGGCGACCCGCAGCGCCAGGCGATGCTGTCGCGCTACGCCTCCGCCAAGCTCGCGCCGGTGCTGAACCGGATCGGCTGGGCGCCCAGAGCGACCGAACAGGCGAATGTCGCGGTGCTGCGGTCACAGCTGATCGCCACGCTCGGCACCGTCGGCGACCGCGCCGTCGTGGCCGAGGCAACGCGGCGGTTCACCACCAACGACCCTTCCGTGCAGGCCGGGCCGCTCCGCAGCACGATCACCGGCGTTGTGGCGCTGAACGTCACGCCCGCGCAGTGGGAGCGGTTGCGGGCGCAGGCGCAGGCCGAGCAGAACCCGCTGGTGAAGGCGCAGCTTTATCGGCTGCTCGGCGCGTCGCGCGATCCGGTGCTGGCGCGCCGGGCGCTCGAGCTGGCGCTGACGCCGGAGCCGGGCGCCACCACCAGCGCCGGCATCATTACATCGGTGGCTGCCCAGCATCCCGATCTCGCTTATGATTTCGCGATCCAGAACCGCGAGGCCGTCGGCGGGCTCGTCGACGTGTCCTCGCGCACCCGCTACTTCCCGCAGCTCGCCGCCGGATCCGCCAACCCTGCGACCGTCGCCAAGCTCCAGGATTATGCCACGCGCTACATGACCCCGGAATCGCGTCGTCCAGCCGACCAGTCGATCGTCGCGATCGAGGAACGGGTTCGGGTGCGCCAGTCCCGGCTCCCCGACATCACCCGCTGGATGGAGGCGAAACGTGTCTGAGGCCGCTCAACCTCGCTCGGCGGCGCTCCGGCGATAGAGCCACCAGACGAGCAAGATGAACAGCAAGGTGCCGCCAATCGCTGCCGAAGTGGCGAATTCATCGCCCACCACGGCGAGCGGCGCTTCGCTGCCCGAGCCGACGACAAGGGCTGCGTAAGCGACATTGAACAGGCTCTCGCCGACGATCATGCCGGTCGCGGCGAGCACGCCCATGCGCTTCGCCCGTTCGGCATCGCCCGCCTTTCGTTCGGCCCGCCGATCATAGAAATAGCCGACGACGGCGCCGATCACGACCGTCATCGTCGTGCCCATCGGCAAGTAGATGCCGATGCCGACGCCGAGTGGGTGCAGGCGAAGCCTAGTGCCGCGGCTGAGCAACAGGTCGACGATGACGATCGCGACGCCCACCGCCGCGCCGATGCCGATCAGGCTCCAGTCGAGATCGCCGCCGAGCACGCCTGAAGCCAGCGCGGAGACGAGCGCGGCCTGGGGCGCGGGAAGCGCGTCCGGGCCGACGCCCGGTGCGCCGGCAAAACCGTAGGCGGTGTTGAGAAGGTCGAGCACGGGCGGGATCACGGCGGAGCCGAAAAGAACGCCGAACACCAAGGCTACCTGCTGCTTCCATGGCGTGGCGCCGACAAGCTGCCCGGTTTTCAGATCCTGAAGATTGTCGTTCGAAATGGTCGCGACCCCGAAAACGATGGCGGTGGTGAAGAGCGCGTAAGCGATCAGCGCCTGTTCGGAGTCCTCGCCGAGGCGAGGCGCGAAGAAGATCGCCAGCAGGAGGGCGGCCGAAATGATCGAAAGGATGCCGACGCCGGAAATGGGGCTGTTGGAGGCGCCGATCAGGCCGGCCATATAGCCGCAGACGGAGGCGATGAACGCGCCGGCGAGAAGAATGAAGACAAGCGTCAGGCCGACCAGCGGCACCGACAGGCTTTCGAGCGGCCCGCCGCTGATGAACCTGGCAAGCAGAAAGGCGATCGGGATCAACGCCGCGCCCGAGACGAGCCCCACGATCCCCATCGGAATGTCCTTGTCCTCGCGCCGAAGGTCCTCGCCGCCGCTGCGGCGCGCGCGCGAGGCGGCCATGGCCTTGGTGATGCCCTTGAGGATGGGGCCGATGATCCGAAGCAGCGTCCAGATGGCGGCAACGCCGATAACGCCCGCACCGATGAACCGCACCTGCGTCGCCCAGATGGTGGTGGCGAATTCCTCGGCACTGCCGGTCGGCGGCGCTAACGCGGTGAGCCAGGGCGTGGCGATGCCCCAGCCGATGACGAGGCCCGTGAACATGGCAAGGCCGACGGCAAGGCCGACGAGATGCCCTGCCCCCAGCAGCGCAAAGGAAAGGCCGCCCGCAACGCCGGTTGCCGAAGCGCCGATCTTGAAGAAGCGGGTAGCTTCCGCAACGGCGAGGCGCATGTAGACGAGTGCCGCAAAGCCGGCAGAGACCAAGGTGCTGGTTGCCATGATCTTGAGGCCGGCGCGGCTTTCGGCATCGCCCTCGCGGGAGCCTTCGCCCACCTTCAGCACTTCGGCGGCGGCACGGCCTTCAGGGTAGGGAAGGTCGGAATCGGTGACGAGCGCTCGCCGCAGCGGGATCGAGAACATGACGCCGAGCAGCCCGCCCAGCGCGCAGACGAAGGCGGTTGTCCAAAAAGGAAAGCCCTGCCACCAGCCGATCATCACCAGTCCGGGCAGGATGAAGCAGATCGCCGCCAACGTTCCCGCTGCGGACGCAACGGTCTGCACGATGTTGTTTTCAAGGATGTTGGAAGTCGCAAACAGCCGCAGCACCGCCATCGAAATTACGGCCGCGGGGATGGACGTCGCGAAGGTGAGACCGACCCGCAGCCCCATATAAACATTGGCGGCCGTGAAGAGGAGCGTGATTGCGCCCCCGAGCAGCACGCCTCGTACCGTAAGCTCTGGAAGCGATGCCAAGCCGGCAGCCGCTCCCGTTCCCCTGCTCTGCATTTCCATCCCCTATCTTCCCTTGAACAAGCCGCCGAGCAGCCCCCGGAGCAGCGAACCCGCCACCTTGTTGACCAGCTGACGCTGCAGCGACTTACCGACCTGGCGCACCATCTGTTCGGCCATTGGTGGGTTGGCTTTCACTCTCGCACGCTCCCGCGCCTCTGCCGCCCGCTGGCGCGCTTCGATCTTTTCGCGATCGGCCGCGGCTTTCGCTTCTTCTAGCTTCGCTTTCTTGGCTTCTGCGGCGGCGGCGGCTTCCTCGCCGCGGGCCTTCAATATTTCGTCCGCGCTCTCACGATCGACTTCGCTGTCATATTTATCGGCAACCGGAGACGTCGCCTTGATGATCGTGCGCTCGCGCTCGGTGAGCGGCCCGAGGCGCGAGCGCGGCGGTTTGATCAGCGTGCGCTCGACGGGGGTCGGCGATCCATCCTCCTGAAGAACGGAAACCAAGGCTTCCCCCACCTTCAGCTCGGTGATCGCGGTCTCGACATTGAGCTTGGGGTTCATTCGAAAGGTCTGCGCGGCCGCGCGGATCGCCTTTTGATCGCGCGGCGTATAGGCGCGCAGCGCATGCTGCACCCGATTGCCAAGCTGCCCGGCCACCTCCTCCGGGATATCGATCGGATTCTGAGTCACGAAATAAACGCCGACGCCCTTTGACCGAATGAGCCGCACCACCTGCTCGATCTTGTCCTGGAGCGCCTGCGGCGCATCGTCGAAGAGGAGGTGGGCCTCGTCGAAGAAGAAGACGAGCCTCGGCTTGTCGGGATCGCCGATTTCCGGAAGCTCCTCGAACAGCTCCGACAGAAGCCAAAGAAGAAAGGTCGCGTAGAGCTTGGGGCTTGCCATCAGTTTGTCGGCGGCAAGAATGCTGATGAAACCGCGGCCTTGCTCGTCCAACTGGATGAGGTCCGCTATTTCGAGCGCGGGTTCGCCGAAGAAACGGCCGCCGCCCTGCGCCTCGAGCTGGAGGAGTTGGCGCTGGATCGCGCCGACGCTCGGTTTGGTGACATTGCCGTAGCGGCCGGAAAGCTCGGCGGCGTTTTGCGCCACGTGCAGAAGCAATGCCTGCAGATCCTCGAGGCCCAGCAGCAACAGCCCTTCCTCGTCCGCAACGCGAAAGGCGATGTTGAGCACGCCTTCCTGCGTCTCGTTGAGGTTCATCAGGCGGGCGAGCAGCAATGGCCCCATTTCCGAGATGGTGGTGCGCACGGCATGGCCTCGTTCGCCGTACAGATCCCAGAAAATCACCGGATTGTCCGAATAGGCATAGTTCGAGATGCCGAGTTCGGCCGCGCGCGCGACCAGAGCATCGTGGGCGGCGCCGGTCGCGGAGCCGGGCATCGCCATGCCCGCCAGGT